>Ga0315332_10001491_pt1 | contig 12470 bp, 14 predicted proteins | sample M110034915metaG_FD_203455 | JGI IMG/M metagenome (GOLD analysis project Ga0315332, IMG submission 203455) | Ammonia-oxidizing marine archaeal communities from Monterey Bay, California, United States - M1 100m 34915 | ecosystem: Environmental > Aquatic > Marine > Intertidal zone | place: USA...
TTCCTGACTCAGTATTTGAGCCTACCATTGCTCCTACTATGTCTTGGACTCTTTCAGCATTAATGGTTACATCACCTGAAGATACTGTGAAATCAGTTCCGTCAAATGTGGCTACCCCTGCATTAGTCTCTGTAGCAAGTTCTGCTGATAATGTTGCTGTACTACCTTCCCCTTGAGTGTGTGAAACGTCTAACCCTTCACCTACTGCTATTTCTAATAGGTAGTTACCAGTTGTATCTGTGCCTAGTGCAACTGAATTGGCTGCAACTGTGGTAGATATAGATACGTTGCCTAGATTGGTTACTGTTCCTGAGCCTGTAACATCTCCTGTTAGGGCAATATCAAAATCACCTACGTCAAAGTCTAAGGTGTTATCTCCATCTTGATAGGTGACTGTTATGCCACTTTCCGTATTGGAAGTAACCATAGAGCCAACAATGTCTGATATTCTTTCTACTACCAGTGTTACTGCGCCTGAACTTACTGAGAAATCAGTTGAATCAAAACTAGCTACCCCTTTATTACTAGAAGTTGCATCTTCGGCACTAAAGGTAACTGTTCCGCTTGATTCTGCTACGTCTAAGCCTTCTCCTGCTGCATAAGTTACTGTTCCGCCTAATGATATATCTGTGGTATTACTACCATCTGAAACTGTGATTGATGAATTGGCTAATTTGGCATTTGCTATAGAGCCTGCCAACATTGCATTAGTTATAACCCCTGAACCTATAACTAAGTCAACTGTTCCATCTCCGTCCTCGTATGTAGCTGCAATACCTGTTTCTGTATTGCTTGAGAACATAGCACCTACTATATCTTGTACCCTTTCTGCGTTTACTGTTACTGCCCCTGAAGAAACAGTAAAGTCCGTGCCATCAAATGAAGCCACACCTTTATTACTACTGGTAGCTTCTTCTGCAGCTATGGTTATCGTATTAGAGGTAGCTGAAGTATCTATACCTTCCCCACCTGCTATCGTTAGGGTTTCACTATCTAAATCTATTGCTATTGTTCCACTATCCGTAGTGGCATCTAAATCTTGGGCAGTTACTTGGGCATCTACATAGGCTTTGATAGATTGCTGTGTAGCTATCTTGGTTGCACTGTTAGAAGATAAATCATCTTCATCTAATACTGCTGAACCTGAAACTGCTGTATTGAATACTGGTGAGGTTAATGTTTTGTTCGTTAGTGTTTGTGAGCCAGTTAATGTAGCAACTGTGCTATCTATGGCAAAGGTCATTGTATTACCACTACCAGATGTATCTATTCCTGTACCGCCTGTGAAGGTAAATGCTTCTGAATCTAAATCAATGGATAAAGCACCACCTGAATCACCTTGAAAGTCTAGGTCTTGTGCTGTTACCTGTGCATCAACGTATGCCTTGATACTTTGTTGTGTGGCTAGTTTAGTGTTGCTGTCACTACCTAAGTTATCTTCATCAAGTATTCCTGTAACTGTTGCCCCACCTGCTGTGAATAATAGTCCTGCCAGTTTAGTGCTTAATGAGGTAGCGTTATCTGATGTTGTGGCTAACCATCTTGCGTTAGCGTGGTCATATATTATTGTGGAACTGGCATCACTAGAGCCTACTGTTTCTTCTGCTGTAGTTCTTCCTAATAATGTTGCTGCTCCTGCTAGACCCTGCGTTCCTACTGTTATTACACTTATTGCATCTGTGTCTGAAACAACTACTTTATTTATGGTGCTAGTATTAGCCGTTGATACCTTTGATATAGCCATTATCTGCTTATGTTCCTTCTAATTGCATAAGTGCCTTCTAAGATGCGATATACACCTGATGACCCATCTGTAATCTCAAGGTCAAAAACGCCCTCTCCTGCCGTTAAATTGGCTGTATCGGCTGCTGTTATGCTAAGTGTTACTGTGCCTGCAGCACCACCCAATGTGATTCTGCTATTTGCTGTTGTTAGTGTTAGAACTTCTGAAGAACTCTCAGGAGTCTCCCTCAAGTCCATTTCTGCTGACGTATAGCCAGTTAAATTGATTACTGTGTCGCTTGAATCTTTAAGCGTTAGAACCTGACCAAATGTAGCCCCCTGTTCTATTATAAAATGATGATAACCTGCACTCATATAGTTTCCCTTTTACTTGCATGGTATCTACCATCTTTAGCGTCTGCTTAATTAATAATATCACTTTCAAATGTCTTTGACACCTAGAAGTGAACTAGGGTACAAGTTACTAAGATTTTTTCTTAGTGGTTTTCTTCTTCGTAGTCTTTTTGGCAGGTTTCTTAGGTGCTTCTCCGCCTTCCCACGCTTCGTTTACATCAGGTGTATCAGGGTCATCTCCTATCAACTGACCTTTATCATTCCTTGCTCTTACTGGCTCACCTGTTTCTTCTGCTTCGCCTGCAACCTTAACTTCCATTGCGTGTCCGTTTTCTACGAATACTTCCATTAATTCTTTTTGGAAATCTTCTTTTGCTTCAAAGACTTCTCCTACCGCATAAAGCATAGTGTCAGTGCCATCTTTATTGGCTGCACCTGCTTTTGGGACTATCATTTTGTATTTTTTATTAGCCATCTATATCTCCAAGTTAAAAGGAAGTGGGGGATTGCTCCCCCACAATCTTATGCTTAATTAAGCGTCATGTGCTGTGAAAGCGTTGTCTGTACTATGTCTAGCACTACTTCTAACGATCATAGCACCCAAAGGTGTTCCGTTAGAATGAGTTCCAGTCTTAGCCAGTACAACTCTTACGTATCTCTTGTTGCCTGCATAGCCAACTCTGAAGATACCGCCTGCGGAATCAGGATTCCCATTAGCAGTTCCATCAAGTTTTAGGAAGATTCCCCCTGCGGAGATTGTTCCATCTACTATATCAGCTTGAGCACAATCAGTATAAGTTGAGTCATCATCTGAGTGTTCTAAAGAAACCTCAAAATAAACAGAACTAGAAAGAGTGTCTCCTTCTGCTCCAACATCAACTAATACAGTTGCACCTTCGTAGCCTTGTAGGTCAACGCCAGTACCATTACCTGCAGCAGTTTTCACCGCATTGATAAGGGAAACAGCAGGGCTTATATTATTAGATAAGTCTTTCATAATTTACTCCTTGCTTACGCAGATACTTTTTGTTTAACAACAGCTTCAGCCTGAACTACCTGTCCACCAACCCTTCTTCTAGCAATGTATCTAACATTACCTGAAGTGGCTTGTGTGAATGGGTCTCTCGTAACGGCTAATGCCACCCTGTCTACAATCATGTATGCCCTTCTGAAGTCACCGAATAGCACTGGATAAGCATTAGCTGCTACATCTGGCATATCAGTTGCTTCTATGTAAGGGAAACCTAATATAGTATTAGGAACACCTGCTTGTAGAGACATACCTGCTTGGAACACATATTGTCCTGCAGTATCTTTTAGCTTTCTGATAGCTGAAAGAGTGCTTCTGTTAAATACAAAAGTACCATTTCTGCTGTAGTCAGATTTAATGCTGTGAACTAATGTAATCAGACCATCAGCTAGTAATGTACTAGCATGACCTGAATTAGATTCACTAACATCGCCATTAGTTAATAAACCTTCAGGCTTACCAACTGCGTTACCGCTAACGAATGCAGTTCCTTCAGCTTTCGCAAATTGCTCTGCGAACTCTGATTGCATTTCAGATTCTAGATCAAAGACAGTATCTTCTAAGTTTTGCTCAGAAATATCTACTAAGGCATACAACTCGTGTGCAGGTAGTTCTTCTAAAGCCACATTGTAACCTGTGGTTTCAGACCTAGTTCCTGCTTCTGCTACCCATGAGGCAGAGAATTGAGATGATCTCTTAGGCACTTGGATTGATCTTTGTCCAGTGCTTCTTACTCTAGCGATTGAACGAATAGGCGAGATTTCTGTTACTGTTTTTAGTAACTCTCTCACATATTCAGGCGGTGCTAAATATCCACCTGTTGAGTCATTGCTGACTGTTAATGCTTTTTTCTCTGCATCATCAAGACCTTCTAGTCCCTTTCTGCAATAAGATTCAAAAGCAGCACATGAATCGTCAATTTGCTTGGCTTCGTAACCAGAAGTAGGTCTTTTCATGACTGTTTCTAGTTGCTCAACCTGCCCTTTGATGTCATCTTGTGTCTGTTTGGCTAGAGTGATTTCTTGGTTTATATCTTCAAGACCATTCAGTTTTTCTTCAATAACTGATAGTTTTGAGTCAACCAAAGTATCAACATCTTGCCCTTTTTCTATGCTTTCAAGCCTTTCGTCATTAGCCTTTTTGAATTCTTCAAAAGTATGACCCATTTCTTGAATAGCATTTTTTATATCTTCAGACATAATTGCTCCTTAGAGTTGGTTAATGGTTAATGTTAATTGTTTAATGGCGTCTACCATTTCAGCATTAGCATCAACATCTCGCTGACAAAACGCTTGATTGACAGCTTTTGCTGCAATCTTGGATTCTGAACGAGATAAATTGAAAGCATCACGCATTCCATTCTCCCATTCTCTAATAGAGATTTCATCTCCCTTTACCTGACGAACTGTAGCTTTTGGGTTCATCGGAAAAGTAACGAGACTAATCTCCATTAAATCTACCTCTTTGATAATGCGTTGATTTTTACGCTTATCATAAGAAACTGCTTTTGGGTTTACTCTAAAGCCTATGCTTAGACCATCAAGAGCACCCATCTTTAATAATTCGTAGGCATCTTTACCTGCTGTAGTTCCTAAAGCAAGCCTGCCTTTAACATATAGTCCATGAGAATCTTCCCTGATTTCATCAAATACGCCTATTGGCATATCGGACTTATGTTGATAGAGGAGTTTTACACCTTTGTGACCTCTTTCATCAAGGCTCTTAGTAAATGCTCCGCTTTTAATGACGTCATTTCCTAAGTCAGTGTTGTTGAATACAGAACCATAACCTTCAAAGATTCCATCTTCAGCTTCTGCCTTTAATTCAGACTTAACTTCAATGTAATTCTTTTCTTCTTTTTCTTCGGTTTCTTCTATGGTTGTATCTACGCCCAGTTCTTCCTCCGAAGAACTTTCGGTTATTTCAACTTCCTTTATATGATTTTCGTCATTCTGTATAGAATCTTCTTGGGAATCGTACTCGTCTGTACGGACAGCTAAATCAGGCTCATTAGATGTTAATTCACTGTTCATAGTGCTATCTCCAAATTTATACCTATATATAGTATCTGAATCATTAATCTAACACAACATCTTGTTCATCTGCGTAAATAATGACACATCTACAATTAATTACATTCTTAGCACCACCTTTAGGGTCACCTGCATGAGCCATAGGAGCACCACCTATTAAAAAATCTTCTTCCATACTTCTTGTTTGCCCATTTGCTGCTGAATGAGCAGACCTAGTTCTAGCATCACTAGTTGATACCCACTTCTTTATTAAGGTTAGTCCTAAGTTGCTTTGTGCATTCTCATAATAGCTGTGGTTGGCAAAACTTGCAGCGTTATGTGTTTCTGTTCTTGCTATTGTAGCTGCCCTTCCTCTAGTTATAGGCAATACTTTGTCTGCTATATTTTTAGCTATTTGCGAAAGAGTTAAATTATTTTCCCTACCTTCTATAATTATTTTATTAACTCTATTAGCCATACGTTGTGATATTCCACTAAGCACCAATGCCCTGCCAGAGTAATAACTGGCTACTACCGCTTCAAAGTCTATGCTTCTACCCATAACAAACACTTCTTCTGCTTTACTTCCTTTATCATGTAGTTCATTGGCACTTTGATATATGGCTCTGAATACCTTTCTATAATGTTGGGACATGGTAGGTAATAGTTCTTCATTAAGGTCTTGTATGGCTGAGTTCAAATCAAACACACCATATTCTTTAATTAAATATGCTTTAGTCCTAACGAATTTACGGAATAAAGAAGTTAGCCTTTTGTATAACTGTCTTTCTAAGTTATTTCTTAATCTCTGCTGTCTGCGTACTTCTCTGAGGGCACTTATTCTCCCCCTTCTTATGTTACGAAACTCTTTCCTAGCTAACGACATTCTTAATGTCTAGCACTGCCTTTTCATCATCATCAACTGGAAATTCTTCAGTTACATCATAATCATCTATTTCTTCTTCAGCTATAGGGTCTTGTACTTGAGGTGTTTGTTCTTCTCCTATAGGGAATAGGTTGGCTGATATATATAAGTCATCTGCGCCATCAATAGGACTTAATCCTATTTGCTCTCTAGCTTCATTCCTAGTCATGATGCCTTCTCTAACCGCACTGGTTATATTCTCATAAGTCCTTTTAGTTCTTTCAGCTAGTGCAGGAATCTTATCTATATCAAAACAAAAGTATAAATCCTCTCCAAACATAGGAACTAACCATTCATTTAAGTCAGACTCTATCTTTCTTAGGTGTGGAATAATTGTTTCTTCATATAGGGCAAGCCTTGCTTCAGCTACGTTTGAATAAGTTTGTGAATCAGGCACTCCCACTAATTGACTGGGTACACCAAAACATAGTGCTATATCTGTTGCTGCCATGTGCTTCAGATTTATAAAGTCCATATCTTTAGGTGATAGTCCCATTTCTTTCCAATCAAAGTCTCCTTCTAGAAGCATAGGTCTACCTGCATTAGCAGTTCCACTAAATCTATTATTAAGGTCTGTAAGGAGTTGTTGTCTTTGTGATTCAGAAAGATTAACAGTTATGCCTGCATCATCTTGAGGTTTAAATATAACCGCTCCACTAGGTCTAGCACCATTGCTTAATAGATTAACATTATGCTTACCTGACATATTATGTTGGTCTACTTCAATAGCTGCAGCACTCATAGGGGACAATCCATAGAAATCATCTAGTGGATTCCAGAGTTTAACGTGCTTAACTTCACTAAACCCTGAAGCATCATCTACTTCATAAGTGGCTTGTATTCTTCCATTAACCATATATTCATATCTATCAGGTATAGGCTTTGAACCGCCCTTGATAACCATGCGGTCTGGTCTTAATAAATGCAGTTCTTTTGGAGCACCTTGCTCTGAGCCTACTCTTAATATGTAAGCATTACCGCTTAACATTAAGAACCCAAAGATACTATTAAAGAACTCACTGTGGGATTGCAGGGGATTAGGACGAGACAATAGAGAGATTAATGGGTGACTCTCCAATACCTGATCCCCTGACTTGACCATAAAAGGAACTGAACTTGCTCCTTTTGAAATTTCATTAACACATCTATAGACAATGCTGTTCTTCATATAGCCTTCTTCGGCTAAATCTTCATACTTATAATCTCTTGATTTAGATGTACCTACACCAAAGTAGCCAACCATATTGCCTGACTTCTTATCTGTAGGGTTTCTTGTGAATGCGCTCTTTATATTATCTAGTATAGCCATTAGCTAATCCTCCAATTTACTTCGCCCCTTGACCTGCTTAGTTCGGTTAGACCCCATACTAAAGCATCTAACCTGTCAGGGGAAGGTTTCGTTTCACCAGTATAAGAACACATCTGCGATTCTAGTTCTGCGAAATAGCCAACGTGATGTACTCGCTTCTGCTCGTATAAGGCACTTATAGGCTCTGCTCTTGTGAGTTTACCCCTTGTAGCCCTTACTGACCTATAAGGAACATTATTATCTATTCCCCTTAATAGTCTTTCTACCAAGTCGCCACCATTATTTACTTCTGCAACTATTCTATCAGCTTGCCAGTCGTAATAGCAATCAATAGCTTTTCTTCCCCATTTGTCAGGACTGTATCTACCTGAAACATCTTCTAACACATAGTATCTTTCATTATAGTCTTTACCTACAACCAAGATACCTGTTTCATCTGAGTTTTCATTTGCTGTTACTGCAGGGTCAATAGCTACAATAATTTGTTTTAAATCTCTTTCTTCATCTTCTCTTAGTCTTGCATCTTCTATCATTTTTGCCGTCCACAGTGCCCCATCAACATCTTCTATTATTTCAGCATACAATTCTTGTCTGCCCATTGTTGTGCCTTCATATCTCTCCCTTAACATGGCTAAGGCAGTGTCAGCTAGGTTTTCTTCATTCTCAAATGTGTTCCCTGTTGTCACTTGAACATCTTCTCTCACTATCAAATCTTTTATTATTTTGCTTGGCTTGGGTGTGGTCGTGATAACGCACTGAGGATTTTCTCCTAACCTTAATCCAAACATTAATTGGTCAAAGGCTTCTGGGTATCTCCAAGCAGCTAACTCGTCAGCCCATGCTCTATGGAATTGACTTCCCCTTAGCCTTTCAGGTTCTTGTGCTGCATAACCCACTATTTTTGAGCCATTTTCTAATCTTATTTCAGAAACACTAGAGGAATAACCTTTTGCATCTGTGCTTTTTAAATAGCATTCATCAGGTATTATTGAAAGAAGTCCACTGTTGCCACCAAAACATACTCTCCTTAAATCACCATGAGTAGGAGCAACAACTGCACATAAGCTATTTGCATTCCTCAAAGCATAAAGAGCGATGTCTTGAGCACCAGTTCTTGTTTTACCCCAACCCCTTCCTGCCAGTATAAGCCATATATAATGCTCTACTGTCGGCTGTAGTTGTTTAGGTCTTGCTGTCTTTAGCCAATCAGTGTACAGCTTTACTGTCGCTATCTCTGCTTGATTCTGCAACTGAGTCAAGCAATTCCATAGCTTCTCTGAAGGCATCTGTTTCTTGGATGTTTGCATTTATATTTATTGAATCCGTTGATTCTCCAAAAGCTAACTTAGCTAATCTTTGTGCTGCTACTGCAGTATTAGCAAGACTTAGTATTTGACTTGGGTTATCTGTTTTGGTGTCCATCTCTATTGCTTTAAGGTTCTTGTATATCTTACCTTCCACAATCTCTAATAGTTGATTAGCTACCTTTACACTCTTTGAATCAAAAACCTTTGATTCTTCTGCCATCTTTTCTGTTCTTTTCTCGTCTATCTTTGCTTGTAGTTGCAGTTTAAATTCTTCTTTTTGTTGTCTCCAATTTTCTTTTTGTGACAATCTAAATAATGAAGTTTGAGAAACATTATGCTTACTGACTAATTCTACAATGGTAGAAAACTGCCTTTCTCCGCTTTCTAACTCTACACCTTGCACAAATTCAGTTCTTAACTGTAGTGCTAAGTCCTCTGTTATTCTTTGTACTGTTGGTTTTTTATCCACTGTTTGTTCAATAATTATTCAGCTAATTTTGCCAACTATATTACAGATTGTTCTTAAACACAAAAAAAAGGAGGTCTATTGACCCCCTTTTTCTTCACAGTGTTTATCTGTGTGGGTCTTTATATTCTGACCTTTCACCTATATAAACAAAACCAAATCCTTGCTTTCTAAGCCTGCCTGTCTTTTTGTTTAAGTTACTAGGGTTATAAGTTCTGTGACTTCTAACTTTTCTTATCAGGTCTCTTTCTTGAACATATTCAAACCAGTCAGTTTCTTGGTTAGGAACGAAAAGGTGTTTTTGATGTCCATAGTAGTCTGAGTCTTTAGTAGGAACAGCATTGTCTTTTTGAAGTGTTACTTGTCTTTTTCCTACTTTGCCTTTCACTTCTACAACAGTAAAAGCATAAGAGTCAGAACCTATTGAGTAAGTAGCACCCATGCCTACTTTAATATCATCTTCTTCAGCAGTCAAAGGTAACTCCTCGTAATTAAGATAGTAGTCTTTGTCTAGGTCTATTTTATTATTAATGTTTTTCATTTTATCTCCTTTCATTTAATTAATATATTTATTATAGTCCTTTTAGGAATATATGCAACACTTTTCGGTTGTTATTTTCTCATAAAAAAAGGGAGTCTATTGACCCCCTCTTATTAAGTATCTCTACTTATTCTTCCAGATATTTATTAGCGTATGCTTCTGCTATTGTTTTAGCAGTATGGTCACAGCTATAGCCAGTGAAGTGTACACCTACTATTTCTATGAACTGTTCTGCATCCTGTTCAAGAGCATCTAGTTTCATAAGTTCTTCAACTATTACCTCAGATGATGGGTCTTGTGTATTTAACCACCCTTCATAGTTTTCCTTTTTGAAATTATCAAAAAGTTCAAGAGTGAAGTTATCTACCCAAACTTCAGTTTTTAAGTTAGCTACGTTTTCCATATTTTCTCCTTTTAATTAACACTATTTATTATAATCCTTTTTGGATTTATTGCAACACTTTTAGTCGTGGCAGAAGCAATCCATGTCGTCATCTTCAAAGTCTAAAAACATATCTTGTTGGTTTTGTGTTATCTCAATGTATTTTATATAACTTGGTCTATCTCTCCTAAAAACATTTTTAGCTTTTATTTCTGTGTCTGCCCACCATTTAGCTTTTTTAGGCTCTTCTTTAACAAGACTTAATATTTTGTTATGACTTTTTAAAAAACATAAATCGCAATTACCATGTGGAGATTCTCCATTAATAATTGGCAAACCTAAATCAAAATTATGTTTAGACCAAAATTCATGCACATCATGTTTTGTATCTTTAGCATCATACATAGGCATTTCCGACATACGATTTTTAGTCTGATAATTTTTTTGGCTGCCAACTCTTTTGGGTTCGTCATATCGCAAGCCTAAAATGTTAGTCCATTGTTTATAATTTTTTTTCTTTGCAAAATCTTGTAAGGCTCTAATTTTAAGATAATCAGTACAGAACCTAGCTCTTGGGTTTGGCAATATACTCATTCCTTTTTTTTGAAACTCTTTATTGCTTTCGCTTACATCTCTTTGTGTATTCCAATGTTCTATTAATTTAGTAAATGGCTCACCTTGTCTGCTTGCGGTTTTATAATTAACTTCTTTATAAAAAATCATTTCTTCTTTCGGTTTTGTGTAATCTACATCTAATTCTAGCCAAGTGATATTAACGCCCCAATGCTCTCCACAATCTCTTACAAAGTCTAAAGTTTCAGGCATTTCTTTGCCTGTGTTAGCAAAGACTATATAAACATCATCTGGTAATGTTCCATTGTAGGCTTGTAATATTTGGTACAACATGAAACCTGACGTTCTGCCACCGCTAAAACTAATTAATGCAGGTTCAGGTATTTTATATGGGTTCATTATCTTCCCTGCCCTCTATATTTCTTCTTCCTCATGCGTTTAGTGTGTTTGTTCATGGTGGAAGTGCCGATGTTCTTCCTGCCTATGCTTGTTTTCTTTCCCCTAGACCCAGTGTTGGATTGGAAGCCAATGTTGTTAAGTGTTGCTTTTCTCATTCTTTACTCCAAAATAATAATCAAATAATTTCCTAGCGTAATCCTCAGTATAAGGTTCTTGGTTGTGCATTTCTGCCAACAGGCTATTAGCCAACCACCACCTTTGGAAGTTATCTTCGTAGGATTCGTTTCTGCTGTATAAAAACCCTGACATTATTTCTCAAATTCCTCCATCATCTTTTCGTACTGTATACGATGCAGGCTTGCTAACTCTGCTGCTAATCCGTGTGAGTTTATTACAAAGTTCTCTATGTCATCTCCGTTAGGTGTGGCGTGTTCCCAAACAGCTTCCCCTTCAAACTTTTCTACTATATCAAAAAACATAGGTATTAAGGGGAAGGGCGGACTCCAAGCAGTAGATATTTCCCATACTACTTTTTCATCTTCTAAACTGTAACTCTCAAGTCTTGAATTCCATTTCGTTCCCCAATATTTACTGCACCAGTCATACCAATAAGCAGAACCGAAATCCCTCTTATATCTTCTGATGGTAAATTCATCTATTTTGTTTTCTTCTATCCATTCCGTAGTAGGGAAAGAGAAACTTCTTGCTAAGTTTGAGGTCATTCCTGTTGGAATCATTATTGCATCATCGTTGGCTGCATCTAAATCGTCAATATTATAGTAGTGCTGTCCTTTAGAGTCTGATATGGCTTGTATTCCTAACAGTTCTTCAGGTACTGGAAGAATGTTGTTGAAGTCAAAACTCCAATCTTCTGCACCCTCGCACATAAAATCAGACAGTTTTTCATTCTGCTCCCTTTGGTTTTTTACAGTTATCTTATTTAGTATCATATCTGGCATAGTATCTACTCCTCGCTTAATGTTGTCCTATTGCTTTTTTTTTACTTATTTCATCCAATAATTCGTTTACCAACTTACCTTTTTTTGTTTTCATGGGTGTTATTGTTGCAAACCCTGTTATCCCTGCTTCTTCTGCTCGGTACATTAATTCTTTTTCGCTTAATTGCAGTTTAGGTCTAAGACCTCTCCTTCTTTCATTTGTTTCCGCTAGTTGCTTTTCAAGATTACTGGTTTTTATAGAAGGTATTTTAGGTAAGCCTAATTGTTTTCTACGATAATTCCTTGCTGCTTTTACTGATTGGTAATTACGTCCACTCCATTTAGCGTTAGGTCTTTTTTCATAATGTGTAGGTTTCATACCTAATTCATACATCATTATTCTATCTAGTTCTTCTATATCTTCGTATATTGCACAAGCGTGACCATTATTTTGCATATCTGTTGCACAGTCTGTATAAAGTATTGCTTGCTCTAATATCTCTGGGTCAACG
>Ga0315332_10001495_pt1 | contig 12460 bp, 12 predicted proteins | sample M110034915metaG_FD_203455 | JGI IMG/M metagenome (GOLD analysis project Ga0315332, IMG submission 203455) | Ammonia-oxidizing marine archaeal communities from Monterey Bay, California, United States - M1 100m 34915 | ecosystem: Environmental > Aquatic > Marine > Intertidal zone | place: USA...
GCTCTCCCCAACGGATCTCGGCCACGCTCCATCCTCCCGAGGTCGCCCGCGCGCCTCGTCCAGATTCTCGCGCTTCCTGGCGGTGGCGCCAAGCACCCCCTCGAGTCGATCTCCGGTAGGCTTTTGCGCCCCACCCCTTGAGCCGGCTCACCGAGGTTCCTCATGCCCGACCCCTTCCCGCGCCACGCCCCCGAGCTGGCCCGAAATTACCGCGAGGCCGGCTACTGGCGGGGAGTCCTGTGCGACGCCGCGCTCCTCGAGACGGCGCGGGCGCAGCCCGCCCGGACCGCGCTCGTGGACCGCAAAGGCCCGCTCAGCTGGGCCGCCCTCGCCTCCGCGGCACGACGCGGCGCTTCGGCCCTCTCGCAACTCGGCGTCGGTCGGGGCGACACCGTGTCCTGGGTCCTGCCGAATTGGCGTGAGGCGGCGATCGCTCATTGGGCGATCTTGCACCTCGGCGCGGTCTCCAACCCCATCGTACCGATCTACCGCCATCGCGAGATCCGCTACATCCTCGGCCAGGCGCGGACGAAGGTCGTGCTGGTCCCCGCCTCGTTCCGCGGCTTCGACTATCCGAGCATGATGCAGGAGCTACGGGCCGACCTCCCTGACCTCAGCCACGTCATCAGCATCGACGGCCCCGGTGGCGACCTCGACTTCGACGCGCTGATCGGCGCAGGGGACGACGCTTTTGCGCCGGTCGAGCGACACCCCGACGACCCGGCTCTCCTGCTCTACACCTCGGGCACCACCGCCGACCCGAAAGGGGCCGTCCACACCCATGAGACCCTGGATTTCGAGCTGCGCTCGATGATCGACTTCTATGGGCTCGGCGCAGACGACGTTGTCTACATGCCGTCTCCTCTCTCACACGTCACGGGACTCCTCTACGGCATCCAGATGCCCGCTCTGCTCGGCGCAAGCGCCGTCTATCAAGAGCAGTTCGAACCCGACGAGGGACTCACGCTGGTCGCCGACCACGCCTGCACCTTCGCGATCGGAGCGACCCCTTTTCTGCATGGGCTCTGCGAAGCCCAGCAGCGTTCTCCTCGTGCGCTCTCGCTCCGCACCTTTTGCTGCGGTGGAGCGGACGTCCCGCCCGAGCTGATCCGTGAGGCCGACACCACACTCGGCTGCACGGCCAACCGCGCCTACGGCTCGACGGAGTTTCCGACGGTGACGGGTGGAAACGAGGCCGATGCCGAGGCCAGACGGGCCGAGAGCGATGGGCGCGTGATGGACCACTGCGAGGTTCGCGTCGTAGATGAAACGGGTCAGGCGGTGCCGCCGGGCGTACCCGGCGAGCTCCACGCCCGCGGCCCTGAACTCTTTGCGGGCTACCTCGCCGGGGCAGGGGCCGGAGCCATCGACGCGGACGGCTGGTTCGCCACCGGTGACCTCGTATCGATCGACGAGGGGTACCTCACGGTCAAGGGCCGCCTGAAAGACATCATCATCCGCGGTGGCGAAAACATCAGCGTCAAGGAGGTCGAAGACCTCCTCTTTACCCATCCCTCCGTCGAGGAGGTCGCGATCGTCGCGATGCCGGACCCTCGCCTCGTCGAGCGAGCCTGCGCCTTCGTAGTGCCGGCTGCGAGCGCGAGCCCCACCCTCGACGAACTCGTCGACTTTCTGCGCCGCCACCAGCTCGCAAACCAAAAGCTGCCGGAGCGCCTCGAGCGGGTCGACTCGCTGCCGAAGACCGCGAGCGGCAAGGTCCAGAAATACGCGCTCCGCACCCTGATCCGCGAGAAGATCCAAGCAGAGGCCTGACGCGGTCGGCTAACGCAGGACCCCACCCCCGTCGACGATCACGCCCTGCCCGTTCACCCGGCTCGCGTGGTCGGAGCAGAGCCAGACCGCGGTTTCTCCGATCTCCTCGGGCTTGGCAATCACCCCGCCCGGGACGGTGGACTCGAGCATCTCCAGATGACCCGGCGGGTTCGCATCGAGCGACGCCTGGAGCATCGCCGTATCCGTAATGCCCGGAAGGACGGAGTTGCAGCGAATCTTCTGGCTGGCGTACTCCTGTGCGACGTTCTTCATCAAGCCGAGCACGCCGTGCTTGGCCGCCGTGTAATGCGGCTGGCCCGGCGCCGGGACGACGCCCGCGCCGGAAGACGTATTACAGATCGACCCTCGCCCCGCGCCCAGGACGTCCTGGGTGGTCATCTGCGCGAGCTCGTGCTTCATACACAGGAAGACACCCGTGAGGTTCACGCCGAGCATGCGGTGCCACTCCTCTTCGGGCATCTCGTGAAAGCGAAAGCTGGGGCTCGTGATCCCCGCGTTGTTCATCGCGGCGTCCAGCCGGCCGAATCGCTCCACGGTCGCGGCGACCATCCCGATCACCTGGGCCTCGTCGGTCACGTCCACCTCGAGCGCGATGGCCTCGCCGCCGGCTCCCTCGATCAAACAGACTGTTTCCTTCGCCGACGCCACGTCCCGGTCGACGACCGCCACCCGGGCCCCTTCACGCGCAAAGATCGTCGCGCTCGCGCGCCCGATCCCGCTTCCCGCTCCCGTGACCAGCGCCACCCTGCCCTCGTGCATGCTCATGATTCCGTCTCCTACGGGTCCGGCTTCGGACCGTTTTGAAAATTCGGTTCATCCCGGGCCCTCTCAGCGGGCCCGCTCAATGATGCAACGAGTGGCCCCCGTCCAGGTAGATCGTCTCACCGGTCAAAAACGGGATATCCTCGCTGAAGAGCGCACCGACGAAGCGAGCCACCTCCCCCGGCTCTCCCCCCCGCCGCAGCGGCACGCGCTTGGACAGCCAGGCCAGCGCCTTCTCATCACTCCACATCGGGGTCAGACCGGTCTCGATATAGCCCGGCGCGACGTTCAACACCGAGATGCCGTCCCGTGCCCACTCGACCGCGAGCACCCGGGTCATGGCTCCGAGGGCCGCCTTCGAGACGCAATAGGCGAGCTGACCGGCGGCGCCAATCTTATCGAAGAACGATCCCATGTTGACGATGATGCCGCGACCATGGGCCTTCATATGGGGGTAGGCCTCTCGGGAAGCGATCATCGCGGAGGTCGCGTTCACCGCCATCACGCGCTCGTACTCTGCGGTCTCGAGTTCCGCCGATCGCCCGGTCGTGTGCAGTCCAGCGTTGTTCACGAGCCCCAGAAGGGGACCCGCCTCAGCGACTTCAGCGATCGTACGGACCAGCGCCGCCTCGTCCTCGACGTCGCAAACGACGGCTCGGCCAACCGGCGTGCGGCCGGAGCGAGAGAGCCCCACGACTCCGAAGCCCCGGCGCCCGAGTTCTTCGGCGACGGCAGCACCGATGCCCTGGCTCGCGCCGGTGACGATGATCTGGGGAAGGGACTCCTGGGACATGCGCGGGACAGCCTCCGTTGACGCGGACTTTGTCGTCCGACCCTCGACCCTAGCAGTCGCCCGGCCCGCTCACTCGCTCCCCCGGGCGCGACGCGCGGCAGCGACGACGGCTCGCCGCGCCGGCGCATAGCCGGGCGAGCCGTAGATCTCGAAGAGGGCGCGTGTGACGTCGTAGTGATGAGCGAGCCCCCCCCGTTCCACGCGCTCGATCGGGCCGTCGGGATAGCTCAGCCCGAGCCGACAGGTGAGGTCCATGGCTTCCGCCGTCGCGAGCCCCTCGTCCAGAAAGCGCAGAGCAGCGTTGTATTTGGGGCGCACCAGTCGATCGAGGATACGACCCGCCTGGTCGGCACAGACAGCGACCTCGAGGCCTGCAGACTCGAAGACCGCCCGCGCCGCTTCGACGGCGTCCGCGGGCGTCCCAGGCTGCCGAACCAGCTCGACGAGATTCGAAGGCGCGTCGTCTCCGTTGCGGTAGCGAGCGAAGCCGAGCACGTTGCTGCCCTCGGCCCCGGCCGCCTCGCCCGTGTGGACGCCGAGGCACTCGTCGCCGAGCTCGATCAGAATCGCGGTCTTCGCGTCGTCTGGGTGGTGGGCGGCGCCGCCCAGATAGACCACGACGGGCGCCTCCCGATCGGTCGCGCCGTCCAGAAAAGCATCCCCGAGCGGAAACGACCGACTCTGTCTTTCCTGTACGATGGAGTAGGCCGTCATCTCTACTGGCTCCCGAACATCTTGCCGCCCTCGTAGGTGTAGAACCCTCGCCCGGTCTTCCGACCGAGGTGCCCCGCCGCCACCATGCGCCGCAGCAGCGGCGGCGCAGCGGCACGGGGGTCGAGGGTGACCGGATAGAACGCTTCGCAGAGCCTGACCTGGGTATCGAGCCCGATCATGTCCAGCAGCTCGAGCGGCCCCATGCGGTAGCCGAGTCCCGCCTTCAGCGCGCGGTCGATGTCCTGCGGCGACGCCACTCCCGCCTCGACCGCCCGAATCGCATCGTTGTTGAAGGGCACCACGAACGCATTCAGGATGAACCCTGGCTTGTCCTGAGTCTCCACCGGCGTCTGGCCCACGGCCTCGGTCCAAGCCCACGCCGCTTCGAAGGTGGCCCGCGACGTATTCACGCCCGCCGACATCTCGATGAGCTTCATCAGCTGGGCGGGCAAGCAAAAATGCATGCCGACCACGCGCTCCTGGACGCGCACCGCCGAGGCGATCTCCGTGATCGAGAGCGTCGAGGTATTCGAAGCGAAGATCGTGTCCTCGCCGCAGATCGGCTCCAGCCTCTCGAAGAGTTCCTGCTTGACGCCCAGGTCCTCGAACACCGCTTCGATCACCAGGTCGCAATCCGCCAGCGCGTCGAGCTCCGACGTGCGCGTCATCCGCTCCAGGATGGCGTCGCGCTCAACCCCGTCGAGCTTCCCGCGATCGACGGACTTGGTGAAGAAGCCCTCGGTCTCGACGCGCGCCTGCTCGAGCGCCGCATCCGCGAGGTCGTAGGAGACCGTCTCGAACCCGCCACGGGCCGCGACGATCGCGATGCCAGCCCCCATCGTGCCCCCGGCCCCACACACTCCGACCTTTCGGATCGTCATCGACTCCCCCGCGTGCCCTTCTCCCGAAACGACCGGCCGATCAGCTGGCGATGGACCTGGTTCGTACCCTCCCAGATCTGCGTCACCTTCGCGTCCCTCATCAATCGCTCCACCCGGTAGTCGGTGACATAGCCGTAGCCACCGAACATCTGGACCGCCTCGGTCGTCATCTTCATGGCCAGATCAGAGGCCCGCAGCTTGGCGATCGAGGCCTCATGTGCGAAATCCGGAGCGCCGCCGTCGACGAGCTCGGCCACGTAATCGAGCCATCGCTCCACCAGCGCGAGTTCCGAGGCCAGATCCGCCAGGATGAACTGGTTGCCCTGAAAATCGATCACACGTTGTCCCGACTGTTCCCGCTCGTTCATGTAGCCGACGGCATCGCCGAATGCCGCGCGCGCGATTCCCAGGGCGTGGGCGGCGATACTGGGCCGCGACTTATTTAGTGACGCGAGCAGGGTCGCGAGCCCGCTGCCCGGCGCGCCGATCAGGTTCGCCCGAGGGACCCGACAGCCCTCGAAAGCCAACCCGCAAGTCGACGATGCGCGATGGCCCATCTTGCTTTCCTTGGAGACCACGCGCAGCCCGGGCGTGCCCTTCTCGAGGACGAGGACGCTGATCGCGGCCCGAGGCTCCTCGATCTCGCTCCATTTCCCGAAGAGCAGGATCCGATCAGCGACGTCCCCGCTCGTGATGAAGGTCTTGGCACCCTCGACCACGATCTCGTCCCCATCGGGCGTGAAGCGCGTGGTCATCCCGGTGGCGTCGGAGCCCGCGGTCGGCTCCGTGATCGCCAGCGACGCGAGGCCGCCCTCCGCGATACACGGCAGTAGGCGCTTCTTCTGCTCCTCGGTCCCGAAGTCGATCAGCGGTTTCATCCCATGAAAATTCGTGGCGAAGATGATCCCCGTCGACGCACAAGCCTCCGAGATCGTCTTCACGATCTGCAGGTAGAGCGCGTAGGACATGGGGGCGCCGCCATAGGCTTCGGGCACGAAGACCGCGTTCAGACCGAGGCCCTTGATCGCTTCGACGTTCTCCCAGGGGAACTCGCCCGACTCGTCGAAACGGGCCGCGTTCGGGGCGATCACGGTCGTCGCCAATCGCTCGACCTGTTCGAGGACCGCGCGTTCCGCGTCGTCCCAGCGTCGCCCTTCCTCGATTCTTTCGAAGATCTTCATCGTCGTCCTCAGCGGTCCTTCCAGACGGGCTCGCGTTTCTCCTCGAAGGCCGCCATCCCCTCTTCCGCGTCCTCCATGCGATAGGCCAGGGTCGAGAGATCCGCCTCGATCCGGAGCCCCTCAGAGAGCGGGAGGTCCAGTGCCCGGGAGACCGCCGAGCGCGCGAATCCAAGCGCCGGCCGGCTGTAGCCGGTGAAGCCCGCAGCAAACTCCAGCCCGATCTCCACCGGCTCCCCCTCGGCGACCCGGTTCACGAGCCCGATCGTCAGCGCTTCCTCGGCCCGAACCGTCCGACCCGTCATGATGATCTCGAGCGCGCGCCCCTCTCCGACCAATCGAGGCAAACGCTGGGTCCCGCCGTAGCCCGGCACCAGGCCGAGGGTGATCTCGGGCAAACCGAATTTCGCCTTGGGCGTTGCCACCCGGAACGTACACGCCAGGGCGAGCTCCATACCGCCGCCCAGGGCGAAGCCCTGCACGACCGCCACCGACGGGATCTCGAGTCGGTCCAGCTTTGCAAAGACGCTCTGACCGAGCTCTGCCCCGCGCTTCTGGGACATCAGGTCGCGGTGGCGCAATTCGGGGATGTCGGCCCCCGCACAGAAGGCACGCTCCCCTGCCCCGACCACGACGAGCACCCGCGCGTCCGAGGCCACCACCTCGTCGAAACGATCGCCGAGCTCATTGAGGATCTCAAAGGACAGCGCATTCAGGCTCTTGGGACGGTCCAGGGTCAGGATCGCCGCGTCCCCGTGACGCGTCAGGCCGACGGACATCTTGATTCTCCCCTTTCAAGGCTACTGAAGCGGACGCCCGAGCGGCCGTTCGAGGCGCTCAGTGGCCGAAGGTCTCCGAGTCGGGCTTGCGCCTCTCACCGAAGGAAGCGGACAGCTCCTTGCTCTCCTCACTGTCGAGGTAGGGACGCAAGAGCAGGTCATGGGCGACCCGAGAGAGGCCGGAGACACCGCCGTGTTTGGCGTTGAACGCCGCCTTGATCGAGGCCAACGCGTAGGCGCCCCGATCCGCAATCTCCAACGCAAACTCGGTGGTCTTCTCGGCGAGTTCTTCGTCGGGCACGACCCGATTGATCAGGCCGATCTCGCGGGCCTCTTCCGCCGAGAGCCGCTGGTTGCAATACCACATCTCCTTGGCGCGCTTCTTCCCGATCAGATCTTCGAGATACCAGGTCCCGTAGCCCGCATCAAAGGAGCCCATCATCGGACCGACCTGCCGGAACACCGCGCTCTGCTTGGCGATCGTCACGTCACAGACACATTGCAAGACATTCCCGCCACCCACGGCATATCCATTGACGCTCGCGATCACGGGCTTCTGGAGCCGGTCGATCGACTCGTAGATTTCGAGCGTCGGGAGGACCCCCGCGTAGAGCTTGGTGTCGGGCATGCCCGTCTTACGGCCACCTATACAGAAGAAACGGTCCCCCGCGCCCGTCAGGACGACGACGCGGGTTCGCGTCTCGCGGCGGATCTCGTTCATGCAATCCCGCAGCTCGTGACACATCTCGTGAGTGAACATATTGCCGTCATCGGGGCGGTTCAGCGTGATCCGCGCGATCGGGCCGTCTTCTTCGTATAGGATCGTTTCGAAAGACATCATCCTTCTTCACTATAAAGGCCGTTTGGAGCTCGGGATGAGACCCGGCGATTCAGGTAGTCTAAGCGGGCCGACCCGGGCGTGCCCGCGTCGTCGGCAGGAGCAAAACGATGACCGAATCCCCGCCCTCCCCGGCGCCGCCGAACCGCTACCCCTTCAGCCCCTTTCCCGACGGCTGGTATCAGGTCGCCAAGTCCAGCGAGCTCGCAGCGGGCGAGGTCCGTGCGATCCGGTACTTCGGCGAAGATCTCGTGCTCTACCGGACGGGATCCGGGATCGCTCGCGTCACCACCGCGCATTGCCCTCACCTCGGGGCGCATCTCGGTCACGGGGGAAAGGTCGACGGAGAAGAACTGGTCTGCCCTTTCCACGCCTGGCGTTTCGACGGCGACGGACGCTGCTCCGCCATTCCCTATCAGCAGAGAGGCGACGTCCCGGACGTCGGCGTCGAAACCCGAGCCGTGGATGAACGGTCGGGGTTGATCCTGGTCTGGTACAGCCTCGCGGGACGCGAGCCGAGCTGGACGATGCGCGACATTCCGGAGTTCGAGGATGCGGGTTGGCTCGGATACGAGACCCACCGCTGGCGAATCCGAATGCACGTTCAGGAGCTGGCCGAAAACGTGCCGGACACGGCCCATTTCGAGGTGATCCATGGGCTCCCCGTCCTACCGAAGGCCGAAGCCCGAGTCGAAGGGCCCGTCTACTACCAGCGCAGCTCCGTCCCCGGGACGGCGATGGGGAGCGACGAAGCAGACTACGTCTTTGCCCAGCAGGAAGCCTGGGGCCTCGGTCTCGTCTGGCTCCGGGTGCCCCAATCACCGAGCGTGCTCTTCGTGACGGCGACCACACCCATCGATGAGCAATATTGCGAGATGACCCAACACCTTCTTCTCGAAGACACCGTCGGCAGGGGCGAGCCTACGACCGAGCAGCGCGCGATGATCGAAGGGGTCTTTGCCCAGACGGAGGCGGACGTGCCGATCTGGGAGAACAAGGTCTACCGAGAGAAGCCGCCGCTGGTCGAGGACGACGGCCCACTCCCACTGCTACGGCGCTGGGCGCGGCAATTCTACCCGGAGATGGAGCCAGGGCTGGAAGGTGCCGACGTCGCGCCTCGATGACCCGCCCCCTGTCCTTTGACATGCACCGCTGGAACGGTCTAGCTTGAATCATCATCTCGGAAGGCCGAGATCAGACCTACCAGGAGCCAGACGACCACTCATGGCCCAGGACGATGTGGATAAATCAGGTGGACGATCGCGCCGCGGCCGAGCAACACGGGAAAAGATCCTCTCCGCGGCGGAAGACCTGGTCGCTCGCCACGGCCCCGATGGGTTCCAGCTCCAGCAGGTGACGGATGCCCTCGGCATTACGCCTCCCGCACTCTACAACCACTTCAAGGACCGCGAAGACCTCGTCGCTCAGATCGCCGAGAACGGCGGTCGTATGCTCGCCGAGATCATGCGCCGAGGCCCGGACGAAGACGTTCTGACCTCTCTGCGCCGCAATGCGCGGCGTTATGTCGCCTTTCTCATCGAGCATCCCGCTCACGCTCGAATCATCCTCTCGGATCTCGCGCGGCGCGGCACGACGGGTTGGCGCGGCCTCGCCGCCTCGAATATCGCGATCCGGGAGCGAATGAGCGCCGCCTTCGAAGCCGCCCAAGAGAGGGGTGAGATCCGAGCCGTCCCTCTCGAAGCCTACCTCCAAGCACTCTATATCGGCTCGGCAGCAGCGGCCGTGTGGACCGATTACGAGGATTTGGAAGACCATCGCGAGGGTAGAGATTCGCCTCCGCTGACATCGATCTCCGCGGCGGACCTCGAGCGGCTCCAGGACCAGGCTGAAGACCTGGTGGTCCGGCTTCTCTCCCCCGAACTCGGCGAAATCTCCGAATGACGAGGGGCAACCCACCATGTTCTACGACGCCTTCGCAGCCCTGATCGCACAAGCCGGCGACGCACTCGAAACCCGCGACGCCCAGCACTCGGACGACCCTCGCTTCCGCCGCGAAGGCCGCCAGATCGCCACCTTCCTGCGACGCACGGGGGCGGTCTGGTCCGACCTCTTCACCGCGCTCCAGGCGGAGACGCGGGTGCTGGAGGAGGGGCACCAGGCGGTCAACGTCAAGCTACGCGCTGCCGGGTGCGAGGCGGTGCCCCTCCGGCCACGCGCCGCGGGCCTCGGCCCCCTCGCCTCCAGCTCCGAAACCGAGCCCCTGGAACGCTACCGGGCGATCAACCGCGCCCTCGACGAGGTCGTCGAGCGACTGACCCCCCGTGCTCGCGAGCCCTGGGCCAAGGAGGCACTCGGCGAACTGCGTGCCAGCCTGGCCCGGGCCGCCGCCATTCAGGGTCAGCTGGTCGACCGCATGCTCGAGATCCGATGACCCCCGAAGAACGCGAACGACTCGAGGCCTACGAAGACGCGCTCGCCCACGATCTGCTCCGGGCGACACAGATTTCGATGTGGGAAATGCTTCGGCGCTCCGCTTCCCGCTATCCCGAGCTGGCGGCGATTCGCACGGAGAACGAGATCGTGACCTACCACGAGCTGGTCGAGCGTTCGCTGCGCTGCGCCGCCCGGCTCGAAGACCTCGGCATCGGCCGCGGATCCCGCGTCTCGCTCATGTTCCACAACTGCGTGGAGTGGGCGGTGGCCCATTACGCCACGCTCCGGCTCGGCGCGGTCGTCGTCCCGGTCAACCTCGCCTATGAAGCCGACGAGATGCGTTGGGTCTTCGAGCGAGGTCAGACCGAGATCATCCTCGCCCCCACCGGCGCCCTGGGTCTCGACTTCGCCGGAAAGCTCACGAAGGTCGATCCGCGGCTGGTCCACGGGCCGGTCGAGCTTCCGGAGCTCCCCGCCCTGCGACGGGTCCACCTGCTCCCCACCGAGGCCGAATACGTCCTGCCGGAGACCGAAGCCTACTGCGAACTCTTCGGACGACCGGGAGACCGGCTGCTGCGAGAGCCGGGCCCGACGACCGGCCACGACCCCGCCTACGTGCTCTTCACCTCGGGCTCCACCGCCCACCCCAAGCCCGCGCTGTGCCGGGGCGGGGCCTATGTCGGGGCCGCCGTCGCGCTCGCCCGCTCCCTCGACTTCGAAGCGGGCGACGGCTACCCCGGCTACAACCCCACCTTCCACTCCAGCGGCGTCATCTGGACCCTGACCCTGCCCCATGCCGTCGGCGGACACCCCTACCTGATCCCAAAATTCGACGGCAAGCAGGTCCTCGACGCGATCCGCGAGCGCAAGGTCACCCACGCAGGCGCCTTCGACACGATGTTCACGATGATGATGGCTGTGGCGGGCGGGCCGGAGACGGACATGTCTCACCTGAAGGGATGGAGCGTCGGCTGCACACCGAGCTTCCTGCGCCGGGTGATGGAGACCTGGACGATCAACAACTACGTCCACATCTACGGCAGCACCGAGTCGACCGGCCTCTGCACGGTGACCCCCTTCGCCTGCGAAGACGGCGAGGCACGGATGATGGCGAACGGCCGTCCCGCACCCGGCATCGACGTCCGGATCATCGACCCGGAGACGGGCGAAGCCTGCGCTCCGAACGTTCCCGGCGAGATCTGTTTCCGGGGTTGGTGCCTCTTCATCGAGTACCTCGACATGCCCGAGGAAATGGAGACGGCCTTCGACGAGGACGGCTTCTTTCACTCCGGGGACTACGGCTGGCTCGACGAGGACGGGTTTCTCTACTTCCGCGGTCGCTACAAGATGATGATCAAGACGGGGGGCGAGAACGTCGCCCAGCGCGAGGTGGAAATCTTCCTCGAGGACACCCTCCCCTTCCTCAAACACGCCGAGGTGGTCGGCGTGCCCGACGACACCTGGGGCGAGGCCGTCCTCGCCTTCGTCGAGTATGGCGATGGGGTCGAACGCGACCGCGAGCAGCTCCGCGCCCTATGCAAAGGCAAGATCGCGAACTTCAAGATTCCGCAATATTTCGTGACGATCGAGCCGGGCCAGTGGCCCATGCTGGGCAGCGGCCGCGTCGACAAGCCGGCCCTCCAGCGTCGGGCGCTCGAAGAGGTCGGTACGGCAGAGTCCTAGCCCGGAACCTCATCCCACCCAACCTCGAAACCGAGCCCTAGCGTCGGGGCTCCGTCGAGCCCGTCGGCAGCTCTCCATCCGAATCCCGGAACCCGTAGAGGTCCGCCAGCTGCCGGGAGGTGAAGATCTTGCCGTTCTTCTCGACGCGCTCGGCGTCCGCCGCCAGCACCGCGACGCCCCGTCCCACGAAGCGCTGGGTCTCGGCGCCGTCCATCGGCAAGTCGATGCCCTTGTCCAGCAACGCCTGGACCGCCTCGGTCCGCACCATATAAGGCCAGATCGAGACGATACTCACGCCGGTCTTGCGAAACTCACGGCCGATGTCCCGGGTCAGCTTATCCACGGCCGCCTTGCCCATCCCGTAGGCGACGTGTTGATAGTAGTACTCGGCGCCCAGCGAGCTGACGTTCGCGATCAAGCCTCTCTCGGCAGGCACCATCCGCATCGCCGCCAGGCGGGAAGCGACATAGACGCCCCGGGTCCCCACGTCGTTCAGCTCGTCGTACCAGCCAACCGGGCTCTCCCAGATCTTCTTGCCTGCGACGATCCCGGGATCGACGAAGGCGCTATTGACGAGCACGTCCAGGCGGCCCGACTCTGCGTCGACCCGCTCGAAGAGCGCTGCCACCTGCGCGTCATCGGAG
>Ga0315332_10001500_pt1 | contig 12447 bp, 12 predicted proteins | sample M110034915metaG_FD_203455 | JGI IMG/M metagenome (GOLD analysis project Ga0315332, IMG submission 203455) | Ammonia-oxidizing marine archaeal communities from Monterey Bay, California, United States - M1 100m 34915 | ecosystem: Environmental > Aquatic > Marine > Intertidal zone | place: USA...
AGTTAATCCAGGCATTAATCCACGCTCTTTTAACCAAAAGATTGAACAAAAACTACCACTAAAAAATATCCCTTCTACTACAGCAAATGCGATCAATCTAATGGCAAATGAAGATTTTTCATCATTGATCCATTTTAGTGCCCAATTTGCTTTCTTTTTAACACATTCGATTTCTTCTATCGCATTAAATAGTCTCTTTTTCTCAACACGATCTTGGATATATGTGTCAATTAAAAGACTATAAGTTTCACTATGGATATTTTCCATCATTAACTGAAAACCGTAAAAACATCTAGCCTCTGGAATTTGAACCTCATTTAAAAAGCGAGTTCCTAAATTTTCTAAAACAATTCCATCACTTCCAGCAAAAAATGCTAAAACATTCTTAATAAAATATCTTTCATTTTCATTTAACTTCAAATCCCAATCATTCATATCTTCTGTTAATTTCAATTCCTCTGCTTGCCAATAACTTTTTTGTTGTTTTTTATACATTTCCCAAATTTTATCGTATTTTATCGGAAATAATACGAAACGATTAGGATTTTCTCGTAGTAAAATCTCATCTTGGTGATTATCGGTAGAAGTCATAGGGTATTTATTAATATAATGTATTTGGATAATTTTATATTAAAAATAATTATAATTTCTTAATGCGTTTATTCAATTTTCTAATATTATTATTTGTATTTTCTACCTTTCGATCAATATGATCTAATTTCTCGTTTTGAATACTAATCTCTGAATTCATTTCATTTGACATTATAGATAATTGTTTTGTTAAAATTAACATTTCATCTAATTCATTTTCTTTATCATTTTTATTATTTATCGTTAATTCATTTTTTAAACTTGGTATATAGTCTTCTTTTTCTATCTTTGTTTTATCCAATTTAGTCTTCTTTAACGTTAAATAACCGAATATACTTTTCATAAAACTCATTTTATTTACTAATTTATAAGATTTATCTACTTTCTTATCAACTGTATCCATCTCATTATTTATACGATCTATCTTATTACCTTGGTCGTTTAGAGTACATAAAGTATCTGTAGCGATATTTGCTGTTTCAACCAAGTTTCTTTTCATATTATCATATAATTTTTGAACTTCATCCTCCTCTTTTTTAACTGAATTCATTCTATTATAATATATATTTATATGGTATATAAGTATATAGAATAATGTTTAACTTTTCATTTGAAAAATTTAATAATATGATTACACTTGATTTTGAATATGTTATGATGATCGTTTTTGGTGTTTATATTTTATTTTATTATTGTTTATGTGACATGCAGATGGGTAAACCAGATTTCAAAAACATTCTTCTCTTAGTTGGTTTCCATTCCGCACATATGTGTATTGTCAAAAAATTCTATAAACAGGGAGATACTGCAATTGCTATGTTATTAGTTTTAGCACCTATGATCCTTTATAAAATGTATAGCATATATCAAAGAAAACAACAAAAAGAACATGATATGAAAATGGCTATGATTATGGCACAATTACAAGCATTACAAGCGGCACAAAAACAAGCTCAAGCAACTCATGTTTCACCTGAACAAGTTGCTTCTCAACAACAAGCAAATCCACAACAAAGACAATATAATAATTTTAATAGAAATTTACAAGGTAATCAAAATGGACAAGCACCATTAGCACATCCACCTGCTGCTGAATTCGCAGGACAAGGTATTTCTAGATCTTCTGTTCCTTCTATTCAAAATATGACTGATGTTAGACCAACTCAAGTTATTAAAACTGTTAACATTTCAGGTAAACAAGAACAACAAGTAATTAATGATAATGTTAAACAAGACGATTTCTCACCAAATTATAATAGTATTCAATCAGGTGGTATGTTCCAAGAAAACTTTTCTAATACTGATTCTACCATTGGTGTTGGTGCTTTTGATGGCAATGCTTATTTAAACCCTAGTTTCGCTTCAACTTTTTTTTAAATAAATAATTAATATACATAATGGAACAGTTTATACTAAGAAGTGGGAGTTCAAATATATTTATTATTGATAATGGTATTAATAAGACTATAAAAAAAACTATTTATAGAAAAAGTCAAGAAAAATACGAAAAAGAATTAAAAGCGTTAAATATATTAGATAAATATCAGCACTTTCCTAAAATTATTAAAAGTATAAAACAAGATTATTCTATTTATATGACTTACTGTGGAGATAGAATTTCTTGTAATAACATACCTGATGATTGGGAACAACAAGTTCAATATATTACTAAATCTATTAATGAAACAAATATAGTTCACGGTGATATTAATCCGGGAAATATATGCGTTTTTAAAAATATTATTTATCTAATTGATTTTGGAAATATTCGATTTTATGAAGATGAGTTTTTCCTCCAAAATAATTTTCATCAATATAGAGAAAAACAACATAGAAAATTATATAATATATGTACAGCAATTTCTAGGAAAGAAAATCCATGGAAAGTTATTTAAATTTTTTATTGATGTCTACAATTTTATATCCTTTAATTATATTATAGGATATATAATGAACTCTGCTTTAGTATTTTCCGTTGTATCATTGGGTCTTCTCGCTGGAATGAATCTGGTAGAATATGATGTTTCATATGTTAAATCTAATATTGATGGACAAAATCATTTAGTTAGAAATGCTGTAGATAGACAAGAAGCCGCTGATTTAATCGCACGCATTAAATTACGATTTAAAAAATTAATTAAATATTTATCCGCTAAATTTAGCACACATCCTATTTTTGGAAAAGCAGTATGGAGATTAAAAACAAAATTTAAGGCTGATAATGTACAAGAATCCGCACCACATAGTAAATATACATCATTTAGTGTTAATAAAGGTGAAGAATTACATTTTTGTATTAGACCTAAGGATAAAGAACTTGCTAAAAAAATAAAATTTCATAAAATTAATACTCTTATGTTTGTTGGAATACATGAATTAGCACATATTATGTCTGTTTCATATGGCCATAATAGAGAATTTCATCGCAATTTTGTTTTCTTACTTAAACAATCTGTTAATGTTGGAATATATAAAAAACAAAATTATAGAAAAAAAAGTGAAAAATTCTGTGGTATTGATATTAATAATACACCTTTACCTGATTCTTACTTTGAAGAAAAATAAACTTTATACTAAAATAATTATATCAATTTATATTATAAATTGATATGATTGTTAATACTATTAAAAACTTAGCTAACAATGTTGTTAATAAACATAAGAATTTCTTTCCTAAATTATGTACTCCTGCTAAAATTGAATATATTATAGCACTCATTGCTACTGTTTCTTTATCCATCTCTTGTTTAACTGAAACTTCTGGTTCTACTTTTAATGATGTTTGTGCTGAAATTTTACCATATATTCTTACCGCTGGTATTTATATCTGGATTTTACAATCTTTATGTAAAGGTGGGGCTTCTACCTTCGCATGGATTATTGTTCTTTCTCCTATTATTGTTTTAGTTACTAAAGTTTTAACTAAAACTCTTTATTTAAAATCTGAATTATATGATGAAGAAGAATCTTTTGATGTTGTTGACCAAATGTTAAAATCTGCTGTTAAAGGTGATGAAGATTATGATGAAGATGATGATGAAGATGAAGATGAAGATGAAGATGAAGAATATGATGATGATGAAGATGAAGAAGATTTTGAAGATCCAGATGAAGATGAAGATTTTAAAAAAATCTTTGATGGAACTAACTAAATATATCTTAAAATATATTTAACTTGAAAAATTTTGTTAATTACTTATATATAATACGTAATTACCATGGTTTATAAAAATATTATTAACATTCTTGATCATTCTAATCAAACCATTATTACTATTTTCAATAGTTTATGCACTCCTGCTAAAATTGAATACGTTCTTGGTATTATTGGTATAGTCTCTATTTCTATTTCATGTTTAACACAAAGTTCTGATTCTAAACTAGCTGATGCTTGTAATCTACTTATTCCACATATATTTACTGTTTCTATCGCAACATATATACTTAATTCTTTATGTAAAGGTGGTGCTTCTATTGTTTCATGGATTATGATTATTTTACCTATTATTACTATGATTATTTCTATTTGTTATAAAAAAAAACCTCAATATTTAAATACTGTTGAAAAATTTATACAAACCACTGAACATTATAGTAACAAACCTACTTTAAAAGTATTTCTCTATCCTGAAATAAATATGGAAAGTAATCAAGAAGATGATAAAGTTGAAATTAATTTACCTGCTGGAAAAAATTCTAAAAAAATTCATCAAGGAGATATTGAAAATGCTGGTATTGATTCTTCTAAAATTAAATCTATTAAGAAACACGATGATATTATTATGGTTCTTTTCAAAAATCCAGATTGTACTGGAGATAAACAAATTTTTACTGAAAGTTTAACTAAATTAAATTCTAGATGGCAAGGTAAAATTGGTTCTATATATCTTTTCAGAAGAAAATACTTTAATAAATGGTCTAAAGACCCTGTTGAAGTTTATGAAAAACCTGAATATGAAGGTGTTGGAAGAAAATTATGGATCTTACCTACAGAAACTGTTGGAAGATATAATAAATCTGCTTTAAAATTTATTGGTATTGATAACAATGAAATTAGTTCTATGAAAATACCTAAGGAAAAATGGATTGTTAAATTATATAAAGCAGATGATTTTGTTGGTAAATACAGTATATTTAATGAAGACCAATTTAAATTTAATAAAAAAATTAATAATAAAATTACGTCAATTCAAGTTTTGAGAAAAATATAAAATTATTTTTATATATAGTATTTAATCTTTTTTTAAACTATTAGTCAAATTTTTTTTATTATTTATAAGTATATAATTAATAAGAAATGGTTGTAAAAGCTATTAAAAATGCCGCTGAAAAATTTGTTTCTACACAAAAAGTATATTATGCTAATTTATGCACACCTGCTAAAATTGAATATGCTATCTCTGTTGTTGGTGTCGCCGCACTTGCGATCTCTTGCTTAACTAATGGATCTGGTTCCAAAATTGAAGATACTTGCGTTGATGTACTACCATATCTCGTTGTTTCCTCTATCTTTGTTTTCATTCTTAATGCTCTTTGTAAAGGAGGAGCATCTATTGTATCATGGTTAATGGTTATTTGTCCATTATGTGCACTCTTTGTTTCTGTTTTTAATAAAGCACCTGCTACCGCTGCTACTGAAGGATTCAGTGCTACTTCTGACGCATTAAAAGAATTTAAAGATGCTATGAATGAAGCTTCCGAAAAATTCGATTCCTCTAGAGATGATGTCGATGATGAAGATGAAGATGATGATGATGAAGATTATGATGATGATGATGAAGAAGATTATGATGAAGAAGATGAAATGTTCAGCCTTGCTGATATGGAAATGTATGAAGACCAAGAACCATATAATGATGATATGCCACAAATTAAAACTAAAAAAAATGAATATGCAGCAGAAAAACGTTCTACTGATCAAGGAGCACCACAAGAAAACTTTGGTGTCCTCGATGATATCGCTGATGTATTAGAAAAAAAGAAAGGTGAAGCATATGAAGCCATCCAAAAAATTAAAGATACCATTACTGGTAAACAAGAAGAAAAAAAAGAAGATTTTGGTGTCCTCGATGATATAGCTGATGTATTAGAAAAAAAGAAAGATGAAGCATATGACGGAATCAAAGCTATTGGTAAACTTCTCCGTGGTGAAAAATTCGGTAATGTTAGACCAGCATCTTACTATAACTATTAAGTAATTTATCTTATTTTTAATTTTATTAATTTTATTAATTATATCGATTATATAATTAATTAAATTTATTCATGTTTTTTTATTAAATTGCTATAGTTTCTAATTCATCACTATCATCACTATAATACTCGTTAAAGATTTCTTTATTCGCATTTTCAGTTCTTCTTTCTCTTGTTTCTTTAGAAAAAAGTGGATTTATGGGTTTTTGTTCTACTTGTTCTACTTCTTCTACTTCTTTTATTTCTTCTTCTTCTTCTTCACTTTCAACTACTTTATATACTTCATGATCTTCTGATTCTTCTTCCTCATCTGATGTTTCTACTGCTTTTGCTATTAAATTTTCCATTTCTTCTATTTTTTTTAATTCCGCACGTTCTTTTTTTAATTGTTCTTTTTGTTCTTCTGTTAAATTTATTGGATCACCTTCATCACTACTACGATTTAAAAGCATTGCTCTTTTTGCTCTTTCTTGGGCATCACTATCTGCCGCTTCTTCTGGTGTCATTTTTGGAATATTCATTACACCACCTTGACCAGGTCTTAAATTCATAAATCCACCTTGAGGTTCAGGTTGACTAAAAAATTTACGAGTTGATTCAACATATTTATTTAACATTTTTAAATTTTCATATGTTGCTGATGCTTGTTGTAAAGTATAAGCACCTGATTTATTCGCAATTTCTAATGCATTCTGTAAATTTTTTATTACATCTAAAATTAGATTTGGATTTGTATCTATATTTTGTTCCATTGTATATAATTTATTTGTTTTTTTTTTTTACATTTTAAACATAATATTTAAGAATATAGATATTATGGTAAAAAACTTAAAAATGGATTACCACAAATCATTAAATGTAAATCTAAAAAATGTTAATTTAAATTAAAATTGAAATGTATTAAAATGAATTAAAGAATTCCAAATTAATACATTTATACCTTAATCAAAATGACTAGTGAAGAAAATACTAAAACTGTTGTAGTAGAAAATCAATCTACTACTGATTATAAATTTGATGCTGATATTACACAACTTATGAATTTAATTATTAATTCTGTATATTCAGATAAAGAAATTTTCCTTCGTGAATTAATTTCTAATTCATCTGATGCTTTAGATAAAGTTCGTTATGCTTCTATTACCGATCAAGAAGTTCTAAAAGAACAATCTGAATTGGAAATTAAAATTAAAGCTGATCCTGAACAAAATACTATTATTATTGAAGATACTGGTATTGGTATGTCTAAGGAAGAATTAGTTGATAATCTTGGAACTATTGCTAGATCTGGAACTAAACAATTTCTTAAAACACTTGGTGCTCAAGATGATTATAGTCTTATCGGACAATTTGGTGTAGGATTCTATTCTGTTTTCCTTGTTTGCGATAAAGTTGAAGTTAGAACTAAACAATCTTCTGGTTCTGAATACATTTGGACTTCTGTATCTGGAACTGGATTTAGTATTACTGATATTTCTGACGAAAATCAAGAACTTAAACGAGGAACTAGAATTACTATTCATTTAAAAGAAGAACAAAAAGAATATCTTGATGAATTTCGTGTTAAAGCTGTTGTTGAAAAACATTCTCAATTTGTAAATTATCCTATTTCTCTTCTATGTACTAAACAAGAACGAAAGGAAGTTCCTCTTGAAGATGGTGAAGAAGTTGAAGAACAAGAACAAGAACAAGAACAAGAACAAGAACAAAATGAAACTGATGAACCTGTTATTGAAGATGTTAAGGAAGAAGATAAACCTAAAACCAAAACAATTACTGAAACTCGTCAAGAATGGGACCTTCTTAATGCGACAAAACCACTATGGACCAGAAACAAAAGTGATATTACTGATGAACAATATAATGAATTTTATAAAGCGATCACTCACGATTGGAATGATTGTTCTAATCATCTACATTTCAGTGTTGAAGGTAATACTTCTTTTAAATCTATTCTATATCTTCCACGACACAAAGGTATGGAACTATATACACCTAATACTGCTGTAAGTAAAATTAAATTATATGTTCGTCGTGTATTTGTTCTTGAACAATGTGAAGAACTTATGCCTGAATATTTACACTTTGTTTCTGGTGTTGTTGATTCCGAGGACCTTGACCTTAATATTTCCAGAGAAATTCTTCAAAAAAGTAATACTCTACATAAAATTAGAAAAATTCTAGTTAAAAAAGTTATTAAAATGATGACTGACCTTTCTAAAGATGAAGAAAAATGGGATAAATTTTATTCTGAATTTCATAAAAATATTAAATGGGGGATTAATGATGATGGTGGTAATAGCAAATATCTGATTGAACTTCTTCAATGGCACGAATCTCAAGGAACTGAAAAACCTACTACTCTTAAAAAATATGTTGAAAATATGAAAGATGACCAAAAACATATTTATTATATTACTGCTGAAAATGAGGATCAAGCCCTTCGTTCTCCTTTCCTTGAAAAACTTAACAAAAAAGGTTATTCTTGTTTACTTCTATGTGATGCTATTGATGAATATGTCACTCAAAGTTTAACTGAATATGATGGGAAAAAACTTATTAACGTTACTAAAGGAAATCTTGACTTTGACCTTACTGAAGAAGAAAAGAAAACTCAAGAAAAACAAAAAGAAACTTATGATAGTCTATGTAATAAAGTTAAAGAATGTCTTGGTAGTAGAGTTGAGAAAGTTATTGTTTCTCAAAGAGTTGTTGATTCACCTTGTATTATTTCTACTGGAGAAGAAGGATGGAGTGCTAATATGGCTCGTATTATGAAAGCACAAGCTCTTAGAGATACTCATGTTAATAATTTCCATAGATCTAAAAAGATTTTTGAATTAAATCCTAATAGTAAAACTATTAAATTGCTTAAAGAAAAAGCTGATAATCTTAACGATACTAATCAAACTGCATTCACTAATATTGTTAATTTACTTTTTGATACTTGTCAAATTGTATCTGGTTTTAGTGTTGAAGAACCAGAACAATATTCTACTAAAGTTTATAATCTAATTAATCTTGGTCTTGGTGATTATGATGAAGATGATGATGAGGTTGAGGTTGAAAATGAAGATAAAAATGATGAAGTTGACCTTGAAAAAGAAGTTGAAGAAATTACACTTGATATGGAAGATAATATGGAATCCGTTGATTAATTAGAATAAGCGATCCAATCATTGAATAAACTTATACGTTGTATAGAATAATTTAATTCTTTGAGTTGTTTTATTATTTGTGAATTTGTATAATCATCTTCTTTAAATAAGATAACTGGTTTATCTTTTTTTATTGTTTTTCTTGCTCCCTCCAAAACTTTTTCAAATTCATAATCAACTTTAATAAAAGATACCTTTCTTTTTAATTTTAATGAATCTATTTTTTTTATAATGATTTTTTGACAATCTTTATTATTTAAATTATTTTGATTTGCTACTTTAATTTCACCAATTAAATTATCAAATTTTTCTATTTTTTTCTTATCACTTTTACAAAATAAAATCTCTTTATCTGAACTTGGATTCGCATTAAAAATTTTTACATTTTTAATACTATTTACTTCTATATTTAGTTTTAATTGTTTAAACATTTCTTTTTGTGGTTCATAAGCATAAATTTCTTTAAAATATTTTGATAAATAAACTGTATGAAGTCCTATATTCGCACCAAATTCTATCGCTATCCCTTTATCACTTTTATGTTTTGAAAAATATTGATGTAAATAACCTTCCCATTCATATCCTAATTTTACAGGTGTTGTTATTAATGAATCTAATGGATTCATAAAAAATTGAAACTCCCTGCCTTTACATAATATATAATTATCTACTTCTTTACAAACTGGTGACTTACATATTGAACTAATATAAGATTTCGCAAGAATGATTGAAAATTGAAAAGTATTATATAAAGTATCCATATTTAATAAAAATACTTTCTTTGCTAACAGAATTATTATTAATACAAAAAATATAAAGTTAATTGTTGTATGTTTGTACATTCTTTATCTATATAGTAACCAGAACTTTTTTTTCAAATTTATAAATTTAAATTAAAATTGATTTTAACCTTATTTAATTAATAAAAACAATTTATATATTTTAAGATTTTAAAAATAACTGATAATAAAATGATTAACACACCTAATGTTGTTAGTGATTCTGGTGAAGATGTAGTTGTAAATCTTCCTAAAAATTTGGATGAAATTATTAGAACATCAACTGATATTGATTATTCTCATTCTCCTTCTCCTTCTTTGGCTAGTCAAGTTAAATATGAAGACTATGATGGAGAAAAACAAGCAGAAGTTTCATCTGACAATGAAAATGTTGATTTTGATACTAGTACTATTGTACTTGACCCTGCTGATTTTATTGACCCTGAAACCGAAACTGTTGTTGAATATAAGATTGAGTCAGATTCTTCTATTGTACAGAATGAATGCGTTAATATTACTGAGAATGCTGAAGAGGACGAAAAGGTAGCAGAACCAGCAGATGTTGTTAAAGATATTGATAAACTTTCTGAAGTTCCTCAATTATCTCCTAAAATGAGATCTTTAACTCCTCCACCACCGAAACCTATCGTTAAAAGTGATAAAAGCATCAATGACCGGCTTAAACCACTCGTTGATGATAAATTTTATGATGGTTCTCGTCTTGAAAAACTTGCTAATAGAATGAAAATTCTACCTCAAGTTTTTGATGTTGCAAAAGATATTGCTACTGTTAAGCGAGAAAATCCTGATGTTTATAATATGAAACAATTTGATACATTTAATTTCACCTATCATGATGAACTTAGACATCGTTTTGAACTTAATAAAAAGAAAGGATATAATACTACACATAATACTCATCTTATGAAAGAAGCTAAACGTTATGAAACTGAAGATGCTAAAATGCTTTCATTCGTACGAGAGATTTACAAAACTTGCAAACTTCTATGTTCTCAATATGAAAATATGGATTTTTGCTAAATTTTAAATCATTTATTTAATATTTATTCATTCGGGACTTGTTATGTATCAAATTTCTCTTTATTCTGATTATAACAATTATAGAATTCAACTAATGTTGTTTTCTTTAATTTATTTAATTCTTTTTCATTATCATCATCATAAATTATGTCTACTTTTTCTAAAAAATCAGTTTGAAGTTGATCCAATTCTGTATTATTATCTAAATCATTTATATTTTCATAAAGATTTAATAATTCTTCTACATTTTCATCTCTATTATATATTTCATCCATTACATCTTTACTATCACGAAGTTCCCATTTATTCGCATTCCTCACATGAATATTATTATAATTCTTATTTGTATATTTAATTGTTAAATTTTCTGGTTTTTCTGGATTACAATATTTAAATTTAATATATTTCTGTAAACCATCAATACCATCTCCAATAAAACGATTTAAAATAGCCGTATATTTATCAGATGATTTCAAAAAATTCATATCTTCTTTTCCATAATCATTCATAATAATAAAATTATTAGTTGTATTATTGGTAATATTATTAATAGTTTGTGCCGTTTTTTGTTCTAATTTTTTTTGTATTTCTTTCATTTCTTTTTTAAGTAATTGTATTTCATTTAATTCTGATTCTTTTTGATTTTTATCGTTTTTTAACTTTGCTTTACACTTTTCTAAATGTTTCTTTAAAGAATAACTTCGTGAATATGATTTATTACAAAAGTTACAATGATATCTACTATCATATTCTTTCTTTTTTTTACAAACAACATAATGGCGTTTCAAATGATGTTTATGCCCGAAATTACGAAAACAATATTCACAATCAAATTCAAAATTATCGGCATTGCTGGTAAAAACTGCTGATTCTTGTTGCTCATTTTCTGATTCTTGTTGCTCATTTTCTGCTTTTTGTTGCTCTTTTGTTGCTTTTTGTTGCTCTTTTGTTGCTTTTTGTTGCTTTTGGTTAAATATTTCCTTACATTTGTTTTTTTTTTCCAAATGTCGTTGTAAATTATATTTTCGTTTAAATCCTCGATTACACCTCGAGCATATGAATAATGTCATATTTATTATATATTACTATATATATATTCTTAACATATTTTTACTCATTTTTTTACTCATTTGATCCACTTTACCAATTTTACCAATTTTACCAATTTTACTCATTTTACTCATTTATTTATTTTACATAACATACTAATTCAAATTTTAAATTATCACTATCAAATTTTTGTTGCTAGTTGCAGCTGCTTTTTTGCTGCATTTTGTTGCTTTTTGTTATAAATATGTTTTTTTTGCTGTCGTTGTAAATTATATTTTCGACAAATCGTCGATTACACAACGGATATATAAAACGGGTATTATATATATATAGATTTACTCATTTTTTTTATCTTATTCACCAAAAATGGTGTATTTTACTCAATTTTTACCAATTTTTTTAAAAGCACTGGATTTAGATTGATATTTTTATTATTATTCTTCTTTTTTTATTACTACCCAGTCTTAAATTACTCAATTTACTCATTTTTTACCTTTTTTTTAAGGTAAAAAATCGGGGGGCGAAGCCATGGATTTTTGAAAAAGTTTTTGCTAGGAAAAAAAAAATTAATACAAAAAAAAAAATTTTATTTTTTTTTTTTTTTTTTTTTTTTTTTGTTTTTTTTTTGGGCGTGA
>Ga0315332_10001507_pt1 | contig 12432 bp, 11 predicted proteins | sample M110034915metaG_FD_203455 | JGI IMG/M metagenome (GOLD analysis project Ga0315332, IMG submission 203455) | Ammonia-oxidizing marine archaeal communities from Monterey Bay, California, United States - M1 100m 34915 | ecosystem: Environmental > Aquatic > Marine > Intertidal zone | place: USA...
TACAATCATCTGATGATTTTAAAGAAGGCATAGCTGCGTCATTAGAACGCAGAGAAGCAAACTTTAACCGCTCTTAAGAACAATGACTAAAATAAATCTTCTTCTATCTGCACTACTTTTATCTCCAGCTGTGCCGTTGAAGCCAACACGCCTGATACTGAAGATCAATAAATTGATAAGATTAAAGTTTTTCTAAGATGAAAGGTTTATAGTTTGTTTATAATTTATATTTGAAAGGAGAGAAACAATGAAACTTTATAATTCTATTGGTCCAAATCCACATGTGGTTCGAATGTTTATAGCAGAACTGGGTTTAAATATTGAAACGATTGAAATGGATTTAATTGCAGGCGAGAATCGTCAGGAGGAGCATTTAAAAAGGAATCCTTCAGGGCAATCACCTACATTGGAGCTTGAAGATGGATCTTTTTTATCTGAGATTACAGCTATATGTGAATATTTAGATGAGAAGCAAGGCAATACTGATCTGATGGGGAAGACACCAGAAGAAAGAGCTTTAACCAGGATGTGGACAAGAAGAGTTGATTTACAAATAATTGAACCTTTAATAACAGGGTTTAGATATTCTGAAGGACTGGAATTGTTTAAATCACGCATGCAAACTATTCCGGAAGCTGCGGACGGATTGAAGTCTATAGCTCAAGAAAAACTGGCTTGGCTTAACGGTGAAATGGATGGCAAGGATTACATTTGTGGAGATAGATTTAGTTTGGCAGATATAATGTTATATTGCTTCATAGCCTTTGGAGCAACTGTAGGGCAAAATTTAAGCGAAGAGAATACCAATATTACTTCTTGGTATGACAGAGTTAAGGAACGATCTAGCGCTGCAGCCTAAGAAAAACTACGTGAAGTATTTTCACTTTATCTCTGGTTGTTTTCCTTTCTTTAAACCTCTCTCTTCAAGCTTCAGTAGATACCATTGAAGGCTACTGGCTTTTTAGATAACGTAATTATTGAGTGGGAGTAAAAAAATTAAAAAATCAATATTTTAGGGTGAATCTGTGCAGAAGAAGGCAGCAAAACAAAACTTAAAGGCTAACAATCCAACTCAGCAACAAATTAGTACTCTTTTAGAGCACTATCTGAACGGACGATTTAGTGATGCAGAAAAGCTTGCTGTTCGCATCACTCAAGACTTTCCTAAACGTCAATTTGCCTGGAAAGTACTAGGCGCAGTATTAGAGGCAACAGGCAGAAAGTCTGAAGCTGTAGATGTTAACCAGAAAGCAGTCGCTTTATCTCCTCAGGATGCAGAAGCCCACAGCAACTTGGGCATCACGCTCAAAGCACTAGGAAGGTTAGACGAAGCTGAAGCAAGCTATAACCAAGCGATAGCGTTGAAGCCTGACTTAGCCGAAGCCCACACCAATTTGGGTGTCACGCTTAAAGAACTTGGCAGATTAGACGAAGCTGAAGCAAGCTATAACCAAGCGATAGCGTTGAAGCCTGACTTAGCCGAAGCCCACAGCAACTTGGGTACCACGCTCAAAGAACTTGGCAGATTAGACGAAGCTGAAGCAAGCTATAACCAAGCGATAGCGTTGAAGCCTGACTTAGCCGACGCCCACCGAAATCTTACATTAATGAAAAAATTTGATGCACAAGATGAGCAGTATTCAAAAATGCAGGAGCTATATCTTGATAAAAATATTTCAGAAGAGCAGCGTTGCCATATTAACTTTGGCTTAGCAAAGGCATGTGAGGATTTAGGAGATTTTGAACAAGCGTTCGCGCATTATAGCGAGGGTAATATGCAACGTAAAAAGCTGTTGAACTATGATATCAATAAAGATGTAGAGCGGTTCAGAAAGATTAAATCTAACTACCCTCAGATAGCAAATAATTCTCTAGAACCTGAAAAATTTTCAAAGGATTTAATGCCAATTTTTATTGTTGGTATGCCGCGTTCTGGAACAACTTTAGTTGAACAAATAATTTCTTCTCATTCGAAAGTCACTGGAGCAGGAGAGTTAGCTTTTGCAGCTCAATTTGGTGCAGCTATTGCTACTGGTATTACTGAAGCAAATAATGAGTCCTTGCTGAATTTCCGGAGTAAATATTTAACAAAACTAAAGAGCGTTTCTAATAAAAATCTGATTATTACAGATAAGATGCCACAAAACTTCCGTTATATCGGATTGCTAGCTGCGGCTTTTCCTGAGGCTAAAATAATACACGTCAAAAGAAACCCTGCTGCGGTATGTTGGGCTAATTATAAGCAGTATTTTGTATCAAAGAATATTGGCTACTGTTACGCAATTGATGACGTAATCAGTTATCATAAATTGTATGAAAATCTCATGGATTTTTGGACAAACATCCTCAGTAACAGGATTTACAAACTTGATTACGAATTACTAACAGTCAATCAGGAAAGTGAGACTCGGCAACTAATTGAATATCTAGGCTTAGATTGGGATGAAAAATGCCTATCGCCTCAAAACAATATGAGGAGCGTAGCAACAGCGTCTAACGTTCAGGTTAGAAAAAAAGTGTATCGAGGTAGTTCGGAGCAATGGAGAAAGTATCAACCATTCCTTAATGGAGCGCTTGATAGTTTCCTGCTGCCGTGAGTTGAATAGCAACTGAGAAGTTAAACAAAAAAAATAAATGATAGATTATAAAATTAAAGCTTCCTGTCATTGCGGTGCTGTGGAGTTAGAATTATTTTTACCAAATGGATTTGATTTGAGAAGATGCAACTGCAGTATTTGCAGGAGGAAAGGTGCTATCGTTTCCTCGGTTCTATTAGATGATCTTAAGATTTCGAAAGGCATTGATCTGCTTAAGCTCTATCAATTTAATACAAAAACTGCTAAACATTACTTTTGCTCAATTTGTGGTATCTACACTCACCATCAAAGAAGGTCTAATCCTAATGAGTACAGTTTTAATACAGGATGCGTAGAAGGATTTAAAGCAGAAGATTATTCTGATCCTTATTTAATAGATGGAATTAACCATATAAAAGACAGAAAAGAGCTTTAATCATTGTTTGTTTCTATTTGTTATACCGAATAGTACAATGCGCTTGCTTTATCAGAGCTACTAAATCAAAGGATAGTTGGCAGAGTCTGGTTGAATGCACTGGTCTTGAAAACCAGCAAGGAGTTAAATCCTTCATAGGTTCGAATCCTATACTATCCGCCACTTTCAGCCTATCAAGGGGTCTCAATGAGATCCCTTTTTTTATGTTTGTGTGTGGTTTGGCGTGCTTTTATCCAAAGTGCTATAGTAAATCCATGATCCTTGGAGATAAGAAAAAAAAGAAAGCTAGACTCCTAGAGGATTAATTATAAAAAAAGTAGGAAGAGTGACCTTGGAAAAATGTAAAAAATGTAAGCAAAAAATAGATGCTACAGATCATATCATTAAAGATGGAGATGAGTATGTACATGCTACTTGTCCTGATATTAAAAGTGACACGATAAAAGAGGTAAATCGATCTTATAAAGGAACAGATCATGCAAAACCACATTTTGTAGATCAAAAAGAAGAATTTAGAAGAGATTCTAAAGGGTCGGTTATAACGGAAGTTGATATATCTTGGAGCAATGCTTTTTGGTTGGCTTTTCAATTTTTAGTAGTCTTAAACGTCCTTATGATTCCCATAGCGATATTTTATGTAATTATTTTTAATATTCTTTATTAGAGAAACAAAATGAAAAAACTAACAATACTAGTAGCCATGAACATGGGTGGTTTCCAGTTAAAGAGAAAAAAAGATGAAACATAACTTAAAATCAGGAGACGAAGGCGTAATAACCTATAAATCTTCAAACCCATTTGAATTTTTTCATATCCTCAATTCTAAAGAATCAGAAGAGCAGGACATGTTTGGCACCCTGATCTTCCCTGAAGAAAAAAAAAGAAAATACCCTTTGGTTATTTGTATGCATGGAAGCTTGGGTTGGAGAGGGCATCATCATGAACATGCGGTAAATTTTTTGAATAATGGTTTCGCTATTTTTAGAGTAAGTAGTTTTGATGCCAGGCAAGTTTTTTCAATTGTTGAAGATCAAATGCAGGTAACTTTAGCGACAGTTCTTGCTGATTGTTTTAATGCTTTAAAGATTTTATACAAACATCCGGATATTGACTCTTCTAAGGTTTTTATAACTGGATGGAGCCTCGGTGGAAGCACAGCTATTTATTCTGCCTGGGAACCTTTAGCAGAAAAACTTGCTCCCGAAGGAGAAAGATTTGCAGGACATATCGCCTTTTATCCAGGTGCGTTCATGTGGCCAAAGGAAATGAGATGGAGTAAATCACCAATTTTAAGTCTTATTGGTGCAGATGATGATTATACTCCTCCAGTTCTTATAGAAAAGCTGTCTCCAGCTATTAATGAAAATGGAGGCAACAGTAAAATAATTTCTTACGAAGGCGGCCATCATTCATTTGATGCCATAGACCCTGTAATGTACATACCAAATGCTATAGCGGTTGGACGTAGACATACTTTTGTTGGAAAAGATGGCTCTCATTACCATGAAGACAAAGAGGGCAATAAAACATTTATGAATGAACCCCATGAAAGAGCCCAGTTATTTAAAGATAGAGCTAAAATAGGAGCCCATTTGGGCGGAAACTGGAAAGCCAGAAAAGCCTCTATGAGAGACTCCGTTAATTTCCTATTAGAAAATATTAACTCCGAGTAGGTATCAGATTCCTCTGTCTTAACATCCCGATCGTAATTCTAATCTCTATGTCCTGGTAATTCATTAGCTTGGCAAGTTCATGCGCTTTTGGATTAGCTTGTATGTTTGATATAGTTAAATCATAAAAATAGAGAGAACCATGAAAATATTAAAATATTTATTTATATGTTTAGTCACTACAACTACCTTTTCTGCTGCTTCTGGGCATCATGAAGTTTCATATAATTTTTCTGATTGTAAAGGGTCTGTAGGTAATTTGTACGTATCTGAGATCCTGGATAATGGAACAGTGGGTGGATTTAAAAAAGCCGTGGATTTGCATCAGAAATTTTATACCGATAGAGGATATGACGTAAAAGTAAATGCAAATATTGAGTACAACAGAGATGGAGAGGGAACCACAGAAGAACCTTCTCGATTAACAACAGTTGTCATGTTCCCTAGCTTAGAAGTTCAGAATCAATGGATGAATCGAGAGTTTACTGATCAAGACCAAGAGGACTTTAACTCTTTTTTAGAAATCTATAATGACAATACTAAAGTTGTTGTTAGAAAATCAAATTGCTATTTGAATTAAATCTAAGATATTGAAATTAAAACAAAAGAAATAACTAGATAATTTTTGTTCTGTGATTGGGTTGTTTAAATCCATGAATATGATCTTGGCCTATTCAATGATAATAGGCTATATTAATAACGTTAAATAAAACAAGAAAGGAGGATTTTCATGTTTAAAAAATTTAGTTTGGTTCTTTTTTTTATATCTTTAGTTTTACCTATATATTCAGATGAAGTTGAAGAGATTGTCGTTACTGCTTTAAAAAGAACATCAACAGTAGGAGAGACGCCTGCTTCTATAACAGCCATAAGTTCAACGGATATAGAGGATAAAGGCATAGCTTCTATGCATGATTTAAAACATGTTGTGCCAAGCATGGAGTTCACAAATGTTCTTGATTCTTACAATATTACTATAAGGGGTATTGGTCAGTTTAATGGCAATCCGGGTGTGGCAGTAAGTACCGATGGTGTATTCCAATCTAGAGCCCACTCTTCTCAGTTAGGACAAATGGATTTAGATAGGATAGAAGTCTTAAGAGGGCCTCAAGGAACTTTATATGGGAGAAACTCTATTGGTGGAGTTATAAATCTTATTACTAAAGAACCTTCACAGGAAGCTAGTGGATATGTCACAGCAGGTTATGGAAATTACGATACGGTATCTGGACAACTAGCCTACGGTAGAGGAATTAGCGAGAATACAAGTTTTAGATTTGCTGCGGAATCTGTTGAGCAGGGTGAAGGTCATTACGATTGTCTTAATGTAGGCTGTGGAGAGCAAGGATATATGGATAGATCAGCTTATAGACTTAAGGTTAGATCCGATTTATCTGATTCTCTTCAAGCAGATTTACTAATAGCGAATGTAACGCAAGAAGGTGTACCAACTCCTTATGGTTGGCTTGAGGATAGGAGAGAATTGGCTGTAGCTTCAGGTGTTCCACATTTAAGTGCAGAACCCATTTCAACACGTCCTCATGAAATTTATCAAACACCTACATCTGAATCCATTAATAATACTAATAGTAGCGATAAAGATTATGACATTTACTCTATTGCTCTAAGTATTGATACTGATTTCGGAACAGTTAAATCTATAACTGGAAAACAGGAATTTTACGATAATTTTAACCTTGATAGAGACGGAACTGCGGCACGTGTTTTTGATACTTTTGATATTTCTGAAACTGAAACGTTTACTCAAGAGCTTAATGTTAACGTTGAAAGAGATCGAATGAGCCTTGTTTTTGGTGGTTATTACATGGATGATGAAACTTCAAGAATTACACATTTTGATAACCCTTTACCTGTATTTGGGTTTCCATTTCACAGTGGATTTGATTTTAGTCATTTAAAGATGAATCTAGAGTCCTCGGCCTATTTCGCTGATGGTACTTTCGATATTAATGACAAAACTCGAGTTAGTTTGGGTGTAAGAAAAACAACAGATGAATTTACAAACAAACAAGACAACTCTGTTTTTATGATTATTCCTGGTGTTGGTCAAGTAATTGCAGCGCAAACTTGTCAGAGAGAAACAACAAATGAATATAATTCAACCACTTCTAGAGCGGTCATCCAACATGACCTTTCAGAAGATAGTAATTTTTATGCATCATTTAGCGAAGGATTTAAAGCTGGTGGTTATGCGACTTATGAGTGTGCGCCTCCATATGCCCCTGAAGAAGTAACTTCTTTAGAGTTTGGCTTTAAAGGTAATTTAAGTGATAACACAACTTTAAATATGTCCATGTTCCGATATGATTACTCTGATTTTCAAGTTTTACAAGTTATAGGAATACAAACCGTTACTAAAAATGCTGGAGATGCAACTGTTAATGGACTTGAAGTGGATGGTGTCTCAGTTGTTAATGACTCTACAACCATTGATTATGGTCTAGTCTTGTTAGATGCAACTTATGGTAATTTTTTAAATTTGAATGGTATGGCCAGCGAATTAGGTTTGCAACAACTTGAAGGTAACATTTTAGCCAATGCCCCTAAGGTTTCTGTAAAACTTGGTTTAAATCATACTGCAATGTTAGATTCTGGTGCCTCCTTAACCTTTAGAGCTAATGCTTCTTATAAGTCTAAGATTTATTTTTCTGAGTTTAACGATTATTCACAAAGTGCGTTCACAATTTTTGATTTAAACTTAATTCATGAAAATGCAGATGAAACCTTAAGAACTAGATTTTTTGTGAGAAATGCTACAGATAAAGATTATATATCAGGGTATTTAAGTGCTGCCACTGGTGGCGGACGATTTGGTAATTGGGGCAACCCAAGAGAATTAGGATTAGAAATTACTAGAAGTTTCTAATTCTTTAAAGCTGGCAGGCGATGCGTAAATTTTTATTTGTTCTTTTACCTTTTAGCTTTTTTTGTTTTGCTGAATCGGACAATGATCTTATAACAACTGAACTACATGATGTAAGATCTGAAATTCGAAATGAAACTGTCCCTGTTTCAGTTATTCTACCTCCTGGATTTTCGATGGATTCTACGCTACCTCTGTTAATAAATCTTCACGGAGGAGGGGGGAGTAGAAGAAATTTAATTCAACAAGCACAAGTCTATGAACATATGTTTAAGGAAGAAATTATTCCTCCTATGATCGTAGTATCATTTTCAAGTGGACCTATAAGTTATTATCATGGAACTTGGGAAGACTTTGTAATAGAAGAGCTCCCTAATTGGGCTAAAGAAACATACGGTGCGTTAATAGACTCAGGGAATACTGTCTTGACAGGTATCTCTATGGGAGGTTATGGCACCTTAAAGATTGGTTTAAAGAATCCAGAACGATTTAAGGCTATTGCACCTATGGAACCAGCAATTATGCCCATACTTAAATTTCCAAAAGAACCGCACAAAAGGAACTCTTGGTGGACCGCTCAAAGTATTTATGAAAATGTTTGGGGGAAGCCTTTTAAATCAGAAAAATTTTTAGCTGATAATCCAGCTAATATAGCTGTTAACAATGCTAAAAGAATAAGAGAAAGTGGTTTAGATATTTATCTAGAGGTAGGCGATGAAGACTTTATTCAATTACATGATGGAGCAGAATTTTTACATAGAGTTTTTTGGGATAATGATATTCGTCATGAATATCATTTAGTTCGTTGGGCAGATCATGTTGGTTTGAGTATGTATGAACGCACTATCGAAGCACACGCTTTTCTAGCTGCTTCCTTAAGTGGAGGTAAATCAGAACCCATTGACCTACAACTAACAGAAAAGGAATTATCTTGGGCTAGATCTGCCTTTTCTACAGAAGACCCAAATGATTTCTGGGACGGCAATGAGAGACCCGGTATGTTACGTGACGACCCTAAAAAAGCTGCTACTATCCATGCTGAATTATGGAAACCTTTAAAAAACCTAACTAAAGATGATCCTGATATGAAAAGAGCTTATGGAAAGTTACCGAATACAGAAATACAGAGTGAATAATATGAATTTAAAAAACTATATATCTATTTTTTTTATAAGTTTCCTTGTTTCCTGTAATGGTAATGCGCCTATTAACACACAAGTTCAGCTTTCAGATGGAATTATTGAAGGTTCTCAAGAAGGAACTTTAAAAAAATATTTAGGGATACCTTACGCCGCCCCTCCTGTAAATGATTTGAGATGGACCCCTCCTGTCAATGTTAATTCATGGGACGGAATCTTAGATACTAAGAAGTACAGTAAAATATGTTATCAACCTCATCAGCCAACAGAATTTTATGATGATGGCTATGATTTAAGTGCAATGGATGAAGATTGCCTTTATCTCAATGTATGGACTAGAGCAAAGAATACCTCTGACAATCTTCCTGTAATGGTCTGGATTCATGGCGGTGCCCTTGTTTGGGGTAGTGGCGGTGAAGAATACACAGGTAAAGAATTAACTAAGAAAGATATTGTATTAGTAACTATTAATTACAGATTAGGACCTTTAGGATTTTTTGCTCACCCTGAACTTTCAAAAGAAAATCAAGGCTCTTCAGGTAACCAAGGATATAGAGATCAAGTTGCTGCTTTGAAGTGGGTGCAAGAGAATATTAGGGAATTTGGAGGGAATCCTGATAACGTAACTATATTTGGTGAATCAGCTGGTTCTTGGAGCGTTAATGTTATGCAGGCAACTCCGCTCTCAAAAGGTTTATTTCATAAAGCTATAGGGCAAAGTGGAGCAAGATTAATACCTTTAACTTATTTAAAACAAAATACTCCGTACTCTGATAGTGCTGAAAATTTAGGGTTAAGTTTAGCTAAAAATATTTCAGGCATGGCTAACCCTTCTTTAGGAGATTTAAGGAAATTAGATGCTGCTGAGATTATTTATAATTTAAAAAATGATCCTTTATATTTAACAAATTTTGATGCTCTAACTGTCATTGATGGAGAAGTTATACCAAAAGATATTTCTAAGATATTTTTAGAAGGAGCCCAGGCTAATGTACCTGTTCTTTTAGGAAGTACTGCTGACGAAGCAACTACATTTGCACCTAGTATATTAAACCCATCGTCAGCCACTTTACTGAAATATGTAGATTTAACTCCAGCATCTATAGTCGAAGTGTTACCTAATGTTAGCGAAAGAATTTATGATCTTTATCCGGCACAAAATGAAAAAGAAGCTAAGTCATCTTGGATAGATTTTACTACTGATGCCATGTTTACGGCACCTATGCAGAAGTGGGCACAACTGATGAGTTCTGTTGATAGTCTTGTTTATCTATATTTATGGGATTGGTATCCATCAGTAAGTGGCTCTAAAGATCTTAAAGCCTTCCATGCAGCAGAGGTGCCTTATGTTTTCGGAGATTTCGATATGTTTAATATTGATGTTTCAGAAGAGGACCTTATCTTTTCACAACTTATGATGGATATGTGGACCAACTTTGCTAAAACAGGAAATCCTGTTCCTGAAGGTGATTTTAATTGGCCAAACTATACTAAAGGATCACAAGATTATTTGATCTTAGGCAAGACTATAGAGAATAGAAAAGGACTTAGAGAAGAAAAAGTCAAATTAATAAACGAAGCTTACGAAAAATCTAGAATTATAATTAGTAATTAAGAAATGTAATTTAGTTAAATAAATTACTATTTTTTTCTAATGTATCTATAACTTCTGAAACTTTAATATTATTAATATCGCCTTTGTCTCCAACAATATGGATTTGATAATTTCCTTTGGTACCAATTAGATTTGTATCGGTAGGTCCATACAAAGTAAGGGAAGGGGTGTTTACCACAGCAGACAGATGGGCAAGGCCAGTATCAGAGCAAATGCAATAATCAGCATTATCTATGATGTAGGCCACTTCATTTAACGGCAAGATCTCTAAGGCAGTAGCTTTTTCAGAAAGAGATGCAATATCCTTAGCTCTCAATAATTCTTCTTTATTCCCTGAAGGCAATAAAACATTCACACCACAATCATCAAAGTATTTAACTAAATCTTTCCAGTAGGTAACAGGCCATTGTTTAGTTGGCCAGCTTGCATTCTGAACAAGCACAACGTAGTTAGTTGGTAATGGCATTGCTGGATCTAAGAATTTAACTTTAGAAATACCATAGTTGATGTCAGAGGCGGATGAGTAACCTAAAGTTGATGCCAATAATTCTTTTTGTCTATCTATGGCATGTAAACTTTTTTTGATATTAACTTTCTTAGAATAAGCCCAGTGTGCTGGATATTCCCTGGAACTGCTCGCATCCATTCCGGTAACCTTGTGATCTGAAAGAAACGATAAGAAGGCACTCTTAAGATTATTTTGCATATCGACCACAAAGTCATAATCAGTAGCATTTATTTCTTTTTTAACTAATTTAAGAGCTTCTCTGGATTCTGATGAAAAAAGCTGTTTTTTCCAGTTCCTGTGATCGGTTTTTATTATCTTATCTACAGCAGGATGCCAGCTAGGAACAGATGAAAAGGCTTTATCCACAACCCAGTCAAAACTTACATTCTTTATATTCTGTTTAGCCTCTGTCAGCGCTGGCAAGGCATGCATTAGATCGCCCATTGAAGTCAGCTTTAGAATTAAAACTTTCATGAATCTAAATACACCTATGATTTAAATAGCTTTTTGAAGAATGCACTTAAACGGTGTCTTGTATTATGAAGACCTAGTGAATTAGAGGAAATGTAGTTGAGTTGCAGAGACAATCTCTTACCTTCATAAGGTTGAAATCCATGCCAACAATTCTCGGTGACTTTAAATCCTACCATGCTTCCAAAAGTGCATGGAACTTCTTCAATGTAGTTGTTTAAATCTTTACTATCTTTTAAAAGTCTCAAGCGTCCTTCGTTCTCTTTCCAGTTTAGATTTAGGTACAGCAGAACAGTAACGATTTTGGTACTTGAATCCGTATGAATTTTACCGTCCTTTAGTCTTGAATACCCTCTTAGAGTTGTAACGGCAGACTTATTCTTTAGTTCAACTTTAAATTTTTCTTCTAATAATTTTCTAAATTCCGGACCTTCTAGTTCTTTAATCAGATCTTTTATGTTCTGACCGGTATTGACATCAACCGGAAAGCTTCCTCCTTCAGATATGTCAGGAAAATCTTCTACAAGAGCAGACGAATCAATATCTTCAAGAAAACTGTTACCAACCCTGAAGAAAGGAAAATAATCGTCCTGAACCTCAGTCTCTTGAATCTGTTTAAGATTAAGATAGTTACTTGGCATTTTGTTTTTCTTGCTCTTTTAATTGAATTCTTCTTAGAAAAGACATGAAAGTTTCTGGTTGTTGTCCACCTTGTATGAGGTATTGATCATTAATAATGTAGGTAGGAACTGCCCCAATGCTTCTTTCTATAGAATCGAATTCTAGTTTTTCTACTTCTTTGGCTCCAATGTCAGATTCTAAGAAAGTTCTAACCTCTGATTTATCAAGTCCCACTTCATATGCAATTTTTGCAAGAACTTCAATGGAGCCTACGTCCTTACCATTCGTGAAATATGCATAAAATAGAGCTTCTGATAATTCGTTTTGCACATTCTTTTGCTCCGCATACCAAAGTAATCTATGCGCAAGAAAGGTGTTTGGTATTCTCTTAGTTTTAGAGAAATTAAAGTCAAATTTTAAATCTTTACCAATACTTACAATTTCATCATAAACGCCATTACCGTTTTTAGATCCAAATTTTTGCTGCATATAAAGTTCTTTATCATATCCAT
>Ga0315332_10001513_pt1 | contig 12416 bp, 8 predicted proteins | sample M110034915metaG_FD_203455 | JGI IMG/M metagenome (GOLD analysis project Ga0315332, IMG submission 203455) | Ammonia-oxidizing marine archaeal communities from Monterey Bay, California, United States - M1 100m 34915 | ecosystem: Environmental > Aquatic > Marine > Intertidal zone | place: USA...
GACTGCGGGTTCAGCTTTGAGCGATCGCCCGGATATTTTCTGGGGTCCACCTACATTAACTACGGTTTTACGGCGGCCATCACCACAGCGAGTTACGTGACACTGCATTTTGGTCTTGGGTGCACGAATGGGCAGTTGTTGCCTGGAATGGTGGCATTTATCCTGTTTTTTCCTCTCGTTTTCTTTCGGTTCGCCCGATCATTGTGGCTGTCACTCGATTGTTACTTCGATCGAGTGGGTGCATCTGAGGCGATGTCAGGATCTCGTCCGGCTGAGGACAACAATTTAGACGCGGCAGATCGGCGTTAGGGTTACCGGACCCTGTGTCACTCCTGCCAATGTCTGGAAGTCGCAGATAACGGTGATTGAGCACTTGACATCGAAATCGACCTCGATACACTTCCCGGCTCGCTTAATTTTGAGGGCGACGCTTCGTTTACAGGTCATTGTACCGGAATGAAGCACTGATCTTTGACAACTTGATTGAGATTGTGAGTCTGTGAGTTTTGGCTAACGCAAGCTGGTTCGCCGCTCTTTGACCGGGGCGGCAAACAGGTATCACACTTTTCTTTTGTTTATAGCTGTCATTTCCTTTTCGGAGGGGATGGTAGTTAAAGCATATTTCTGAAGGGTTTGATCCTGGCTCAGAATGAACGTTGGCGGCGTGGATTAGGCATGCAAGTCGAGCGAGAATTTTATTGTTGAAGCTTCGGCCGATTCAATAAAAGGAAAGCGGCAAACGGCGTAGTAATGCGTAGGTACGTACCCTCAGGTCGGGAATAGCCACGGGAAACTGTGGGTAATGCCCGATAATCTCTGCGGAGCAAAGGTGTGATTCCGCCTGAGGAGCGGCTTACGTGATATTAGCTTGTTGGTGGGGTAATGGCCTACCAAGGCAACGATGTCTAGGGGGTGTGAGAGCATGGCCCCCACGACCGGAACTGAGACACTGTCCGGACACCTACGGGTGGCTGCAGTCGAGAATCTTCCGCAATGGGCGAAAGCCTGACGGAGCGACGCCGCGTGCGGGATGAAGGCCCTTGGGTTGTAAACCGCTGTCAGAGGGGATGAAATCATGGTTGGCTATCCTTCCATGTTGACAGAGCCTCAAAGGAAGCACGGGCTAAGTACGTGCCAGCAGCCGCGGTAACACGTACTGTGCGAACGTTATTCGGAATCACTGGGCTTAAAGGGTACGTAGGCGGTTTATCAAGTCAGGTGTGAAATGCCTGAGCTCAACTGAGGCACTGCGCTTGAAACTGATAAACTAGAGTATTCCAGGGGTGTGCGGAACTGCCAGTGGAGCGGTGAAATGCGTTGATATTGGCAGGAACACCGGAGGCGAAGGCGGCACACTGGGGGATAACTGACGCTGAGGTACGAAAGCCAGGGTAGCGAACGGGATTAGATACCCCGGTAGTCCTGGCTGTAAACGATGAGCACTGGGCGAGAGGAAGTTCGCTTCTTTTTGCCGTAGCGAAAGCATTAAGTGCTCCGCCTGGGGAGTATGGTCGCAAGGCTGAAACTCAAAGGAATTGACGGGGGCTCACACAAGCGGTGGATGATGTGGCTTAATTCGAGGCAACGCGAAGAACCTTATCCTGGACTTGACATGCTTGGATGGCTCGCCCGAAAGGGATGAGTCTGCCTTCGGGTGAAACTTGCACAGGTGCTGCATGGCTGTCGTCAGCTCGTGTCGTGAGACGTCGCGTTAAGTCGCTTAACGAGCGCAACCCTTGTCCTTAGTTGCCAGCACGTAATGGTGGGGACTCTAAGGAGACCGCCGGTGTCAAACCGGAGGAAGGCGGGGACGACGTCAAGTCATCATGGCCTTTATGTTCAGGGCTGCACACGTCATACAATGCAACATACAAAGGGCAGCTAACCCGCGAGGGGGCGCTAATCTCAAAAAGTGTTGCTCAGTTCGGATTGCAGGCTGCAACTCGCCTGCATGAAGCTGGAATCGCTAGTAATCGCAGGTCATCTATACTGCGGTGAATATGTTCCTGAGCCTTGTACACACCGCCCGTCAAGCCACGAAAGCGGGGGGCGCCTAAAGTCGCTGTGCTAACCTTCGGGAGGCAGGCGCCTAGGGCGAACTTCGTGATTGGGACTAAGTCGTAACAAGGTAGCCGTAGGGGAACCTGCGGCTGGATCACCTCCTTTCTAAGGATAATCACGGGAGTTGGAACAGTTCATCTGTTTCTTCAAACCGTCCATAACCAAACCAACAGTTTTCGGGGTGTTGCATGATCTGGTTTACCAGTGAAGACAACGCCTGCCAGAACTCACAAACACACAATCTCAATCTTGTTCCTATACCGAAAGCGGTCATCAGAGCAGCTGTGCTCCGATCACCGCTTTTTCCATGCGCTGTTTTTGTGCTATAGGCCGTCACCCAGGAGCCACAGTCAAGCCGGCGATATGGCAATGACGGCAATGCAGAATCCACGGAGTCGCCCACCACGATAGTGTAACTCTGTAGCCTGCAATGAGGGTTGCGCAACAACAGGAAGGTCTGCAGTGCTTTCCAGCGACGTAGCGCCCGTTGATTGTTGTTTGACAACCCCTGGGTGGCTGCAGCAGGTCCCGTTTGGCCTCTCTGGATCGCTCCGGTGCGGGGTTTGGGTTTATACGATTCCGCATAACCGGTGCAGCTTGTAGGATGTGGATTGCGCCTGCCATCGGAGATTGGGCGGGCGCGTAGTCTTATCGTTGTGGCATGTGCAGGCGGAGGCAGGAATATGAGCCGAATGAAGCCCGTGGCATGGGGCTGTCTTTCAATAGTGCTGTTGGCAGTGGCGTTTCTGGTTCCAGCGGTTGACAGAGCCAGGAATGCGGCGATGCGAACCGCTGATAAGTGAAACCTGAAGCAGCTGGCACTCGCGGTTGCGAATTATCATGACACATATCATTGTTTTCCTCCGGCTTATGTCACTGATGAGGAAGGACACCCCATGCACAGTTGGCGGGTTCTGATTCTTCCGTTTCTTGGAAAATTGAAACTCTATAATCAGTATGATTTTTCAGAGCCGTGGGACAGTCAGGACAATCTGAAACTACTCAGGTGGCGTCCTCAGGCATTCGGTCTGTACGGCGGCGACAACAAGGGAACTCACACCAATTATCTGGCTGTCCTTGGACCGCGTACGATGTGGCCGTTCGAAGAGACCGTGACCTTTGATTCGGTCACCGATGGCCCATCAGGAACAATTCATTTCGTGGAGAATGTTGGCAGTAATATTCAGTGGACGGAGCCACGTGATCTCAACCTGGACACAATGCCTATGACGTTGGTGAATGACCCGGCGGACGGCATCAGCAGCTGGTTCCAGCCCCCGGGAGCAGTAACCGCTGACGGAAGGGTGATTTCACTCGACGTTAACATACCGGCGCGGGAGTTGAGAGAAATGTTGCTCATCAACGACGGTCAGGGGGCTGCGGTGTCTGTACGTACATTGCAGGATGGCCGCTCGCGTCCGATGAAAAGTGGCCGAGACTAAAAAACGTGGCTAACCTTGATGGCTCAGGACAGCACTTCCGTTAGTCCGACCAGACGTGGGCGAAGAGCTTTGCGCGAGCTTCGTTGCATCATCGTGCGCGTTTGCATCGACCAATGCGGCGAGTCCACCAATAGGTGACCAGCAGAAGGATGATCGCTGTCAGGTAAGGAATACCGACTTGCACGGCTGACTGTCGCGTGCGCAGCCATATGCCAACGCTCAGTACAGACCAGTGTTTTCGGGAGGGGCCAGCAATCTGGTTCCAGTCGAAGCCAAACGGGCTGCTGTCGGCGTTGACGATCTGGAAGTTGTTCGTGATAACAGCTCTGTCCAGCGCCGTCACCAGCAGGCCGTGAGGCGTTGACATCAGCCCAAGTCCCTGAATACCCGGAATCGGAACACCGACATCCGCCACGATGACGAACATCCGGGACGAAGCCCAGCAGGATATGACGGCCAGAATCAGTACGCGAACAACGAGGCCCGCGAACAAAGAGATTACTTTACTCATCCGTTATCCCGCTCTGACACAAATGGTGTATCCGGCCACGCAGTTCACCGTCGCTGCCTGCTATTTTCGTTTTTTCTTTCCGTCTGGTTTTGGGCCTGCCGCACGTTCCGTCATCGCTGACGGCGGGAACGTCTGCACCTTGTTCGTGGCGGGTTTGCGCTGGTTCCTGGGTGCCTGGTCGACGTTTTCAGCCACGTGGTGCCACAGCTGACTTAGCTCGGTCGCCAAGTCAGCTTTGTCTGACGCCAGGTCGTGTGATTCCGTTCGATCTTCAGCCAGGTTGTAGAGTTCCCATTTTCCGCCGCGCGCAGACACGGCTTTCCAGTCGCCTCGGCGGATCGCTCGGTTATTGTTGAACTGAAAGTACAGCCACTCGTGGCCGTCACGCTGCTGCCCCTTTAGAATGGGCAGCAGCGATTTCCCCTGGATCGGCGTGGTCACGTGCCCGTGGTATTCCGCCGGGTATTCGGCACCGGCAGCATCAATGCAGGTGGCCAGCAAATCGATCAGGTGGCCGGGCTGGTGGCTGATGGAACCGTGTTTCGCCGTTAGTTCGTTCGGCCAGTGAGCGATCAGCGGCGAAGAAATGCCGCCTTCGTGCTGATTCTGTTTATACCAGCGGAACGGAGTGTTGCCGGCATGGGCCCAGCCAACATCGTAACACCAGTACGACTTGGGATCCCACGGTTTCAGGTCTTTGCCGCGAGTCCGGTCGAACGGACAGGCACCGTTATCTGAGCATAACAGAATCAGTGTGTTGTCGAACTCATTCTTCTGTTTCAGGTGATCGACGACCCGACCGATGTTCTGGTCCACGCAATCGACCATGGCGGCAAAGACTTCCATACGAGCTTCTTCCCACTGACGTTCTTCGTCGGTGAGCTGTTCCCATGCGGGAATATAATCCGGCCGTGAACTCAATTGGTGAGTCTTGTCAATGAGTCCCATCTTGACCTGTTTTTCGTAGCGTCGACGCCGCAGTTCGTCCCAGCCGACGGCGTAGCGGCCATTGTACTTTTCGACATCCTTTTTCTTCGCCTGCAGGGGATAGTGCGGGGCGTTGAAGGCGATATACTGGAAGAATGGTTTGTCGGTCTGCAGAGCCTCGTCGATGAACCGGATGGCATAGTTAACGTTGGCATCGGTGGTGTAGAAATCTTCGTCGAAGTCATTCCATTTTTCGCCGTTCAAGTGAAACGTGTCGTCTCCTGTGAAAAAATTTGTGGCTCCGGAAAGGTGTCCCCAATACCGCATAAAACCACGGTCGGTTGGTTGATCGTTCAGGTGCCACTTCCCGGCCATCGCCGTGAAGTAACCAGCCTGCTGCATGACCTCAGCGACTGTCAGGGCCTTGTTCATGGCATTGTTGCCGGCCTGAAACGTGTACTTACCGGTAAGCAGACAGATTCGTGACGAATGACACTTCGCTGTATTGTAGAACTGGCTCAGTCGAACGCCGCCCCTTGCAAGTTTGTCCACATTTGGCGTTTCGATTTCGCTGCCGTAGCAACCGAAGTCCGAAAATCCGAGGTCATCCACCATCATCAGCAGAATGTTGGGACGATCAGCTGCAGCAGCCGGCGACGTGAAACAGAAACCGGTGAGGCAGACGACGGCAAACAGAGAATACAACGTTCTAAGAAGCATTTTAGCTGGTCCGCAGCAGGAAAGTTGGAATTACCTTCAGTGTAGCGTTCACCGTCACCGATTCCACCAGGCCGGCGAGTGTTCAGGTGGTGGTTGGGGGAACCGGGGATTTCAGTTCCAGGCCTGTGCCAACATCGTTATCGTTGATGCTTTTGAAGTCCGTTTGCATTCTGAATCAAGATTAAGAGTCCCGGTCGTTTGAAAAGCCCGGGACTCTGCCGCTTTGCCAACGTTAATCGAACCGGTCCCTGATGCCATCAGCCAACATCATCTCGCTACTCATTTTTTCTAGTGTGACGTTCAGTCGTGTGGGCGTTGCAGCCGATCCGGTTACGTTTAACCGTGACGTCCGTCCGATTCTGGCTGACAAATGCTTTCACTGTCATGGGCCGGATTCTGCTACGCGAGAGGCGGATCTTCGTCTGGATGTGGAAGAATCAACCAAGCAGGATCGAGATGGAATTTTCGTTGTCAAACCGGGTGACAGTCAACACAGCGAACTTGTTCTTCGCATCACGTCGACCGATGCTGACCTGCAGATGCCACCTGTGGATTCCGGGCGGTCTCTGACGGACGAACAGAAACAGGTGCTGATTGACTGGGTTGAAAATGGTGCTCAGTGGGAGGGGCACTGGTCGTTTGTGGCGCCCAAACGTGCGCCGGTGCCGCAGACAGGAAACGCAGCCTGGCCTCGGCATACCGTCGACCGGTTCGTCTTGAAGCGTCTCGAAGCGGCCGGACTACAGCCGGCCGCGGAAGCGGCGAAGACGACATGGATTCGGCGAGTCAGCTTTGACCTGACCGGTCTGCCGCCAACGCTTGCCGAAGTGGATGCGTTCCTTGCTGACGACACGGACGAGGCCCACGAACGTGTTGTTGATCGTCTGCTGCAATCGACTCGCTATGGTGAACACATGGCAGCGACGTGGCTGGATGCCGCTCGGTACGCAGACACCGATGGATACCAGAACGACGGACCGCGCACGATGTTTCGGTGGCGAGATTGGGTGATCGACGCGTTCAACAGCAATATGCCCTTCGATCAGTTCACCGTCGAACAACTGGCCGGTGACCTGTTGCCGAATGCGTCACTGTCTCAGAACATCGCCACGGGGTTCAACCGCAATCATCGGTACAACTCCGAATCGGGGCTGGTGCTGGACGAGTTCCTGCTGGAAAACGCGGTTGATCGAGTCGACACGACCAGCACAGTCTGGATGGGACTCACGATCGGGTGCGCTCGATGCCACGATCACAAATACGACCCACTCTCTCAGCGCGAGTACTATCAGCTGATTTCCTTCTTCGACAATATTGCCGAGTCCGGCCGAGCCATCAAGTTTGGCAACAGCGAACCGTGGATTGTGGCACCGACCGATGGGCAGCAGACGCAGCTTCAGAAACTTGACCGGCAGTTGGCTGACCTGCGGCGCGACTTAAGTGCGTCGGGATCGGCAATTCAGGAGGAAGCAGAAGACTTTGAGTTGAGTCTGAAGAACCCGGACAGCGTCGAAGTGGATCTCGACGACAGGCCCGTCGTTTCGCGCGGGCTCGTTCACCATTTTCAGTTCGAAGACATGGAAGTCGAAGGAGTCACTGTCGAAAACGGTAAGCCCGTTCTGCGTGACGGATTGTACGGAAAATCAGCAACCGTTGGAGGGAATGGTGTGCTGGCTCTGGGCAAGGTGGGCGATGTTGCCTGTCAGACTCGGTCCTCCATCAGCTTTTGGCTGAAGCCGGAACAGCTGGACAGTGGTGTTGTTCTGTCGCGCCAGTCGCCCGGCACGACTCGCCCTGGATTCAGCGTGGAGTTACGAGACGGGCACCTGCAGTTCTACATCATCACTCGCTGGATTGCCGGCGTTGGAGCGGTCGAAACACGCACACCACTGAAAGCGGACGAATGGGTTCACGTCGCGTTGACCAACGATGGCTCTCAACGAGCGACGGGTCAGCAGATCTGGATTAATGGTCAGCAGGCCGCAACCCGTGTGCTGTTCAACACGAACAGCAACACCGGTGGTACCGGCAAGAATGCAACCTTGCGGATCGGTGGCGGAGTACACGGCGACAAATTCAAAGGCCAGGTCGATGAACTGCGATTTTATAAGCGCACATTGTTCGAAGATGAGATCCTTCTGCTGTCCGAACGCAACACCGTGGCAGAGATTCTGGCAAGGGCTGCCGCTGATCGAACGGACAGCGATCGAGCGAAGCTGATTGCGTGGCTGGCGGGCCGGCCAGCATCGGAACGTGGCACGTCGAAACGGAACCGCAGTCCGCTGGCAATGTTCGAAGCGATTGATCAGCTGCGCGAGCGACGCGTCAAATTGCTGGATTCGTTTCCGACAACGATGGTGATGATGGAACGCAGGGATGCCAGACTCACTCATGTTCGCGTTCGCGGGGTCTACGACAATTACGGAGACGTTGTTGAGTCCAACACGCCCGGCGTTTTTCCCGCGCTGCAGGTCGATGGACCGTCAAATCGTCTGGGTTTTGCGAAGTGGCTGGTCAGCGGCAGGCATCCTTTGACCGCGCGGGTGATTGTCAATCGATACTGGCAGAACTTCTTCGGGACCGGACTGGTCAGGACTGCGGGAGACTTCGGTCTGCAGGGAGAACTACCCAGTCATCCGGAGTTGCTCGACTGGCTGGCCGTGGAATTCGTCGAGTCCGGCTGGAACATCAAGGCTCTGCACAAGTTGATCGCGCTTAGTGCCACTTACCGCCAAAGCAGCCGTCAGGCTCCAGGTGGTGGCGACATTGATGCCGACAACCGCCTGTTGTCGCGCGGTCCGCGTCAGCGGCTGACAGCTCGGCAATTGCGAGATCAGGCATTGTTTGTCTCCGGACTGATGACGGTGGACATCGGCGGCCCTTCCGTCAGTCCGTATCAGCCGGCGAAGTTGTGGGATGAAATGTCCAACATGAAGTACAAACAATCCCGGGGAAAGGATCTGTACCGTCGCGGGCTGTACACGATCTGGAAACGAACCGTGGCACCGCCGAGTCTGGCGATTCTGGATGCAGCCGATCGCGAATCGTGCACAGTCAGGCCCAAACGAACGAATACTCCACTGCAGGCGCTGACGCTGCTGAACGAAACGATGTTTGTGGAGGCAGCTCGGCATCTGGCGGCGAGAATGATGACAGACGGAAACGACCAGCCCGTCGTGTTTGCATTTCGCAGCGTGACCGGTCGTCGGCCCTCGGCGAGTGAACTTGACTCATTGAGAATGGCTCGGGACAGCTATGTTGCTGAATTCAAAGCCAGTCCGGCGCAGGCGGCTGAATTACTGAAGGTCGGCGAATCATTGGTGAGCACCGAACTGGATCACACAGAGCTGGCGGGCAATACGATGCTGTGCAACGTGCTGTTGAATCTGGACGAAGCGCTGACGAAGGAGTAGGCCTCTTCGAGGCTCTGACAGTGCGACTGTATTCCGCCGTAACGCTCCATCAGGAATATCGCTCCCCCCTTGAATGATGAGGGGGCTTTTCCCGAAGCGAATCACATCACCGCTGGGTTGTCTGGAGCCGGGCTGGCGTCATTGACTCGAGCAGTTCCGACAGATTCAGTTCGACATACGGTTCTTCGGCGGCCGGACGTGTATGACTGGCGTTGGCGACATGCAGAACGCCGTCTGCCGGGATGAACAGTACATTATGCAGATTGGACTGCATGGCCACCGGGCGACTCATCAGCCACTTGCCGATTTCTGCATCGATCTGGCCATGCTTATCGGAGACTCGGCCGCGCAGAGTTTCCAGGCGGCTGCCCGCGGACAGGACAATGGAGTCTGGTATGCCTTCACCCAGTCGAGCGTGCGACTGGCCGGGACGGATGAATTCGACCGATTCGGGCAGAGCCGCCACGCCTACGGCCGTGTTGGTCTTGCCATCGGCGAAGACGTAATAGTATTCGCAGGTGCGTGGGCTTTCGGTCCAGAGCTGCATTACTTCGTCCAGCGTTGTGCATTCTTCCAGGGCTCGTCGCATCAGTGTTGCCATGGGGACGCCGTCCCAGTTGCCTTGGCCTTTGCCTCCCATTTCCCCCAGGGATACGGCTTTGTTATTCATGCCGCTCACGCTGCCGATGAAGGATGCGTAGCCGACGTTGGCGAAAGGAATGTAGCCGTCCGGTTTCACAATGAATGTTGTCGCGGCATCCTGCAGACCGATCGTCGTCATGTAATCCAGGACTCGACCGTGGTACAGCTTCCCGTCTTTCGTGGCAGTGTTGAATACCGCAAATCCGGAGCAGTGAAACATCTCCGGGAACACGTTCAGGATCTGCAGTGTGCTGTCAGACATGCCAAGCGACGACGCCAGAGCAGCGGTCTCTCGTTTGTGCCGTTCCGGAATATGTGGTGCCAGCTGAGCGTAGGCGTCTTCGAGGGCATGGCGAAACCAGTGTCCGGTTTTGATCACGTATACCGTACCGAAGGTGTACAGAACCGATTCGATGCAGCGCACGGCTTCCGCTTTCAGTAATTGACCATGAGCTGTGCCGATTTGTTCCGGTGTGCCGTCCAGCAATACGACACGATGGTCGCCGACCCACCGTAATTCGCCGTGTTCCGTCCTGCGCGGATGTTGCGGCGGGTTCTTCAGTGCCGGTGCGGGAAACAGGATCTCAGTTGCTCGCCGGACGCCGCGCAGCAGTGTCTTTTCCAGTTCTGGACGCGGAATTTCGACGATCTGAACACCCGACAGCTCGTTCGAGTGCTCAGGTACGTCTTCGGTGACGCTCAGTTCAACTTGTGTCTGATCGTAACTGACCAGCAGAGAACCCGGTTGTGGAAAGCGGAGCGGGCTGTCGTCAGTCAAAAGCCATTCACCGGAATCGCGATCCTGTTCGACCTGCAGTAAAGAATTCCCAAAGGCCACCAGCGCGCCGACGGCCTGTCGGCCCGGCAACAGAACAAACGGGGCAGCCACGGACTGCGGGCTGACAAGACGAGATACAATTCCCTTTGGAGCCAAAGAGAAGTCATGGGACACCTCCCCTGTGCCAACAAACGCCATCTGGTGGAGCGGCAGAATCATGGTGGTCGAGTCTGCTCGGCGACGGATTTCGACGGCGTAGTCTGCGTGTGTCAATACAAGGTCGAATGAGTCGTCGTCAAACAGAGCGATGCGGATATTGATCGACTGTGGTTCGTCGTCGATGTCGACTTGAATTTTTCCCGTCAGTCGAAACCGGGCGGCTGATCCGGAAAGAGCGTTGAGAAACGGTGCCAGTCCCTTGGAGAGTGATCTTATCTGCTGGCTGTCGGAGGCATGAACGCACGGCTGCATCAGGCCCACGACAAGGGCAGAAGCCAGGATCAGTCGACTCATGAGATGCTCCAATTTCCAGAAATGCGGGAACGGTAGTCTATCACGCGTTGGGCGGGGGTGACATTGTCTCTTCGAATCGTGCTGCCATGTCCCGGCAGCCGCATGTGATGCTGATTCTCGCTGGACATTGCTCGACAATGCACGCATTCCGAAGATGCCGTCGCTGCGACTGATACAAAAACACCCCGGCTGCTGGGCAGCCGGGGTGTCTGAATTTGTTCTCGCAGGGCGGTTTGGCCTCTGCAGGGTTAGTTTAGGCTTCAACAACCCATGTGTCACCGCTGTTGAATAGTTTCTCCAGGTCGCCTTCGCCAAGAGTCTCTCTGGCGTGTGAGACCTGGTCTCTGACGGCTTCGTCGTAGACGGTTCTGGATACGTTTCTGAGTACGCCCAGGGGTTCCGGGAACTCCGGATGTCGCATCTGTGCCAGCAGAAACGCCAAGCTTGGATCATCTGCTTCTTCGTCGTGGAACAGCAGATCGTCTTCAGAGATACCGCTGAGTTCAACAACTTCGGGGCGACCATGAGCATTGAGGCGAATACCCTTGTCGCGTTCTTTGCCAAAGATCAGGGGTTTGCCATGCTCCAGATAAACGATATTGTTCTCCTTCTGGCCTTTTTTTGACGCATAGAAAAACGCTCCGGAATTGAAGACGTTGCAGTCCTGATAGACCTCCACGAACGAGGTACCCTTATGGTTGGCAGCTCGACGCAGCGTGGCGGCGAGGTGTCTGGTATCCACGTCCACCGACCGGGCGACAAACGTTGCTTCGCAGCCGATCGCCACAGAGAGGGGGTTCAGCGGATTATCGACTGAACCATATGGAGTGCTCTTCGTCTTCGAACCAAGCGGACTGGTTGGTGAATACTGTCCCTTGGTCAGACCATAGATCTGGTTATTGAACAGTATGATGTTGATGTCGAGATTTCGGCGAATGGCGTGCATCAGATGATTGCCGCCAATGGACAGGGCATCGCCGTCGCCGGTAATCACCCAGACCTGCAGGTCCGGATTTGCGAGTTTGACTCCGGAAGCGATAGCCGGGGCTCGACCATGAATGCTGTGAAACCCGTAGGTGTTCATATAGTACGGAAAGCGGCTTGAGCAGCCAATACCCGACACGAAGCAGAACTGTTCACGAGGGATTCCGAGTTCCGGCAGAACTTTCTTCATTTGAGCCAGAATAGAATAGTCCCCACATCGCGGGCACCAGCGAATTTCCTGATCGCTGGCAAAATCCTTAGCAGTGAGCTGAGGCAGCAAAGTTGACATTGGAATTTATCCTGATGGATTCGATTTGAGGTGTTCGGGAGACGTCTAAAACCTGTCAGTCAAGAGCCATAGGTGTCGGCCCGTGGTAAATGGTCTAGCTGTTCAACAAGTCATTGATCTTGTTGACCACTTCAAT
>Ga0315332_10001516_pt1 | contig 12403 bp, 7 predicted proteins | sample M110034915metaG_FD_203455 | JGI IMG/M metagenome (GOLD analysis project Ga0315332, IMG submission 203455) | Ammonia-oxidizing marine archaeal communities from Monterey Bay, California, United States - M1 100m 34915 | ecosystem: Environmental > Aquatic > Marine > Intertidal zone | place: USA...
AATAAGCGCCATACTAAGGCCTAACATAATATATGCAATTGGTGATTTCATTATTTTATCTTACCAATGTAACATCACCAGCTGTAGTGGCTGAATTACCATTTTGAAAAATTGCATTCACTTTGTAATAATACACGCCAGGAATTACATCATTCTCATTATAGCGTCCATCCCAACCAATATTTTGATCATTTGTTTGGAATACTTTTTTCCCCCATCTATCAAAAATTTCAATATCCATTGATACTATTTGTTCCCCGTAAACATAAAGCCAATCATTATTTCCATCATTATTGGGAGAAAATGCCATAGGCACAAAGGCACCTTCAGGAGGTAATTCCAAGAATATTGCAACAATAGAATCAATTGATTTAACAGTAAAACTAACTTCTAGATCCATACTATCAGGCACAATTTCATTATTAATTGTTTCCCAATGATCGAATAAATAGTTCTCACTATTTATTGCTTCTAGTTGAATTACTGTGCCTGCTATATAACGATCTGAGAAAACATATGCATTAGGTATAGTTCCATCGATAGCAATATTACCACCTGCAATTGGATTGACATTAAATTTAATATCAAATGTATCGGGGATAAAATAAGCCTTTATCGTATCTGGCTGTGTAACAGTTATACTAACTATATTGGTGTCTGCAGAAGGCTGCAGGGCTGTCCCATTGACAGATTCCCAGGTTACAAACAAATATCCTGTTTTTGGCACTGCTTTTAACTCTAGCACTTGTCCATTAGCCTGGTTTGAACTAATTGGATATATATTACCAAGCGAAACATTATCAACCTTTATTTTACCCTTCAAATCAGGCAATACATCAAAAGTCAATAGTTTCTCATCAAGAATAAAATGTGCTATTATAATATCTGCTGCTCCTATTGAAATTGTTGCAGGGTTATCGGTATCTGAGTTAGTAAAGACTGTACCATTTGTCGATGACCAATGATCAAAAACGTATCCCGGCTGCGGTAGCGCCTCAATTGCAACTTGAGCACCTACAATTATTGAATCGGTGTAAGGATACGCAATTGGATTAAACCCATCTATAACTAAATCTCCAGTACTAACCGGGGTCACATCAAACGTCATTAATACGGAATCAATTTTAACAAAATGTGCAACTATTGAATCAACCAAATCGACCGAAATCGTTACTGGATTAGCGATATTCGATGCTGTAAATGCTGTACTTGTCGATGTCCAATTTAAAAATAAATATCCTGGCTGGGGAGTTGCCTCCAGCAATAATTGGCTTGTAGTCGTATAATAATCAGAATGAGGATAAGTAGGTGGTGTATTTCCATCAATAGCCATATTTCCTCCAATAAGAGGATCAACATTAAAGGTAAGGTAAGTTGAATCTGCTACAATAAAATGAGCAATAACAGAGTCGGCTTGGCCAATTCGAAAAATTGCTGGATTGCTCAAGGAATCAAGAGAAACAGAATCGGGTTGGTTAATTACCTCCCAGTAATGGAAAATATTTCCATTGGCAGGAATCGCCTCAATATTGATATCAATACCCCCAAAATAATCACCTGCATAAGGATATGAAACAGGAGTTACAGAGTTAATCTTAACATCACCAGTATTCATGGGGGTAACATTATAAGCAATTCTATATGGGCCATCAAGGTTATAGCAATCGATTAAACCACTATCTAAAGAAGAACAACGATTAAGAATTGAATCTTTAAAGGCCTGAACATTTGCTTGCCAACCAGCATAACTTCCTCCCCATCGGTTAACATGGCCTTGCATTTCTGGCTCAATTAAGGCAACAAGACTATCGACATGACCAATCAAAACATCGCAAGTAAATAATGTATTAGCTAAATCAATATAGCGTGATGTGTACCATTGATCTACTTCAGGGTTTTCCAATAACGAGTTCAGAATTACCATATGTCCTTCTGGATCATCAATAGAAGAAGATGTTTCAATATTGCAGGGGTCAGCCTGCATAGACTCATCGGGGATGCCCGTAAAATTAATATAGTGTCCATAAATCGCATCCATATCCCATAATGCATATCTCCACTTTTTCTTATCACCATTAGGATCCTTACCATGCCACCAAGCTGTGTTCCAGTTTAACATGTCCTTACATACCATATAAGAGTTAAGTACAGTGTAATCTATTAAACTTTTCCAATTAAAAACACTATCTGCATAAGCAAAATTTGCTGGAATAGACATATCATTAGTTGTTATGAAATTGTAATCATTATTCCACGCAACCATATCACCATAATCTGCCCATGTTCCGCCCCACGTTTTAATAAAATCAATGTCATTACGACCCTGATCATAGTAATAACTTGTAAAGTCATGATCATCAACTTTTTCTCGAATTTCATAAACTCCCCAATATTGGCCATCTACATAAACAACGCAAGGTTCATGCGAGCGCTCATCAACTTTAAGGCCTCCAATTTGAGAGATTGACTGACACCAAGCATCTCTAATGTGCGCTCCTCCCCATTCAAAAGGATAATTATCACTTGCAGCAGCTTTTAGAATTAGTCGTTGAAACGAGGGTCTATCTTTACCATTAAAAATAGTATCCACTACCGCATAATTATATCCGTATTGGTCTCTTGTAATATAATCAAAGCCTCTTTGATCATAAGACCAAGAGTCATTGCCGTGTTTATTAAAATCTCCGGATCCTTCGCTTAGCAAGTTCATGTCCTTATCAAACAATTCTAGATGACCAACTGGGTCATCTCCAAACCAACCCAGATTATCATTCAGCAAATCCATAACTCCATCGCCACCTTGATCTCCGCCACAGACAGAAATGATTTTAACATAATGAGTTTCGTCAATAAAATAGGTATTGGTTTCAATAAAACTTGTTAAGCGATTAGGAGTTGAAGTGAAGCATATTGCTCGTAAAACAGAGGTGTTGTTTATTGTTATAGGTCCCGAATATAGCATAGATCCATTACCAGGCTCAGAACCATCTAGTGTATATCTAATCGTTGCCCCAGCATCTGAAGAAGTAATAGCGACAGAAACCGAACCCGTATAGTTACCAGAAGGTTGACTAAAAATAGGCGTTTCGGTGTATAAATCTGCACCAATTCCATTACTGGACCCTTGAGTTGGGTTTGTATAAACAACCCAATTTGCGCCACCATCGGTATCCCTGCCTGAAGAGTGATCTACTTGATTTGAAACTAGCTGAATATTATCTAATATAGTTCCTGAAGCATCTGAAACAACAACATATTCTGGTTTTGTTTGTGTTAATTTAAAACCCGCATGGATTTCACCTGCAGTAACTGTTCCGCCTCCATTTGCAAATACCGTAATAAATCCATTTGCAGGCAGCATAATAGAGGTAGGTATTTGCCATTTAGTTGGGTTTGTAATTCTATCACTTAAATAATACCCGTTTAAATCTATTGCCGTCCCCGTTGTGTTGTATAACTCATACCAATCAGAATTATCGCCATTGGCATCCGTTGTTGTGTTTACATTAGAACACTGATATTCGTTTATGACAACTTGGGAATACCCATTAAACAAGAGAGTTACAAATAAAAAAATAACAACTGATAAATTCTTCATTTTAAATATTTAAGAATGCTTTACAAAGATAATCAATCAAACTCCAAAATTAATTCAAATAGGAGTTATTATGGAAAACCTATAGATGCCCATACTTTGATATTTCTTAATATTAGGTCAATCATTAAAATGACTTTTAACACTAAAACGAAGGGTAACAGGCAACCTTGTTTTTAATCTATTTACAAACACTGCCGCTAGACTCTAAAAAAAAGCCATATATAACTGTTACAAAAGGAACAACAATAAGATTGACTTTGCCCTCCTCCTACTTTGAGGAGAGAATTGCCAAATTTTTATCTCGTTACTACTAACTTAATTGAATTTGTCAACTCACCGGCAACAAGCTGAACCTCGTATATCCCAGAAGATAAAGGCAACGAAATAACCTGATTATTTCCCGCAATACTGCTCTCATAAACCAATTTCCCTTCTACTGAAAACACCTGTAATAAAGCTGGGGTAACTGTATTATACGATAACTGAATATCTCCTGAGGTCGGGTTTGGAAACAATGAAAATTTAGGTTGATTATGATCTTCATTCATGACAAGCGAATTTGCTTCAATGTTAATGTTATCTAGATAGAAATTGTTTCCAAAATCATTAATTGCTACAAAACGCAGCATAATCTCCAAACCATCATAGTTTGACAGATTTATCTCGTTATCAAGAGACCAATCAGCACAATCAGTGGGTTCCCACCAACTACCTTGTTCAGGAACGGTTTCAAGGTCTGAACCAAACGCCTCATATAATTCAGTCCAATTGTTCCCACAGTCTGTCGAAACATCAATTCTAAATCCATCCGCATAGCTATTATTATACTTTGCATAAGCATAATCGTAATATAGCATAGCATCTGTAACGTTATTCAAGTCAATATATGGGGTAATTAATTGAGCTTCATCACCAACTTGATTAATATCATAATGATTTACGGTTGAAACAAAACTAGGTACACAATCAGGACCATAATTAACTGAAGTTATACCCCAATTAAAAGTATTACTATCATTTTGCAAACGCCAATCTACATTGAAACCTGATTCAAAATCTTCCGACAAATCGAAATTCACAATTGGATCGATATATGAAATAAAGGCAATATAGCTCTGAGTACTTGTACCATAATCATCAGATATCGTTAGCTCCACATTATACTCTCCGGGCGTTAAATAGGTAACTAATGGATTTCTATCTGTTGAGGCGCTTGGTGAACCACCTTGAAATGTCCAATTCCACGTTGGGTTTTGATCACTAATAACTGAGTAATCAAAAAACTGAATGGTGTTGTCAAAACAATTTGCAGTGAGTTTATTTGCCGAAATTTGTGCCTGTGGCAATGAGTTCTCATAAAATTCAACTTCGTAAACACTTCTGCTTGTGGCGTTTCTTAATTTTTCGGAATCGTAATTTGGAATTAATTTCGTTGAATGACAATCAACAGGAAGATCGACATTAAACAACTGCCAGTCATTCAATGAATTATTTCTATAATAAACAGATCTACGAGTACCTATGTATACACCCCCATCGGTACCTCTTTGATGCACAATATTTGTTATTCCTTCTCCGTCTAAAGTGCTTGTTGTGATATTTGTCCAGTTCGCACCACCATCAATAGATTTATAGACCATCTGTCCATCGGTATCAGTTCCCCCTCCATAATAAGAAGTCCTTGCTAGCCAAATTATATTTTCATCATTACTGCTAACAGTAATATCCAGAGGAATCCATATATTGCCTCCAAATTCTGCCGAACTGGGGGTAATTTCTACCCAAGTATCACCCCCATTATCAGTACGCCACACTTTTTTATCTCCCCACCAATCAGAGTATGTTACAACATACATAACATCAGGATTTAAAGAAGCCACCTGAACTTTCATTACTTCATCTTCAAACTCATGAACAACAGAATATGTAACTCCGTAATCCGTTGATTTTAATAAGTTCTTATTCCTTCCAAAATAAATCTGATTATAGCATCTAGGATCTTGTGCAAAGTTGCTGGAATTACCAACAATATAACTTGAATTGGGCAGAGAATCAAATCGAAACGTCCCGTTAGCAATGGTTCTGTCTCCTGACAATGTTCTTCCTCCGTAATCATCTACTACTCTATTATCATCTCCTTGGTTTACAAAACCGCGCACACCATCACCGCCTCCAGTGCAAATCCAATCATTCGTGTAGACATTTTTATCTTTTAATAGCGTTCCGTTGTGATACGCTCCACCTAGCATGACATTTCCACCTTGGTAGCTTGTTCCAAATCCCCAAAAATCCGACCCTTCTATTCCAAACATTTTTCTATTTATTGTTGTTCCTTTATCTGACGAGTGAAACACTCCGCCATCACAAGCAATCCAAAGCTCTGAGCCTAAAAATCGAATATCGTGTATATCAGCATGCACATAACCTGCTTCACCAGATTCAGACCACTTTACAGGGCAGGTAAAAGTATATCCACCATCGGTCGAAACCCAATGATTAACTCCTCCAACATGAATTTTAGAAGAATCATCTGGATCTACATCCAAAGCAACATCATAATAGTATTGTCCACCATCATCTTCTCCTTCTTTGTCCCATCCCATCATATTTATGTTAGTGAGTGATGGTGGTCCAGCTGGTTGTGAACCACAACATCTAAAACTCCAATTTTGTCCTTGATCGGTACTAACATATATGCCGTACAAACCGCTGCCGCCATTAGCTGATCCAGTGCATAAAGCATAAACGTAATTTGGAGCAGCAGGTGATACAGCAATTTCAGTTCTTAGTTGTTCATCAGAACTTACTGGTAAAGGCCAACCAGAAGTCTGTTGAATAAAACTTAAACCACCGTCTATAGATTTATAAAATTCAGTTTGATTTCCTACTACTCTAATTGTATACAAAATATCTGAATTTGTTGGATGAATTTCAATCTCTTGATGCTCCGAACTATTTATTAACGTCCAATTATCACCACCGTCAGTTGTTCGAAAAAATCCTTTATCAGAAGTTAAATACAAAATCTGGTTATCAACCGGACTCATAACGATATCCTTACATTTGTGATTTAGTGCTTGGAAAGCTATGTCACCAACTTCTTGCCAAGCGACACCTCCATCAGTAGTTTTGTATAAGTCACCATTCGAAACAAAATAAACAACATCTTCATTTGAGAAATCAATCTCGATTGCAAAAATGTGCGTTACCATCATGTCTCTAGTTAGTAAATTCCAATTTTGACCAGAATCTGTTGTTTTCCATAACCCAGCAGTTGCAGTTCCTGCATAAAGCACGGTTGTGTCTGTTGTTGATCGCTTTACAGTATAAACGTGCGCAGCACCTGCAGCATAACTTCTACTAGCCGCTTCCTTGTCAAAATCCCACGGACCAATACATTGCCAAGGAGAAGTTGGCGATTTTTGATCTCTTAATGAAAAAGAATTCTGCAAGTAACTTGCCTCATTTTGTTCTATATACTCATTACTCGAATTAGATTGGTTAGCGCTCCAGTTTTGGCGCTGAACTTCTCTGACCCACCGCTTATAATATTGTGTGTGTACATTTTTTACGAGATCATGCTCAGCATAATATGTCTCATAAGCCTTTACTACTGCTCCTAATTCAGCATTGGCAGAATACATCAATTGAACCCAGCTCGGTTCATTAATTCCACTGTACTTTTGCTCTATTTGAGCCGAAACGAGAGATGCTGAACAAGCAATAAACAAAGCAATGATAATTTTTTTCATACCTACGGGGTTTGTTTTAAAAAACATAGGCATCAATATTACTAAAAATTAGACAGTTAAGATAGACTTTAAAATCCCTAAGATTTTTAGAATTGTATTGCTATGTTCAAAACTATTTTTTGTTTATTGTGAAATAATACCTTTATTGTAAGTTATAAAGCAATAAAAACTAAACCCTTACGAAATGAAACTATCTATCACTTACCAAGAATCTTACTCTCGTGGAGAATTATTATTAAGAGCTTTTTTTGGATATTTTTACCTTTTACTACCTCATCTTTTTGCACTATCAATATTCGGAATTTGGGGCGGAATAGTTCAATTTATTTCTTGGTGGAGCATCTTATTTACAGGAAGATACCCACAAAGTTTTTTTGAATTCCAAGTCGGATTAATGAAATGGAGCCTAAGAGTAAATGCTAGAATGCTTAACCTTTGTGATGGCTATCCCGCATTTGGAATAAATGGCACAGATGAATTTACATCGTTTGAAATTGATTACCCCGAGAGTTTAAGTCGTGGAACCTTACTTCTTAAATCATTTCTTGGTATGTTCTATGTTATGCTACCTCATGGTTTTATATTGTATTTTAGATTGCTTTGGGGAATGATTTTGGGGTTTTTAGGTTTTTGGGCGATACTTTTTACAGGTAAACAACCTGAAAGTTGGCACGCGTTTAATGTTGGCACATTAAGGTGGAGTAATCGTGTAAGTCTTTATATGGGTTTCATGACGGATGAATATCCTCCGTTTTCAAGCAAAGAGTAGCTATGTATCACCCTATTGAGCAACCAGAAGAAATACCTGTTAGAGAAAGGGAGGATGCTATGGGGGCATATTTAATGATGTTTGGGGCTCTAGCGGCTGGATTACCGCTCCCTATAATTAATTTAATAGCCTCTGTAGTTTATTACTTTATCAACAAAGACAAAAGCAATTTTGTGAAATTTCATGCTTTACAATCTTTATATTCACAGCTCCCCACAACTTTAATGAATGCAGGGCTAATATTTTGGACATTGCAAATCTTAAGTGTTGGACTTGTTGAAACTCCTTTTGAAAGCTTTGCAACTGCAAATGATATATATTGGGGCTATTTGTACACTACACTAACAGCTAATATTGTGTACGTTGTTTTTAGCTTTATAGGCGCCTATAAAGCGAGAAAAGGATTATTGTATTATTTTATCTTCTTTGGCAAACTTGCTTACCATCAAGCTTATAAAATTAAAATACAAGAAAAGTCAATAATGGAAAACTTGCCACCATCATAGCAAAGCATGATTGGTAAAATATATAAAGAGCTTTTTATTATTTGCTTGGTTTTTTTCTTAGGATGGGGGGCTTTCACATACATAAAACTAATACCTAATGTGCCAGATATGTCAATATCTGTTGATACAGAAAACAAAGTAGCAGATATTTTAGTTGACAACATTCTATCCTCATCTCAACTTATCACATCAGACACTATTAATAGAGCAGTTTTCTTAATCAAAGAACGGCTATTATCAAAAGTTGAATTATCTAATTACGACTACCGCTTCTTTGTTTTAAAGAATGATCAAGTTAATGCCTTTGCTACATTAGGGGGAAATATATTTATCTACTCAGGCTTATTAGAATTTGCTGATAATGCCGAAGAAGTTTCATCAGTTATTGCTCACGAAATCGGCCATGTGGAAAAAAGACACGTGGTTAACAAACTTGTTAAGAAAATGGGAGTAGCCATACTATTTTCAATTGTTTCTGGAACTGACCCCGCAATTGTGACTGAAATTGCTAAAAATGTAGTTTCTACCGTTTTTGAACGTTCTCAAGAAACGGAGGCGGATATTTATGGTCTTAATTTACTTGAGAAAGCAAGTATTAACCCCCATTATATGGCTACATTTTTCAGAAAAATAAAAACTGAATATGGTGGATATGACGAAGAATTGGAATTTTTGATGTCTCATCCAAATTTAAATAAAAGAATTAAAGATGCTTTATTACGACCAATTGACAGCACATTTACACCGGTCGAAATTGGAATTAATTGGGCCTCTGTAAAGAGTGAATTAGCTACCCTCGAGTAAAAGTAAATTCCTCTGCTGTCGACATTCTAGGATTAAATACGTAGCCTTCTGTTTTAAAGGCTTTCAGTTCTTCAATCTGTTTTAAATCATTTTTGATAATGAAACTAGCCATATAGCCCCGCGCTTGTTTTGCAAAGGTCATTATCATTTTATACTCACCATTCTTAAAATCTCTAAAATGACACGTAATAACCTTTCCTTTAATACTCTTCGGGTTAACCGCTTTAAAATACTCGTTCGATGCTAAATTAACCAAAACACCGTCATCCTGAGCAAGCTCATCGTTAAGAGCGTCAGTAATCTTATTGCCCCAAAACTGGTATAAGTTCTTAGACTTGGGAGTAACTGCAAAACGCGTTCCCATTTCTAGCCGATATGGCTGAATTAAATCTCGTGGTTTTAGTAAGCCGTATAAACCGCTAATAATTCTCAATTTCTCCTGAGCAAGATTCAAATCTTGTTCTGAGAAACCAGACGCATTAATGCCTCGATAAACTTCTCCTGTAAAAACAGCTAATGCGTGTTTAGAATTATTCAATGTGAACGGCAATGACCAGCTTTGATAACGGTCGTAATTAAGTTCAGATAAAGCAGGACTAATTGACATCAGTGCTCCTATTTTTTTAGCAGATAACTTTTTAAGTTTTTTAATAAGTATTTCACTATCAGATAAAAAAATGCATTTACTTGAATCTTTAAATAAAGGACATTTTTCAAAATCAAGAGATTTAGCTGGGGAGATTACTATTTTCATGTCACATTTTTGTTAATTTCAAAAGTATCAAAACTTAAGTATCTTTTGCGAAAGAAGTTGACCTCCGTGGTTCATTTGAATAACATATATTGAATCTGAATATTTGTCCCAGTCTAAAGATACTGCAATATAGTTCCGCCCTTCTTTAACTTCGTGTAACTGAGTTAAAATTTTTCGTCCTAAAACATCATAAATTGCCAGCTCCACCTGTTTTAAGCTTTGAGAAAAATATTTTATAGTAAACTGATTCGTTATCGGATTAGGATAGACATCAATATACTCTTGAGGAACGAAGTAATTGCGGTTCTCCAATTCTAAATAGGCGTTATAAAAATTTGGTATTCCATAACCAAGTAAAAAGTCTGGTGAATCTGCTTGATGACCAAAACGTTGGACATAATCAATAATGCTCATGTTTGTTTCGTTTGGGTAAGCTTGCCACAGGCAAGCCACCGCCCCCGCTATTATTGGTGAAGAGAATGACGTACCATTTGAAGTGGCTCTATCTCCTTCGTTATCTATAACATAAGTATTAAGCCCTCTGGCCACGACTGTAGGCTTTATTCTACCGTCAACTGTAGGACCAAAGGAGCTAAAGGAAGCTTTGCTGCTATCATATGCAACAGCGCCAATCGTAAGAATACTATCTGCATCAGCAGGAGCTCCTATATAATGCCAACTTCCATTTCCTGAATTACCTGCACTATTTACAACTACAATACCTTTACTAGCTGCCCAATCGGCAGCTTTAGTTACAATAGTGGTGTTTCCATCCATATCATTATAATTATGGTTTTCTAACGAGTCATTGAACGTTGTATATCCTAACGAAGAGTTAATAATATCAACTCCTAGACTATCTGCATACTCCGCGGCTGCTAACCAATTAAATTCCTCGACCAAAGTTTCTGAGCTCCCATCTTCTGTTCTAAACAAATAATATGATGCATCGGGTGCTGTTCCAATAAAATATCCTGGCATGTAACCAGCCATAGTTGATAAAACAGAACGCCCATGACCAGCTTGATAAAAATCAGTGTCTACTGGATTTACAAAATCTTTTATTCCTAATAAATTTTCGTTTTGGTGCATGTATTCAAATGCTTCTAGGCTATCAGCTCCATTAAAACCAGAATCGAATACGGCAATTTGCATTCCCGATCCAGTATATCCTATTTGATGAAGCAAATGGAGGTTATGCATTTCCACTTGTCGGTCTCCCTTTCCATAATCTAGGGCGGCCTTATTTAGCAATTCTAAGTTTTGCTTATTGTCTGGATGATGAATACTGTTTGGAGAGTCTAATATCTTTACTGACGAAACACAAGCTAGATTATTAATCTGTTCGATTAGCATATTGTCTTGAAAAGAAACTAGGACAGCATTCATCCACTTTGAACGAAGTACCGTTGAAACATCACCTAAACCAAGTACTTTGTCTACATAATGATTGTTAACAGGTAAGTCATTCAATATAATTTCTATTCCTTGAATTTGCCGCCTCTCAAGTGCTCTTTCACTCAAGTAGTTCTGCGGAGTAGAAAGAGTATATTCTGAGTGGTATTTATCTGTAAAATAAACGAGGAGCTTATACTGTTGTTGGGAATAGCTATTAAATGATAAAAACAGCAAGACTAATAAAAGCCAGTGCATATTAATTGCCAAACGAGTTAATTACCTCGTAATACTCAACACCTGATTCATTTTGAATGTCAAGGGAAATATAAGTTTTACTTACACGCCCAATTCCTCTAGCATATTTTTCTTCGGCATATTCTCTTTCGATAATGTTTGCATCATCTTTTTGAACAACGGTTAACACTGAATCTAAAACCAACGTGTTTATGGTATCTCTGCTATCTACACTTGTATATTCATAATCCCATACCTCTAGAGTATTATATGTGTTCCCATTCCATGTATCTCCTATTTTAGGAGCAAAAATCAACTTGATAAAATCTATGTTTTCTTCTACTTGTATCGCTCTAAAATTATCCATCCGCGATGACCACACATCAAGTATCACCCAATCGGTTGTGTCAGTTCTCGAATAACGTTCGATTCTATGATTCAATACACCTGCGGCATCAGTATATTTTGATTCTATGATTTCCTTAAACTGATATTTAAAGGTATCGATATAACCCAGCTGTGCATCATTATCATCATGGATAATCGAATCTATATCATATACTACCCACGAGCCAACTATTCTTGGGA
>Ga0315332_10001527_pt1 | contig 12379 bp, 14 predicted proteins | sample M110034915metaG_FD_203455 | JGI IMG/M metagenome (GOLD analysis project Ga0315332, IMG submission 203455) | Ammonia-oxidizing marine archaeal communities from Monterey Bay, California, United States - M1 100m 34915 | ecosystem: Environmental > Aquatic > Marine > Intertidal zone | place: USA...
TTCAGAAACTGAAGCAGACACGTACTCGCAAATGCCTATACCTACGGAAAGGGCTACTTCCACTGACACTGCTGCTCCCTATTTCGAGGAATGGGTCCGACAGATCTTGGATGACCGATTTGGGAGTAAACTTTATACTTCGGGCTTGCGCATATTCACAACCCTTGACGTTGGCATGCAAGAGGCGGCCGAACTTTCTATGAAGGAAGGCTGGGACCGTATTGAAGCAAGACCAGGATTTGAGCATGCCAAATTTGCTGATTATCAACAAGCAATGGACTCAGAAAATCCTCAGGTTGATTCCATGAAATATGTACAAGGTCTTTTAGTTGCGCTCGATCCTTGGACTGGAGGTGTTCGAGCGATGATTGGTGGCCGTGATTTTCGATTTTCTAAGTTTAACCGTGCAACCCAGGCCCTACGCCAGGCTGGATCTGGATTTAAGCCTTTCGTTTACACTACGGCTATTGCTAATCGTATCCCTCCAAATTTTGTCATAGTCGACGCACCCGTGGTGACTCTGCAAGTCGACGGAACAGAATGGAGGCCTTCTAATTACTCCGAGATCTTCGAAGGCCCAATGACCATTAGGACAGGCTTGCAGAAATCTCAAAACATCATAGCTATTAAACTGGCCGAGGTGGTGGGTTTAGAGAGTGTAGTCCAAACAGCACGTCGAATGGGCATTAGAAGTGAGATAGAACCTTTCCCATCAACTGCGATAGGAGCAGCTGAAGTTATTCCACTAGAAATGGCAGAAGCCTATTCCAGTTTTAGTAATGAAGGAACCAAGGTTCGCCCGTTCCCTATATTAAAAGTAGAAGACTCACAAGGTAGGATAATTTGGGATCCCAGACCTGAACGCACTCAAGTACTGGATCCTCTGGTTGCCCGGATTATGGTTTCTATGCTTCAAAATGTTGTGGAAGCTGGAACTGGAGCAACGGCAATCAGGGTGGTTGCTGGTCTTCCCGCCGAAGTCGCCGCAGCTGGCAAGACAGGAACCACCAACGATGCTACAGACGTCTGGTTTAATGGATTTACCCCCAACCTGCTGGCCACAGTATGGTTTGGAATGGATATCCCAGAAGAAATACGTCCGTTAGCCACTGGTGGAGGTGACGCCGCACCTGTCTGGGGCAATTTCATGCGAAGAGTCTACTACGGTGATCCTAATGCAGAAGGCTCATCCTTCCAGTCACCCTTGCTCCCTATCCCAGAACCATGGCCAGTTCCAGAAGGCCTTAGTACCCGTCAAATTGATAGAACTTCTGGAAAACGATCTAGCGAATGGTGTCCTCAAAACAACCAAATCATGGAATTGTTTCTTCCTGGGACTGAACCTGAGGAGTACTGCGACACCGAAGACATCAGCCGGTTTAGAATACCTGGAATAAATTGACTAGTTGAACTAATCCTTTCTCATTACTCCAACTCACATCTGTATTACCTGTGGCAGTATCACAGTATCAATAAAATCTGGATTTCTCCGGATTTCGTACTATGTGGGCAACCTCGATAATTGCCTATATATTTGGTGATATAAATTCACATCTGATAGGATTTTTATGCGTTCACTTGGAATCGACTTGGGCGAAAAGAGAATTGGGATTTCCGTAAGCGACTCAACTGGACTAATCGCTCAGCCTCTTCTTACATTGGAGAGGAGAACCGGCAAGAGATTTCCAATGTCATCGCTGAAGACCATTATCGAAAAGCACGAGATCGAGCATATCATCCTGGGGCTTCCTTTAGCACTTTCGGGGAAAGACACCGACTGGACTACAGTGGCGCGAGAACTTGGTAAAAACCTTGAGGCAACCTTTAAACTTCCTGTGCATTTAGTCGACGAAAGATTCACGTCTTCTAGGGCTGAACGAATAATACGTACTTCAAAAATGTCCAAGAAAAAACGTAGAGATAAAAAACTTGTGGATACGATTTCTGCTGTCCTGATCCTCCAAAGTTGGCTGGATCGAAATCAGAACTTATGAAATACTTATTTCTAATGGTACCCATAATTATTGGGTGTAGCGAAAGAACCCCTGGCGATTTTTCAACGGTAAAAGTTCACACTGGAATGCATTTCGATGCTCTGGTCGACACACTGGTTAGCAAGAAGATCGTAGAAAGCCCTGCATTACTTCGCCTATATGCTCGTGTAACTGGCGATGACCGTAGGATCCAAGCAGGCGAATATTCCCTTCAACAATACAGCCATTGGAAGGACGCTTTGAGAGCACTGACAGAAGGCAGTGTAGTAATTTTTGATCTGACCATACCTGAAGGTCTAATGCTCCAGGAAATCGCTGAAAAAATATCTAATCACGTCACTTTATCAGCAAAAGACATATACTCTCAAATATCTGAGCCTTCTTTACACGAAACTTGGTCCCTCCCAGGACCTGGACTGGAAGGGTATTTATTTCCAGACACTTACCGTTTTCCTAAAGGAGTTGTGTTGGAAGTTGTTTTGAAAACAATGATCGAAGAGTACAAATCTATTTGGACACCAGATAGAATTGCCCGATTAGATGACTTAAACATGACTGAAGGAGAACTGATGACTTTGGCTTCCATTATACAAGCTGAAGCTAGAATCGAAGAAGAAATGCCGAGAATATCCTCAGTTTACCATAATCGCTTGAGACTCGGATACCTGCTTCAAGCAGATCCAACAGTAATTTATGCTTTGGGAAGTCGCAGAAGCCGGCTTCTTTTTGCTGCCATTGATTCTGTGGCAGACAATCCTTACAACACCTACACTCAGCGTGGATTGCCACCGGGACCTATAGCCGCAGCTGGAAGATTGGCTATAGATGCTGCCTTATATCCAAGTGAGGACTCCTACCTGTATTTCGTAGCTCATCCCGACGGTCAGCACATTTTTTCTAACACTTTGCAGGAACACAATCGTGCTGTTCAGGAAGTTCGCAGTATTTCCTCAAGAAGGCCTTAGGTAGCCATGGCTAACAAATCACTATCAGAACTTCTTCGGCTTATAGTCATTACAGATCCTGTACTCTCTAAACCGTTCGGTCTTATCAACACCATTGAAGCGACTTTAGAAGCAGGAGCAGGTATGATCCAACTACGAGACAAAAATACCAGCCCAAAGAAGCTTCTTGAATTGGCCAAGAAAATACTTCCCATTACTCGTTCATCTGGAGCGCTACTGGTAATAAACGATCGGTTCGATGTAGCACTGGCAGCAAATGCAGACGGAGTGCACCTAGGACCAGACGACGCGACAGTCGCACAGGTGAGGAGCGTGGTTCCCGATAACTTCATAATCGGTTATTCAACGGATGATCCGTCACAGGGTAAGGAAGCTGAGTCTCAAGGCGCTGATTATCTTGGTTGTGGAACTGTTTACAGGACTTCCAATAAAGTAGATGCTGGAAGCCCCATTGGCCCTTCTGGTATTCAAGAAATGGTTGCTGCGGTCAAGATACCCGTGATAGGGATTGGTGGTATCACACCTCAGAATACAACTGAAATCGTAAAAGCTGGTGCTAAAGGGATAGCCGTAATCGGTGCCATCATGGGTTCTGTCGATCCAGGACACCAAACGAAAGAATTTCTCAGAAAATTCTTGGACTCTTCAAGTTGACATCTGACCTTCACTTAGGAACTGACTAATATCCCCAGCTGTCACATAGAATTTTCCCAATTCAGCACCGAGGCCAGGGCCATGCCAATCAGATCCTCCAGTCACCAACAAATCCATTTTTTCAGCGCTTTCCTTTACCTTTTGAACATGCTCTGGAGAAGATTTAGGACGGTATACTTCTAAACCACGTAAACCAGCGATGACCAATTCGGGTAACAGTTCCTCCAAGACCTCTAATCGCGGATGGGCCCAAACAGCGATGCCACCTGCCTTACGAATCAATCCAATCGCTTCATGGGCTTCCAATGCTCGAATAGACACTTGAGCTGGATGTCCATCACCAATCAATCTGTTGAAAGCATCCCCAATCGAGGAAGCATAATTTTTCGAAACCAAGGCCCGCGCCAGATGTGGACGTCCCAAAGAGGAACGGTCTGGGCCTGCCTCCTCGATCACATCCTCTATATCAACGAATACATCTTGGCTAGCCAATCTCGACAACATCTCGTTCATCCTGTCTTCACGAGCATGGATAGCTTTAGTGGTATATTCTGTAAGCATAGATGACTGATGATCGATAAAATAACCGAGGATGTGACAAGGAATCCCAGAAGCAGAACAGCTGACTTCAATTCCAGGAATAATTTGTATGGAATGTTTCAAACCTGCTTTTAATGCTTCATCCAACCCTGCTACTGTGTCATGGTCAGTGATGGCAAGGACATCAAGGTTAGCAGCCTTCGCAAATCCTACTAATTCACTGGGAGAAAGGACTCCGTCGGACGCCGTCGTATGAGTGTGTAGATCCAGCTTCATAGTACTTGTTGATTTACAACCGAATCCTCCACCTGTTCCCATATGTCATCTACGTTTGCCATACCATCATTGGATTCTTGATCCAAAGGCGCCGCAGAACAGTTGTCGGTTAACAGTGTGGTTCCGACAACTGTTATCATGAAAACCCCGGCTGCAAGAAAAAAGGTTTCCTCAGATCCGTCCAGCATACTCAACCGCAATTCTCCAGATCCCAACAAGCCAATCATAGGAGCATGTCCTGTCAGGACACCGAGCTGGCCGTCCCATGCCGGAAGACTGATCGATTTCGCCTCTCCTTCGAATCGCACACCCTCTGGAGAAACCAAGCTGATATTCATGCTTATTCCTCTGCCAACTCTTTACCAGCTTCAATTACTTCTTCAATACCGCCCTTCATATAGAAAGCTTGTTCTGGGAGATGATCGAATTCCCCTGTAGTAAGCCGCTCGAATGATTCAATCGTATCTTCCAATTTTACATACTTTCCTGAGATGCCTGTGAAAGTCTCCGCCACATGGAAAGGCTGGGAAAGGTAACGTTCAATCCGACGAGCCCGGTTGACTAAAACTTTGTCTTCCTCTGTAAGCTCGTCCATACCCAAGATCGATATGATATCCTGAAGATCCTTATAACGCTGTAATATCCTCTGGACTTCTGCCGCAACGTTGTAGTGCCTGTCTCCCAAGAACTGGGGATCCAGTATACGCGAAGTAGAATCCAATGGATCCACCGCTGGATAAATTCCTTTCTCAGAAATAGAACGTGACAAAACAGTCTGTGCATCCAAATGAGTGAAAGCCGTAGCTGGCGCTGGGTCTGTCAAGTCATCGGCAGGAACATAAATAGCCTGAACAGAAGTGATCGAACCCTCTTTGGTAGAGGTGATTCTTTCTTGTAACTCGCCCATTTCAGTGCCGAGAGTTGGCTGGTAACCCACAGCAGAAGGCATTCTTCCCAGGAGGGCAGATACTTCTGATCCAGCCTGAGTAAACCGGAAAATATTGTCTACGAAAAGTAGCACATCTTGCTTTTCTATATCTCTGAAGTATTCCGCAATGGTTAGGCCACTCAATCCGACTCTCAAGCGAGCCCCTGGAGGCTCATTCATCTGTCCATAACAGAGTGCTGTGGAATCAAGCACGCCAGATTCCTTCATTTCTAACCAAAGATCATTCCCCTCCCGAGTCCTCTCTCCTACTCCACAAAAAACTGAACGACCCCCATGTTCCATGGCTATGTTGTTAATGAGCTCCATGATAATCACAGTTTTACCGACACCTGCACCACCAAAGAGACCCGTTTTACCACCCTTCACATATGGTGCTAATAGGTCGATGACTTTGATACCTGTTTCAAAAATTTCTGTTTTGGGTTCAAGGTCATGAAAACTTGGAGCTGCCCGATGAATAGGCCACCTCTCTATTTCGCCGTCCTCTGCTACAATGGGACCCTGTTCGTCAACTGGCTCTCCAAGGACGTTCACAATCCGTCCAAGTGCTGGCGGACCAACAGGAACCGAAATTGCTGCACCCGTATCAATTACACTCATACCTCTAGTGACACCATCCGTAGAAGTCATCGAAACGGCACGCACCATACCTCGTCCGATATGTTGTTGGACTTCCGCAACCAGATCGATAGCCTGTTCACTATCTCCTTCTGACTTTAATGACAAAGCATTATAAATATCGGGCAGTGAGTCCGGATCAAATTCCACATCTAATACCGGTCCTATTACCTGCACAACCTTACCAACGTTACTTTCGGTCATAATCTCCATTCTCCGATCCTGATTCATTGGCTAAAACCATCACTCTAGTGCTGCCGCACCACCAACAATTTCAGCTATCTCCTGAGTAATTTGTCCCTGGCGAGCCCTGTTATAGGTCCGCGTTAAGTTTTCTAATACATCGCCAGCATTATCTGTAGCGTTCTTCATAGCGGTTCGTCTGGCCCCCTGTTCTGCTGCTACATTCTCCACTAGCGCTCTGTACAAAGTGTTTCTTAGATAAAGCGGCAGTAGTGATTGAAGAATTATTTCAGCTGTCGGAGTCAAGATGAACTCATCTGAATTATGTTTTCCGTCTGTAGATTCTATCGGAAGCAAGTTTAGCACTGTAGGTGGTGTCGACATCGCTGAGCGAAACTCAGAACTCACTACGTATACAGCATCAACTACCCCCGAAGAAAAATCTTCACCTAGCGGTGCAATTATATCCCCAGCTGTCTTAACAGAAGGGGAATCCCCTACATCAACAACCTCGGAAGCAATCGGGTATCCCCTGAATCGGAAATACGCAATGCCCTTTTTACCAACTATGTGAAGATCTGTATCTGTCCCAGATTGTTTGAGATCTGCCAGAAGACTGATAGTCTCTTTAATCAAATTTGCATTAAATCCTCCAGCCAACCCTCTGTCAGCAGTCAGCAGCAGGACCGCTGCTTTCTTGCATTCTACCGGTTTTCTCAGTAGAGGGAATTTTTCCACGAAGTCTGGCGAACAAATTTTTTCCACAATAGAGACGACAGAATCGCCATAAGGTCGAGCTGCTCTGACTCTATCAGTAGCTTTTTTCAGTTTAGATGTAGCCACTAACTCCATTGTACGAGTTATTTGTCGGGTATTTTCAACCGATTTTATCCGCCTTTTGACATCACGAGCTCCAGCCATACTCAGTTACTCTCGTCCTTCATCGTTTCTCTGCTTTCAAGGAACATCTTGTTGTATTCTGGAATAATCGTCTGCAGGGATTCTGTGAGTTCGTCCGTCAACTCACTGCCCTCTTTTATTCCATCCACAACATTAGAATACTGTCCTGACAAGAACTCATAGAAACCCTTCTCCCAATCCCTAAGGTCAGACACCTCCACTTCATCAAGATATCCCTGAGTTACGGCATAGAGCACACATACCTGATTCTCAACCGCCATCGGCTGGTACTGATTCTGCTTCAAGATTTCTACAGTTCTTTCACCTCGTGCAAGCTGCTGTTGCGTGGCCTTATCCAGATCTGAACCAAATTGAGCAAAAGCTTCTAACTCCCTATACTGCGCCAAATCCAGACGAAGACGACCAGCAACCTTCTTCATTGCCTTTACTTGAGCCGCTCCTCCAACTCTGGATACAGATATCCCAACATTTACAGCTGGACGCACACCCGAATAGAACAAGTCTGGTTCAAGGTAAATCTGGCCATCGGTAATAGAAATGACGTTCGTAGGGATATAAGCAGACACATCTCCTGCTTGTGTCTCAATAATGGGCAGAGCGGTCATGGACCCTCCGCCTTCAGCATCAGAAAGCTTGGCAGCTCTTTCTAGAAGGCGAGAATGGAGGTAGAAAACATCCCCAGGAAAAGCTTCACGACCAGGCGGTCTTCTCAATACCAAGGATAGTTGACGATATGCATTAGCCTGTTTAGAGAGATCGTCAAAAACCACCAAGGTAGGCTTACCGTTCCACATAAAGTGCTCGGCTATAGCAGCAGCTGAGTATGGGGCTATATACTGCATAGGCGCTGGGTCGGATGCATTAGCTGCAACCACAACTGTATAATCCATCGCCCCATACTCCTGTAGCGTCTCCACTACCCCAGCCACCTTACTCGCTCGCTGGCCAATAGCACAGTATACACAAACCACTCCACTGTCTTTTTGATTCACGATGGCATCCAAAGCTATCGCTGTTTTACCAGTTCCTCTATCACCAATGATCAGCTCACGCTGGCCTCTTCCGATGGGAATCATGGCATCAATTGCTTTGATACCAGTTTGCAAAGGTTCATTAACGGGCTGCCTCATCACAATTCCAGGAGCCACAACGTCTATTTGCCTACGTTCCTCGATTGGTGAAATTTCACCTTGGTTATCAATCGGATTACCAAGGGCATCGACTACCCGCCCCACATAACCAGGACCCGCAGGAATATCTAAGACCCTGCCAGTCCTCCTAACCTGATCTCCTTCGTGAAGACCAGTCCAGTCCCCCATTATGACAGCGCCGATGTTATCTTCTTCCAAGTTCAAAGCCAATGCCGTGACAGGATCACCACCATCTGCCGGACTGATTTCCAGCATTTCACTGGCCATTGCCTTGGTCAATCCATAGATGCGTGCCACTCCATCTTTGACTTCCAGAATCTCACCTATCTCTTCAGATTTAAGCTCTTCTCCATAGTTCTGGATTTCTGAAAGAAGAACTTCTTTAATTTCACTTGCACGTAGCCCAAAATCGTTAGCCATTTATCATCTTTTCCTGTGGAAAAATTCTATAAAAATGTGTTAACCTGCTTAGCACCTAACATGCGACGCATTCTATCCAATCTGCTTCCTAAAGATCCATCGAAAACAGTATCGCCGATCCTCAAAATCATGCCCCCTAAAATCTCTGGGCGCACCTTGAAATGAATGATGGGTTTACAATCGAACACTGAACTCAGCCGACCTTTTAACTTCGCCGTAAAACCGTCGTCGGAATCTCTCGCTATAGTAATCTCAAAGTGCAATAGTCCCTCATGATCATCCACAAGACGAGAAAACTCTTCAGCAATGGACTTCAGGAGATTCTGCCTCCTCTTATCTAGTGTGACCTTAAGAAAATCTATCAATTGATGAGGTAACCGATTTTCAAAAACAGAGCTTATCGAAGCTTTTTTGTCTGCAACTGCTATCCTAGGTGTTGCCAAGAATTTTCTAAAATCTGCATCTTCTTCTATAAGATTTACGACTAACTCTATGCCCTGGCGATACTCCTCCAAGTTCCCTTCAGAAGCAGCTATTTGGAACAAAGTGTCCGCATAGTTCCTTACTACTGTCTCATTCCTCATCGAGAGTCTTCTAGGGCTTCAGCACTGAGATCATCTACGAAACTCACCGCCAATTCCCTATCCTTTTCCTCATCGAGTTTTTCTTCTAGGAGTTTCCTTGCAGCTGCCAAGGCAATATCTACGGATCCCTGTCGCAACTCATGGAGTGCGGCTTCCTTTTCTTTTTCAATAGATTCGCGAGCTTTTTCCATGATTACATTTGCTTCTGCTCTGGCATCTTCCTCAATTTCCTTGCGAACCTCAGCTCCTGCCTCTTTGGCCTTTACTATCAGGTCCTGTGCTTCCCTGCGAGCATCGAGCATTTGCTTGCGATACTGTTCGAGAAGTTTGGTTGACTCCTCCCTCTCAGAAGCCGCTGATTCCAGCGTACTTCTCAAACGGTCCTCCCTATCTTGTACAGCACCTAGAATGGGACCCCAAGCAAATTTTTTCAGAATAAACAATAGCAGGACAAAAACAGCGATAGTCCATATGCTGAGACCGAGATTGATATCAAACATTTAAAATCTCCTCATGTCTTCTATAAACACCAAGATCTCGAGACTAACCCAACAGCACTAGCACGAGTCCAAAAAGTGCGGCACCTTCAATCAAAGCAGCCACGATAATAGCAGCAGTCTGAATTTGAGCCGCTGCCTCTGGCTGACGGGCAATACCTTGTGCCATTGATGCACCGATAGGACCAATACCCAGTCCTGCACCTATGACAGCACCAGCGATACCCAGTCCTGCACCTATTGAAAAACCAGCTTCAGGGTTTGTGGCAGCTTCTTGAACAATAGCGAGTAGTTCGTATGACATTGTCTTTCCTTTTCTTTTCTAGTGATTTAGTGAGCGTGACGAATTAATCCAATAAAAACAGAAACTAACATTGCAAAAATATAAGCCTGCAAACAGGCGACGAATACTTCTAGAATCATTATGGCTCCAACCGCTAATACAATGAGTGGACCCATGATATAGCTCTGTAAGATCAAAATCATCCCCATGATCGCCAGGACCATACTGTGGCCTGCCACCATATTCGCCACGAGCCTAACAGCGAGAGCAAAGGGTTTGGTTAGCTTACCTATGGCCTCAACTGGGACCATAATCAAGAGGATGACTGGTTGCATGATTCTTGGTACACCGGGGGGTAGAAAGAAGACAGTCTTCGCATATCCAGCAATGCCCAAGGACCTGATACCAGAAATTTCCACCACAATAAAACCAATGATAGCTAAAGCCGAAGTAACTGAGACATTAGCAGTTGGAGTGATCCCAAGGGGCGTGAGACCGATCAAATTCATCCCCAAGACAAAAACAAATAGAGTCAATATAAGAGGAGTATAAGCATCCCCATCATGACCAATATTCCTCCTAACTACCTCATTCCTAAAATAAAGAACTAGGGCCTCTACTACGTTAGCAAAGCCACTGGGTGCTCGCTGAGAGTCACTGTTGGCTCTAAGTTTGCGTGCTGTCGGAACAAGGCTAAGCACTAGAAACAATCCCACGAAAAGCATCACTAGCAAGTGACGGGTCATCGAAAAATCAATTGACAATCCCCCTAGCTGTATTGGAGCAAAACTCAGGGCTTCCAGGCTCCAGTGACCTCCAAGAAATTCGATCTCTTTCGCGTCCCCAATATGATGTTCAATGAAATAGGGCAACTCCTCCATAGTCAGACCGTGGTTCGCATCCGTTGCGTGTGATTCCTGTTGATGACCTTGAAAGAACGACATTAGCCGGACGCTCCTACTCGATCAGGAGGGTTGAGGAATTTCGGTTCTGCCAAGACCAGAAAGAAAAAGCTTCCTACAAGTGTCAGCAGTAGTGCTTCTCTGCCTGAGAAATCAACCTGCATGGCTACCAAAGCTACGATCAAGACGACTGTAAACCTCAAAGCCATGCCTGCTCCCCACCACACAATAAAATTGGCCCCAGGCTTCTTGCTTTGTATTAGTAGAAAAAAGGCTAAGAGTTGCACGGGATATGAAACCAACAGAGCTATTCCAACCCCTTCCCTATTAGTGCTATCAAGAAAGAGGCCAGCCATCAAGTATACTAGAGCCACAATCAACAGAGTGGCCAGTGAATACTGTTTCAATGCATTTAATCCTAAAGGGTTCTCTTCTCTAATCTTTCTCACTGTGGCTTGCATTCAAAGTTGCATAGAGCCTGTAAAAAGCACCCCCAGAACCCAAAAATACACCTGCTGTTGTCATCAAAGCTTCGGCACCCATTCGAATACCTATCTTGTTGCCAATCCAACCGAATAACGCAGCTGAGACAGCGAAAGTCATTCCGTGGCCAAGGTATTTTGCCGCCTCGGGCCCTAGATGCCCACCATTTTCGGGTTTCAACTTTATCTCCATATAGCCTACGGCCTACCTAAACAACCCGCACAACCACTTAATTTCAGTGAAAATTTACGACTTTGTGAAAAAAAGAGCAAGGCCTCCAGACACCTCTTTTGACGGAAATCTATACTTTTGTCACGGCTTGACGTGGGAGAGTATTCCCATCACTTTCGCCTAATGTTTTTTATTAGGATAGTCAGCCTTTCCAAACAGCGGAAGGTATGATTCCTACTGAATATTAACTAAGTTTGGTCTAATGAAATCATCTACTATCACATCAGCCGACAATCACGACCTGAGGTTGCTTGAACAAGTCGCTACGGTCACTGAAAATCTCAAAGAAGCTGTCGGCAAAAAGATCGTTGGTCAACATGACGTGGTCGACGGACTTCTGACTGGATTGCTCGCCAACGGACACGTACTGTTGGTAGGTGTCCCAGGACTTGCCAAGACGCTATTAGTGTCTACACTGGCCAAATCTTTAGATCTAAACTTTAGCCGGATTCAATTTACCCCCGACTTAATGCCAACGGATATAACTGGGACCGAAGTAATTGAAGAAAATAAAACCACTGGAGAACGAATCTTTCGTTTTGTCAAAGGACCTATTTTTTCCAATATCATATTGGCAGATGAAATAAATCGGACTCCTCCCAAGACACAAGCCGCACTCCTACAAGCGATGCAAGAACGTGAGGTCACAACCGCAGGACAGACTTACCCTTTAAGCCTGCCCTTCTTTGTTCTAGCAACCCAAAATCCGATTGAGCAAGAAGGGACTT
>Ga0315332_10001535_pt1 | contig 12357 bp, 11 predicted proteins | sample M110034915metaG_FD_203455 | JGI IMG/M metagenome (GOLD analysis project Ga0315332, IMG submission 203455) | Ammonia-oxidizing marine archaeal communities from Monterey Bay, California, United States - M1 100m 34915 | ecosystem: Environmental > Aquatic > Marine > Intertidal zone | place: USA...
CGCTGCCCGAGCAGGTTCCGGCCGCGATCCAACACCGCGCCTGGTCTTCTCCGATCTGGTACAGCCCAGCCGGACGACCCTGATCCCATCGGTTCTCCAAGGTCGTCATTCAACAAATTTCGGCTCTTTCGACTTCACGTATATCAGGGAATCGATCGTGTTCGAATCGAAGCGGAGCGCGTCTCGGCTGGTGTTCGTTCGAGGGGATGGTGGAGTCGCCGTGCCTCGGTCCAGGGACGTGCTTCAGGTGGCGCATAGCCTCTTGTGAGTTCACGCGCCTCGACTCGCGACAAGAGTGGCAGCGCTCGAATCCGCTCGATGCGTCCGTCTATGAGAGTCCGACGTGCGGCTTCGACGATCATGTCCGACGCCGCGTCGGACACGTCTAGAGATTCCAACCGGGCTACCTGCCTCTGGACATCGTCGAATCGCCCATCTCGCAAGAGCGCCCAGACCAGGCGGCGTAGGGCAACGGGATCGTCTGGATTCTCAGCGAGCCTTTGCTCCTCGAGATGAATCATTCGATCGTAGATCCCAAGAGCCGCACAGACCAACGAAAGCCTACGCCTTGCCCTCTCCCGCATCGCGCCGGACTGGAAAACGCTATCGCGAACGAGGCGAGCGTAGTCAGCCGGAATGAGTCCGTGCGTGAAGGCCCATTCTTGGTCAGAGTCGAGCACTTCCCGCATCCGACATGCCTCTATCCGAACGTGCGCGAACACGTGGATGCTTCGCTCGAAGGCATCTCGGAGGCCGAGAAGCGGATGGTGCTCTATGAGAACGCCGCGCGGGTCTATCAGCTCCCAAGTCCGCTCTAGCGACCAGGAAGGGACTGACTCGAGCGGGCCTAGCGCTCTCGCGCCGCCAGCTCAGGCGCGACGCGACCCGCCATCAACGGCAGGTCGAGGTAGGTCTTGATCCCGGGACCCGCCTCGCAGACATAGGGAATGGCGCTGACGCAGTGCATCGCCGTCACGACGACGCCCTCGTTCCGGACGAGTCCCTCCGCGACCGAGTGCGGGTGCCATCCCTTGAACGTAAGCAGCGTGTCCGGATCGCCGGTGATCCCGACCTCGAAGCGGGGCCCCTGCTCGCCCCAGCTCCAGACGACCTCGGGATCCGTCCCCGGGATCGGTTCGAACCCCTCGCTCCCCATGTGCCAGTTCACGGCGGCGGTGATGACGGGCTCGCCCGCGACGAGTCCCTGCCAACAAAAACGCTGAGCAGCCACGTGGCCCGCCGGAATCTCTCCGATGGGGGTATCGATCGCTCGAGTCGCGACGGCGATCGAGTGGGTCGTCCGCTTCTCCTCGTCCAGCGTCACGCCGAGGGCGTCCGCAACCATGTCGATCGACTGGAAGAACCCACCCGCCAACAACTTGCCCATCGGACTCGCCTTCGCCTCGTCGGGTGTCTTGCCGAACATCATCATCTCTCCAACGACCTCCGGCGCCGCATACGTGCGGATGTCAGAAAACTCCTCCGCACGCACGTGTGTGATCGAACGCGAAAGGCCAGAGACCATGAGCGGGAAACGCTCGGTGATGCCGCCCGGATGAATACCCGTACCATGCAGCGTCGAGCCGCCTGCCGCGCAGGCGCGCTCCACCTCGCTCGTGTCGACCCGCTTCGGATAGATCCAGCCGAGCGGAGTGACCACGTCGAGGCCGGTCTCGAGAATCCGGCAGACCTCCCGCGAATTGGCGACAAGCGGGCTGTAGCAGACGCAATCGGCGCCGAGCGCGAGCAGCGCGTCGACGTCGCGGGTGGCCTTCACGCCGATCGGCTCCCGACCGATCAGCTCACCGACGTCGAGGCCGTCCTTGGCCTCCCCGTGCACCCAGCATCCGACGAGTTCGAGCTCGGGGTGGTCGAGCACCCCCTCGATCGCCGCGCGGCCGACGCCGCCAGTCGCCCATTGAATTACCTTGATGGTCATATCGGGAACCCTCCTCGAAAGTAAGCGCGCCCTAGTCTAACGGCCAGAGCCGAAACCGGTGGGCGTGTCATCCGAGATCGCCGAACGCGTCACGACCACTGCTTCGGAGCGGGGCCGAACCCCGTGCGTAGAAGATCGCAGTCGATCGACGGAGGATGCGCTCCCTGAGCAACGCCCTCCAATATGCTCTCCACCGGACCCACAATGGAGGGATCACGTGCTCGCCATGGAAGCCCCACCCTCGATGGCCGCGGATCTCCGCATGGGAGCCCGAACGGGTTCCAGATCGGGTTCGACGCGGTCGCCCTCGGCATGATCACCAGCGTCTTCCTCGAAGAGTGCGCCCGCGAGCGCCTTTCTCAACACCGCGGTACCACGCCATGACCCTTGCCCGGGCCTTCGCCCCGGGACTCAGGTCGAGGGGATGCCTTCCTGCGCACCCGTCAGGCAGTCGAGCACGGCTCCCACTTCGTCGGCGAGATCGCCGCTCCCCGCCTCACCCGCACGCTCCGCAAGGCTGAACAAGAGAGCGAAGCCGTCCTCGTCGCCGCAGCGATCCGCGATCTCGAGCCGAACGTTCGCTTCGAGCCGGTCGGCCCACGCGTCGCGCACCTTGCTCCAGAAGGCGGCCTTTTGCTCCCAGTACACGTCTCCCGCACTGAAGTCGAAATCTTCGATCCGATCGTATCGGTTGACACCGATCTCTCGGGCGAGAAGCGGGGTGAAGGCGTCGATCTTTCCCACGTCCGTGAGCACGATCTTCGTGTTGTCTTGCGAGTGCACCCAGCCCGTCGGGAGGACGATGATCCGGTTCGTTCCACCCATCACGTGGTAGTCGTCGCGGACAGTGTGTTCGCGGCGGGGCAGAGGCCGCCACCCCTCCTCACTCGACCACGTCGAGTCCGTCGGCCGATGAGTCCAGCGACCAAGCAGCGTGTAGCGAGGTGTGTCGTCGACCTGGAAGACCGCCTGGGACCAGCGTCCTTCGGACTCGGCCACAGAGAGCGTACGCCGGTCGATCCGACCGAAGCCCCGGTACTCGAACACCGCCGCCGGCTGATAGCTCCAATCCTGTCGCCAATGCTTCTGGACGAAGGGCCCGAGTAACTCCCCTTCTTCATCGATCGCGAACATCACGAGGAGATGTTGCAGGCTGACGAAGCCAGGCCGGTCCTCGAGTACGTAGATCCGCTCGGTCGCCCAGGATCGATAAGGGGTCGCCGGTTCCCGGATATAACCGTCGGCGAAGACGACCGTCTCGAGGAAGTCGAAACTGGCGCGATAATCCCCCGCGAGCGCGCGAATGGCAGCCTGGTCCCGCTCCTGCGCCGAGAGGCCCTCGGACCTCAAGGCGCCCCAATCGGCCGAGGGCGTCGAGCTCGGGATCACCGGGGCGCCGGTCGACGTACCCCCCCGAAGCGGAACCGCGGCCTCCGGAAAATCCGGCCATCCGAATAGGTAGGCTCCGCGAGTGGGCTTCTCCTCGGCGTAGCCAGCCAATTCAGCTGGCCCAGAGGGGCCATCATGAGCACACGCTGCAGTCAGCCCGAGCAGGAGAAGCGCCACGAGGCGTTGGAGCGGGGATCTAGACGATTGCAGTTGAGACACCTTCATGGTGGGCAAGCTCCGGTCGGCATCCTGTTTTCGCGTTCGCATCGCGGAACATAGCCGCCCGAATACGGCTTCGGCCGGACCACACGGCCCCGTTGCCGAGCTCGTCGCGACCCCGGTTGCCCAGGAAAGACGAGTACGCGAAGGACCACGAGACGCCGCTGCTACGACCCTTCCGGACCGCCGATTCCCTGGCTATCGAAAATGGGGAATCACTTCCCGGGCGAAACGCTCGAGGTAGGGAAGCATCTCCTCGGGCGGCAGCCCGGAGGGAGTGGTATTCCCGCCGCCGAAGACCAGATGGGTATAGGGCGCCTCTTCGAGCTTCTTCTCGATGGCGCGGATGGTATGCGAAGCGTCCTCCACGACCATCTCCTCGAGCCCCGGCGGTCGCATGCCACCGCCCGACTCCATCATCTCCAGGAGCACCGGATCGTGACCGCTGAGAGCGGATTCCTCGTACCAACCGGCCATCGCGGTGGCGTCGAAGTCGACGAAGGGGCGCAGCTGGTCCCGGGTGCGCTCCGGATCATCGGAGATGAAGAAGGAGTCGAGCATCATGCCGTGCACCCCGAAGTCGCGCGAATCGCGACCCCGCTCGCGTAGGACGGACACGTAGGCCTCATAGGTCGCTTCCGCGTTGCCCCCCACGTCGATCAACATCAATGAAGCATCATGGCGCGCCGCGCGCTCTGCGGCCGGAGTGCTGCGTGCGCCCACCCAGACGGGCAGAGGCTGCTGCACGGGCTTGGGGTGAAGGTCCGCCGCCTTCACGTCGTAGTGTCGCCCCGAAAAGGAGAAGGGCACGTCTCCCAGCGCCCCCTGCAACACGCTCAAGCCCTCTTCCATGAGCGACGCGCGATGTCGCCGATCCACCCCGTAGGCCTCGTACTCCTCCTTCCGATAGCCGAGTCCCATCCCCAGCATGAAGCGGCCGTTCGAGAGGTTGTCGATGACCGCCGCGTCCTCCGCGACGCGCAGCGCGTGATGGAGGGGCAAAAGGACGAGCCACGTTCCGATCTTGATCGTTTCGGTCCGCGCAGCGATCGCCGCCGCCATCGTCAGGGGTGACGGGTTGTAACCGTCCTGGGGAGAGAAATGGTGTTCGGGCAGCCAGACGGTGTCGAAGCCGAGGGCCTCGGCGGCTTCGATCTGCTGCAACGTCTCTTCGTAGAATACGGGAAAAGGCTTCCCGAACGGCTTCGGGTTTCGAAAGTTGAAACAAAGACCAAAATCTACGTGCGGCATCGACTTTCTTCCATCGCGCAGCGGACCCGGCGCGTTCTCTTCCTAGCGTACCGCGCGCCGCGAGGGCTGGGTACGCTCTCCCGGAGCCACCGGGGCCTCAATCGCCTTGGCCGGCTGTGGTGCGGCTCGGGGCACCGAGGCGAGAGAGACCCCGATGGTCGACCGGCGACGTGCTCGTTTTCCGGATGACGGTCGAGCCCAAAGCCGGCGTCTTCGGTCATCGCGTAGAAGAGTACACTGTCGGGATGCGGCGCATTTTCCTCCCGGTCCTCATGACGGTCGCCTTGCTCGGGAATTCTTCGATCTGGAACCGGCTGCTGAACGCGCTGATCTTCCACGCCAGGCGGGGCTCCGACACCGGATCGACCAACGCGGCTTCCCCGAGGAGCGGATCGTCGTCTTCGGGCGCTCCCACTCTAAACCGACGAACCCAGCAACGAGAGGAGTAGTCATGCCCGCGCTCTATCACATCGGAATCACCGTCGAGGACCTCGACGCATCGGTCGCGTTCTACCGGGACGTCGTCGGCTTACGGGAGATCCCCGAGAGTTCGAACCTCGAACTCTCGGGGGAGTGGTTCGACACGCTGACCGAGAACCAGGGCGCCGAGCTGCGCGTGGCCCACCTCGACCTCGCGGGCACGCAGCTCCAGCTCGTCGAATACACCGCAGCCGGGGGAGAGCGCCTCCCCCTCGCCCACAAGCAGATTGGCAACCCCCATCTTTGCATCGACATGGAAGACATCGCGGAGCGGCACGCGGCGCTCGTCGCCGATGGTCGGTTCAAGCTGTCGCCAATCGTGACGATCGCGGACACGCCGATCCGCAGCTTCTACGTCACCGACCCGAACGGGGTGCTCGTCGAGTTCATCGAGCGTTGAGCAACTCGGCCGGTCCGCATGATCCGCGTCTTTGCGGGAGCCGCCCGCCGTTCACGGCTCGGCCCCGGAAGCCGCTGGATGCGGCCCGAGAGAGCACACTCTTCAGATCGGTTGACCTCGGCGGTCGCCAAAAAGCGCCTTGAACGCCCTACCCGCGAAGAACCCGAGAGCTCGGGAAGATCCCGCTGGATTCGCCGGGGAGCCGACGTTCGGCCGGGTGGGGGTCGCCGATTTCGAAGTCGGCGTCGTGGAAGACAGACGGGTCATGGGGTCGCGCTCGGCGCCGCCAGGGGATCAGCTCGGGGCGGCTCGTCGACGAAGAGCGAGATCGAGGGCTCTTCGTCCGGGACGCGAAGGAAGACGAGGATTCCGGCCGCGAGGAGCTGCAAGAGGCCGAGGCAGACGAAGGGTACGAGGAAGCTGCCAGTCGACGCGGCGACCATGCCCGTGAGCGGCGCCGAGACCAGCAGGAGGGGGAGTCCGAGCAGGGAGTGCAGTCCGCTCACCTGGCCGATGATCAGACGTCCGAAACAGCGGCCTTGCAGGACGCTCGGCAGGGGGAAGAAACCGCCGCCCCCGAAGCCGATCGGGAGCGCCGCCACGATCATCGCCGTGACGCCCGTTCCTACCGCGACGATCCAGAGCCCGATCACGTGGAGCACGAGCATCGCGATCGCCAGCAGCCGCGGATTCACACGATCCGCGAGGGTACCGACCGTCAGCTTGCCGGCGAGGCTGCAACAGGCCATCAGTGGCATCACCAGGGCGATGGTCGTGCGCGGGATGCCAACCTCCTCGAGGTGGCGCACGAAGAAGAGCCCGGTCGCGACGGGTACGCTCATCGCGAGGGCGTCACCGACTCCGAGCACCCAGAAGTTGCGATCGCGCACGATGCGTCCGTGGGGAAGACGTGGCGAGACCACCTCTTCCGCGCCACCCGGTGGGGCGGGGTCGCCATCGGGGTACTGCCCGATGTCTTCCGGTCGTCGAATCGCGAAGAAGGCGATTGCTGGGGTCGCCAACGCGGCTGCACCGAGCGCGATCCACACGAGCGCCGTCCGCCACGAGAACAGCTCGATCAGCCACGCCGTGATCGGCGGCATCACGAAGCCTGCGAGGCTGGTCCCCGCGAACGCGATCGCGAGCGCTCGCCCTCTCTTTCTCACGAACCAGTTCACGATCAATACTTTCGCCGGCAGCATCCCGAACATCGCCAGGCCGATCGCGACGGCGGAGAGACACACAGCGAGCTGCCAGAGCGCCTGCCCCCGGGAGAGCAGCCCCATCGCCACGAGCATCACCAGGACGCCGGACAGCATCGTGAGGCGAAGCCGCCCGCGATCCAGGATCCGACCCAGAATGGGCGACGCGAGCGCCATCGACGCGATCGTGATCGACATGCCGAGGCCCAGCTGTGCCGGCGTCGCGCCGAACTCCTCGATCAGCGGCGTCACCATGAAGGCGTAGGCGCCGAGCACGCCCGCACCGATCGCGTTCGCGATCAGTCCCAGACCGACGATGCGCCAACCGCGAAAAGGGGGCGAGGGGCTCACCCTCCCATCATAGGCGACTGAGCCGTCCCGCAAGGGCAGCACCACCCGCCTCCGGACCGGGGCGACGGGCCGCAGGAGAACCGATACGACGACGCGCTCGGCTACAGCCCCCCTCCCCGCGTCCATCCCGGAGCCGCGATCCCTTCGAGTCCGTTCGCTCTTGGAGTGGCGGGTGCACGCTCGCGGTCGGAGGCGCGATCCTCGAGGCCACGGGGGTGAGCGCTTCGGTATCGAAGTGGGAGAGCTCTGGAGCCCCGCGCCTGAACATCCAACGGAGGGCGGGGACGCCTCCCTCGGCCCAGGAAGGAGCTGATATGCTGGGGTAGGTCCTGATTGTCCGAGTGCCTACCATGAGGGGTGTCAAAGAAACGAAGCTCGAGATCGACCTCTGCGAGCGGCTTCCCAAATCCAATGAGGCTCGACCTTGGCGTGTGAGGAGAGTTCATGACGAGAAGGCCGAATCGGGCCCGCCCGAACGACGGACTGAGGAATCAGCATGAGTGATCCCGACCTCGACGAGCAGCCGGCCCAGCGCGCCGGCCTTGCGAGCTTCCATTTGATGAGCACCGGCCAGAAGGAGGCTTGGATCGATCTCTTCTCGGAGGACTGCCTCTTCGAGGATCCCGTGGGCGTCTCCCCCCTCGATCCAACGGGCGAGGGACATCGGAAGTCGGACCTCTCGAAGTTCTGGGATGCGAGCATCGGGCTCGGCAAGATGACGGTCGAATGCGTCAAGGCGAAGCCGCGCGGAAAGGAGTGCGCATTCCTGGTGGATTCGACGAACGAGGTCGAAGGGCTTGCGCCCCTGGAGGTCGAGGCCATCGTGGTCTACCGCGTGAACGACGCGGGCAAGATCTGGTCCGTGCGGGCCTACTGGGACTACGGCGAAGCAGTCGAGTCCACGCTTGGGTCCTGAACGCGTGCCCGAGAGAGCCCCCATGAACGGAGGGCCGGAAGCGCGCGGGGTCGGTGCCGAACTCATCGATCCCGATCTCTACGCGGAGCGCGGGTATCCCCACGAAACCTGGAGTCGACTGCGCCGTGACGCGCCGGTCCACTACGTGGAGGGCCCGGACTATCCATTCTGGGCGTTGACACGCCACGAAGACATCGTCGAGATCTCGCGCCAACCGCTGCTCTTCTCGAACCATCCCCGATTCCAGATCGTCGTCGGGGCCGACTATGCGAGCGACGATGCGCGTGAGCCGGAAACGATGATCCACATGGATCCCCCTCGTCATCGCCAATTTCGGGATCTCCTGGCTCGGCGCTTCACACCGCGGGAGATGCGAAGGATCGAATCCGACGTTGCGTCTCTGGCTGGCGAGATCCTCGACGAGCTCGCCATGGAGGGCTTGGCAGGCGAGTGCGATTTCGTCGAGAAAATCGCGGCCCCGCTCCCGCTCGCCGTCGTGGCATGGATGCTGGGCCTACCGCGCTCGGATTGGAAATCGCTCTACGACTGGGCAAACGCGATCGTCGGCGCCACGGATCCCGAGTACCAGCGCCCGGGAGAATCCGCGCACGAGACCCGACTTCGAGCGTCGGCCGAACTCTATTCGTATTTCGATGCGCTGACGGAGGAACGTCGCAGGGGCGGCGGGGACGACCTGATCAGTGTCCTCACCCGATCCCAGATCGAGGGCGCCCCCCTCACCCCGCATCAACTCGTATCCTATTGCCTCTTCGTCGTCGCCGGAGGGACTGAGACCACGCGCAACGCGCTGAGTGGCGGGATGCAGGGCTTCTTCGACAATCCCGAGCAGTGGCAGCGGTTGGTGGCGAACCCGGACCTCGTCTCACGTGCGGCGGAAGAGGTCTTGCGCTGGTCGACTCCCGTCATCCAGATGGCGCGGACACCGGTCGAAGACGTCGAGATTCGAGGTGAGAAGATCCGCGCAGGCGAAACCATCGCGCTCTTCTATGGATCGGCGAATCGCGACGAGCGCGTTTTCGACGATCCCTTCCGCTTCGACATCGAACGTCACCCGAATCCCCATCTCGCCCTCGGAGTGGGCGAGCACTACTGCATGGGCGCGAATCTCGCTCGACTCGAGCTGCGGGTCATGCTGCGCGCCCTGGTGGATCGCTTCGACACGCTCGCGCCGGCAGGTCCGATCGAGCGACTTCGATCGAGCAGCACCGGGGGCGTCAAGGCGATGCCGATTCGATATCGGATGGACGGATCGAAGCAAGAGAGGCCCTCATGAGCAAGATCGAGATTCGCCCCCTGGCGCCCACGATCGGAGCCGAAATCTTCGGAGCGGATCTGTCCGAGCCCCTTTCCTCGGGCACCTTCGAAGAAATCAGGCAGGCCCTGCTGGATCATATGGTCCTCGTCTTCAGGGGCCAGGACATCACACCAGAGCAACACCTCGACTTCGGTCGGCGATTCGGAGACGTCTATTGCCCTCCGATGTCGGCGTTCCCGCCCGAGTATCCAGAGATCATGCTTCTCGATACGACGACGCCGAAGGGCGCGGGAGCGGATCATTGGCATTGTGACGCGACCTTCATGCCGGAGCCGCCGATGGGGTCGATCCTCAGGCCACTCCAGCTGCCGAGTCAGGGCGGTGATACCTGCTTCGCGAACATGGTGGCCGCCTATGAGGCGCTCTCGCCCATCATGCAGAAGATGCTCGACGGACTCGAAGCGATTCACGACCTCTCGGGTCAACTCAAGATCTCACTCGAACGTGGGATCAGCCCCGACGACTACGAGACCCTCATCGCGAAGTGGCCCCCGGTTCGCCACCCGGTCGTCCGAACGCATCCCGAGACCGGGCGAAAATCGCTGTTCATCAACCGCAATACGGGCAGTCGACTTGTCGGTGTTACGGATCGGGAGAACGACCTGCTCGTGCCCTTCCTGCTCGACCACGTACGCGCGCCGGAATTCCAATGCCGCCTGCGCTGGGAACCCGACTGCATCGCAATGTGGGACAACCGCTGCACGCAGCATTGCGGGGTGCCGGACTTCAGCGAGCGCAGAGTCATGCATCGCGTCACGGTCGCCGGCGACAAGCCCGTGTAGGAGGAGAAACGACCGGCGATCAAACCAGCGTCGGTGCATGATCGGGGACGTAGAATCGGCGGGGATAGGACTTTCAGGCTGCCTTTTCCGCGCCGCCCATACTAGACATTCTGACACGTAGGCCCTCACCCAGCGCATCTGCCGCTTCCTGGGTGGTGCCTGGGTCCACATGCGCGACCACCATGGGCAGCAGCTCGGGAAGTCGCCGCGGCTCACGCGCAGCGATCACACGCTCCACGAACGTTCGTCCTTCCAACGTGGCCTGGAAGCCCGCCGGGAGCTGGACGTGGACATGGCCGACTGCATGGACGAAGAGGCCCGCAGCAACCTCTTCGGCCAGCGCTGGCTCCCCGGGGCGCGCACCCGCGGCGGCGTGCCGACGCGAGGCAGGGTACCGTTGACGACCCGCCCCACCATGATCGGACTCTGCTGCAACACCATGACCATGGCCCGCTCCGTATACCTGCCGGGCGATGAAGACCCGGACCTGCTCGGCCACAAGGTGACCATGATTCCGTCCCGCATACCCCACCCCACGCCGGACCTTCACGCAACGGCAGCCCCGGCCTTGCCCGACGCCCACTCGATGGACGACTCCGGGGTCGCTCCGGGGTCGACTGGGTGATCGCTACGACGTGACCTCTACCGCGAAGGGGCGCTCGCCCCAAACCATTCTGCTGCTGGCCGCCCTGGCCCAGAACGTCTCCATCGGTTTCACCTTCGGGACCTACGGGGTGCTGCTGCTAGGGGTGGAGGAGACCTTTGGGGCGTCCCGGAGCGCATTGGGGGCGGGACTCGCCCTCACCACGCTGGTGATGGGACTGCTCTCCCCGGCGGTGGGCGGCGCCATGGAGCGCTTCTCGATCCGCTCCATCATGATGCTAGGCGCCTTCTGCCTGGCAGCGGGCCTGGTGGGGGCGAGCCAGGCGAGCCACGTGGGAATCTTCCTGGCCAGCTTCGGCGGCCTGGCGGCAGTCGGAGTCACGCTGATGGGCCCCCTGCCCTGCGCGGCACTCGTCACCCACTGGTTCGACGAGGGACGGGGCAAGGCCATGGGCCTGGTGATGGCCCCGCTGGGGGTCATGTTGATGCCGCCCCTGGCGGGATTCCTGGCGGAGCGCTGGGGCTGGCAGCAGACCTGCCTTGGACTCGGCCTCGCCACGCTACCGTTGATTCCCGCCTTCCTGCTCCTGCAGGACCAACCCGCGAAAAGAATGCCAGCCCCAGGCGCCGTCTCGACCGACCCGGCACCCGAAGCGCCGGGAATGGGCCCCCGCGAGTTGCTGCGCCGGAAGCCCTACTGGGCGGTCGCCCTCGCAGGCGGACTCCTGCTAGGCGGCAGCAACACCATCATCACCCACATGGTCCCCATGGTGAGCGGCTGGGGCATTCCGCTCTCGCACGCCAGCATGATCGTGGCCGTTCAGGGGGCCGCGGGGATGGTGGGCGCCCTGCTCTTCGGCGCCATCGCCGACCGCCTGGGGCCTGCCCGGGCGCTCACCCTGAACGCCACCCTACAGGTGGGGGCCTGGTCGCTGCTGCTCCTGGAACCGGGCTTTGCCGCCATGCTCGTGGTGGCCTTCGGGGTCGGCATGGGCGCGGGCTCCGTATTCGCCGTCATCGGCCTGCTGGTCGCGAAGCTCTTCGGCGAGGCCTCCTTCGGTCGGGCCATGGGGCTCTTCCAACTCCTCGTCGTCCCCTTCAACTTCGGCGCCCCCCTGCTCGCGGGCAGCCTCTACGACTGGAGCGGTACCTACAAGCTCAGCCTCGCGATCCACATGCTGAGCTACGCAGTCGCCGCGGGCATCTTCCTGCTGACGGCCCGCCACACCAACAGCCCAAGCCACTAGGCCGACGCCCGCCCACCCGCGTCCCCGTAGCTCCCGGTCTCGCAAGCTGTTCCCAGGCCGTCCAGTGCAGGCGGTTGCGCGCAACCAGCCAGTACGCAGCCTCCCCCGCAGATCGAAATTTCAAGCTGCGTTTTCCGCGTCGCCCAGAGTCGGAATTCTGACAAGTAGACCCCAACGTGCCCTTCCTAGGCCGATCTCGGGTGCGGCCTCATGGCTGATGGTTTTTGCGTGTACATTGCGCC
>Ga0315332_10001537_pt1 | contig 12354 bp, 8 predicted proteins | sample M110034915metaG_FD_203455 | JGI IMG/M metagenome (GOLD analysis project Ga0315332, IMG submission 203455) | Ammonia-oxidizing marine archaeal communities from Monterey Bay, California, United States - M1 100m 34915 | ecosystem: Environmental > Aquatic > Marine > Intertidal zone | place: USA...
GTTTTGCCCGGCTGGCCTCTGGCTCGACTGGCTTATCGTTCCAGAACAAGCTGCACCAGGAGAACACGGTCGCCTACGTCTACATGGGAGCCGGCCTGACGGTTGGTGACTACGACCAGAATGGACTGCCCGACGTCTACCTCGTGTCTCAGGATGGGCAGAACAAGTTGTTCCGCCAGACCGCGCCATTGAAGTTTGAGGACGTCACCAGCGAGGCGGGTGTGGGGCTCGGTGGTGGTGATGCCTGGGGCACGGCAGCGACCTTCGCGGACGTGGATGGGGATGGGGATCTCGATTTGTATGTCTGCAACCTCGAGTCACCGAACTTGCTGTTTGTGAATCAGGGCGATGGAACTTTTGTGGAGAAGGCCGGCGTGTTTGGACTGGGACAAACCGCGGCATCGACCGGCGCAGCGTTCGCGGATTACGACAACGATGGCGACCTGGATCTGTATCTGCTGACGAACCGCGTGTTCCGTCCAACGCTCGCGAAAGAAATTGCGGCCGAAGCAAAGCTGCCTGGCCGGATCCGTAAGACGCTCGACGAACTATTGGCGAAAGAGCTGACGTTCGAAGTTGATGGCCACCGGTTTATGGCAGGCCAGCAAGACCGTTTGTTCCGCAACGATGGCTATGCGCAGTTCGTCGACGTGACCGAGGAGTCGGGACTCAAGGATATGGGCAATGGTCTGTCGGTGGTCTGGTGGGACTTCGACAGCGATGGCTACCAAGACATCTACGTCGCGAACGACTTTCAGTCGCCGGACCAGCTCTATCGCAACGTGGGCGGCGGCAAGTTCGTCGATGTAACTGAGCAGCGTTTGCCGCACACCGCGTTCTTCGGCATGGGCACGGACTTTGGCGACATCAACAATGACGGCATGTTCGACCTCTGCGTTGCGGATATGTCGAGCACGTCGCACTACATGGGCAAGATGCTCATGGGCAACATGGATCAGCATCGCTGGTTCTTGATGAACTCGAAGCCGCAGCAATACATGCGCAATGCGCTGTATGTGAACACCGGCACCGAACGGTTTCTCGAGGCTGCGCACATGGCTGGACTCGCGAGCACTGATTGGACGTGGACCGTGCGGTTCGCGGACTTTGATGAGGATGGTCGCCAGGACTTCTATGCGACCAATGGCATCCCGGTGTTTGCCGACAATCCGGATATTGGCAATCGCGTCACCAAGTTGTGGGGTGAGCGTCGCTACCAGGCAGCACTCGATGTGATGCGCAATATGCCGCGTGTCGATGAAAAGAACATCGCTCGGCGCAATCTCGGCGACTTGCAGTTCGCAGATGTCGGCGCTGAGTGGGGTCTCGACGAGAACGGCGTGACCCACGGTGCCGTGATCGTTGATCTCGATCGCGATGGCGACCTCGATGTCGTGACCAACAATCTCAACGCCGAAGCCAGTGTGTTCGAAAACCGCACCGCCGGGACGAATCGCTTGTTAGTTGAATTGCGTGGCCATGACGGCAATCACTTCGGCGTTGGGGCCCGCATCGAACTGCAGGCTGGTGGCGTGAAGCATGTTCGCCAGGTGTCGTTGACGCGCGGTTACATGAGTGCGGGCGAAGCGGTTGAGCACTTCGGACTTGGCTCGGCTACCAAGGTCGACACGCTGCAAGTCGTCTGGCCGAGCGGCCGCACGCAGCAGTTCGAGGGCGTGGCTGCGAACCATCGTGTCACGCTGCACGAGGACGTGACGCTGTCTCTCAAGGGCGTGATGCCGCCGGCGATAGGCCCGAGTCGGGAAGCTATGCGGCGTATTCCTGAAGACATGGTTGTGGCCCCGCAGCGTGAACGTGAGTTCGATGACTTCGAGAGCCAGCCCTTGCTGCCACATCGATTGTCGCGATTGGGGCCTGGCATGGCGACAGGTGCAGTTGCCGACGAACGCAGCGATACGTGGTACGGCGGTCCCGCAGGCAGTGCTGGGGTCCTGATGCGCGATGTTGACGGGGCGAGTGAAGAGGTTTCCGGTCCCTGGCAAGGGCACGCAGCATGTGAAGACATGGGTGCCGTCTTCTTCGACATGGATTCCGACGGCGACCTCGATCTATACGTCGCGAGCGGTGGCGTCGAGCATGGCGATGACGACGCCTTGTTGCTGGATCGCCTCTACGTCAATGGTGGCGAGAGTGGCTACACGAATGCTCCGGCTGGGACACTGCCGAATGTGCGGGTTAGTGCCAGTTGCGTTGCAGCTGCTGACTTCGATCACGATGGCGACGTCGATTTGTTTGTGGGAGGTCGGGTGGTGCCTGGCCGCTTCCCGCATGCGCCAACGAGCACTCTGCTTCGCAACGACGGCGGCAAGTTCGTCGATGTCACGGACACCGTGGCGCCGCTGTGTCGCCAGTTGGGAATGGTCAGCAGTGCGTGCTGGACAGACCTCGATGGCGATGGCTTTGTCGACCTTGTGGTCGCAGCCCAATGGCAGCCGGTGCGGGTGCTCGGCAACGCGAAGGGGGAACGTCTAGAGGATCGAACCGAGGCTCTTGGTCTCAGTGGCATCCATGGCCTTTGGAATGGCATCACGTCGGCGGACTTGGATGGCGACGGTGATATGGACTTGGTCGCCACCAACCTCGGGCTCAATTCGAAGTATGTCGCGAATGCCAACAAGCCCATGCAGCTGTTTGCGCGCGACTTTGATGGTAATGGCACGATGGACGTGATCGAAGCCAAGCAGTCTGGCGGCGTGGCATTGCCTGTTCGAGGCCTTAGCTGCAGTAGCGGTGCGATGCCGTTCGTGCGTGAGAAGTTCTCGACCTATGATGCCTTCGCGCGTGCGAATCTCGGTGAGATCTACGGGTCGGCTTTGGACGACTGTTTGACGCTGACTTGCAACGAACTGCGTCACGTGGTGTTGGAAAACCGTGGTGACTCGTTCCAGGTGCACGGGCTGCCTCGCGCGGCGCAGATCTCAGCGAGCTTCGGCGTTTTGGTTTGCGATGTCGCTGGTGATGGCGTGCCTGAGATTGTGCTGGCCCACAACTTCTGGTCGCCCGAGCCGGAGACTGGCCGGATCGATGGCGGCCTTGGCGTGTTGCTGCGCCGCACCAGCGCGCTGAATTATGAAGCGGTCCCCGCAACCGAGAGTGGCATCGTGATGCCGTTTGACTCGCGCGGTGTGATGTTGCTCGACGCACCGATGGCGGACTTGAAAGACCCGCACTCGTCGGACGCTTGGTTGGTGTTCGCGAAGAACAATGACCTGTATGGCGGAGTGTCTTACCCTGTTCGCGATATGCAGCGAATGGTCGTGCGTTTGGCTGGGCCTGACGGCAATCCAAGCGGCATCGGTGCCAAGGTGACGTTGTCTCAAGAAGGGCGCGACCCGATCGTTCGTGAACGGCTGGCCGGTGATGGTTATCTGACGCAGTCTTCGCCGGTACTGTGGTTCCCAAAGGTTGCTGCTGGCACGATGCGCGTGCAGTGGCCGGATGGCGAAGTCACCGAGCACCCGCTGAGTGAGGCAACGTCCCGCATCACGCTGAGTCGGTAGGCTATATCGAATCGAGCACTCTTGAGCGCGGCAGAAACCCGCATCTTACGTAATCGCGAATTGACGAATCCGCTACGTGCGGTGACGCTCTGTGGCGTGAAGCTGCTTGTCGTTATCGCTGTTGGTCTACGTCCGAAAGACCTTGCTCATGCACCTGTCTTGCAGGGGCTTGGGAACCAAGGCTTCATGGCTCCGTTGGACACGGTCTTCCCAGCGGTCACGTGTACGGCGCAAGCATCATTCTTGACGGGTTTGCAGCCGTCTGGGCACGGCGCGGTTGCCAACGGCTGGTACTTTCGCGAACTCGCGCAAGTGATGTTGTGGCGTCAGTCCAATCAGCTCGTGCATGGCGAGAAGCTCTACGAAGCTGCGAAGGCGAAGTTCGGCACGCGCACGGCGAAGATGTTCTGGTGGTGGAACATGTATGCGCCGGGTGTTGATTGGAGCGTGACGCCGCGGCCCGAATACCATGCCAATGGCTTGAAGAAGCCGGGGCTCTATAGCGAACCACAGGATCTGCATCGGGAGTTACAGAGCGAGCTAGGCCCGTTTCCGTTGTTTGACTTTTGGGGACCTCGCGCCGGCATTAAGAGCTCGGAGTGGATCACTTCGTCGTCGCTATCGGTGATGAAGCAGCATGATCCCGATCTCGAGTTCGTGTATCTGCCGCATCTCGACTACGACCATCAACGTTGGGGGCCGGATGACGAGCGCAGTATCCAGGCGGTGCGCGATCTCGACGTGCAGTGTGGCCGGTTAATCGAAGCGGCGCGCGAACAGGGCCGGCACGTGATTGTGCTGTCGGAATACGGCATCGAGAAGGCCAACAAGCCGGTCTTCTTGAATCGCATGCTGCACGAGCAAGGCTTGCTGCGCGTGCAGGAGACGAGCCACGGTCAGTTGATGGATTGTGGTGCGAGCCGCGCGTTTGTGGTTGCCGACCATCAGTGTGCACACGTCTACGTTCGTGATGCGAGTGACCTCGAACACGTTCGCGGCTTGCTGCAGAAGGTGCCGGGTGTTGGGCGCGTGCTAGATCGGGAGCAGCAAAAGGAACTGCATATCGATCACGAGCGCAGCGGGGAGCTTGTTGCGATTGCCGAGCCGGGTTGTTGGTTTGCCTACCACTACTGGCTCGACGAAGCGCGTCGTCCCGATTTCGCGACGTGTGTCGATATTCATCGCAAGCCTGGCTTCGACCCGACTGAGTTGTTCGTCGATCCTAAGATCCGCTTCCCCAAGCTGAAGGTCGCCAAGACCCTCGCCAAGAAGATTCTCGGCTTCCGTTACTTGATGGATGTCATCGGCACTGATCCGTCGCAAGTGATGGGTTCACACGGCCGCATCTACGACGAAGACGACGCTGGCCCAGTGTTCTTATGCAGCGATAAGTCCGTGGCTCGTGACCGCGTCGCAGCGACCGACGTGAAGTCGATGTGTCTCGACATCCTCGGTAGCAGTTTGTCCTGACTGGTATCTGGGGCAAGCCGGGCGGTGCCTAGCCCCTCGCGTGATTCCTGCGGTGGCATGAATCGATGATGAGGCCGTACGCAACAAGGCCCGACGATGCAGTGCATCGCCGGGCCTTGTTGGTTGGCGTTGGGTGTGAGTGGCGGGGCTTAGAAGCCCATGCCGCCGCCCATTCCAGGCATGCCGCCCATTCCACCCATGCCGCCCATGCCGCCCATGCCACCCATGTCGCCATGGTCGTGGCCGTGGTCGTGACCACCGGCAGGCTTCTTCTCCGGAACGCTTGAGATCAGCGCTTCGGTGGTCAGCAGGAGGGTTGCGACGGAGGCTGCATTTTGCAGCGCGGCGCCGGTGACCTTAGCTGGGTCAACGACACCAGCCTTGATCATGTCCTCATACTTACCGGTGCGGGCGTTGTAGCCAAACGTGTCGCTCTTGTTGTCGCGAACGGTCTGGATGACGATCGAGCCGTCAACACCAGCGTTCGTCGAGATCTGACGCATCGGAGCTTCGAGTGCGCGGCGCACGATGTCGGCACCGATGCGCTCGTCACCTTCGAGCTTCAGGTTGGAGAGGGCCTTGGCGCCACGAACGAGGGCAACCCCGCCACCGGCGACGATGCCTTCTTCAACGGCTGCACGCGTTGCGTGCAGGGCGTCTTCGACGCGAGCCTTCTTTTCCTTCATCTCGGCTTCGGTAGCCGCGCCGACCATGATCTGCGCAACACCACCCGAGATCTTCGCGAGGCGCTCTTGGAGCTTCTCGATGTCGTAGTCCGACGTCGTGCGGCTCATCTCGGCGCGAATTTGCTCCATGCGAGCTTGGCTGGCTTTGTTCTTGCCGGCGCCCTCGATGATGGTGCAGTTGTCCTTGCCGACGACGACCTTCTTGGCCGAACCGAGTTCGGCGGTCGTGACGGTTTCAAGGTTGACGCCGAGGTCTTCGAAGATCGCGTTGCCGCCGGTGACGACTGCGATGTCTTCCATCATGGCCTTGCGTCGGTCACCGAATCCCGGTGCCTTGACGGCGCAGCACTTGAAGACGCCGCGGAGCTTGTTGACAACCAGGGTCGCCAGCGCTTCGCCATCGATGTCTTCGGCGATGATCAGCAGCGGACGGTTGCTCTGCGCGATCTTCTCGAGCAGCGGCAGCATGTCCTTGATGGAGCCGATCTTCTTTTCGTGGATCAGGATGAACGGGTTCTCGAGAACCGCTTCCATCTTGTCTTGGTTCGTGACGAAGTGCGGTGACAGGTAGCCCTTGTCAAACTGCATGCCTTCGACCCAGTTGACTTCGGTTTGCAGGCTCTTGCCTTCTTCAACCGTGATCACGCCGTCCTTGCCAACGCGCTCCATGGCGTCGGCCAGGATGCCGCCGATCTCTTCGTCGTTGTTCGCTGCGATGCAGCCAACCTGGGCGATCTCTTTCTTGCCCTTGACGTCGATCTTGATCTTCTGGATGTGAGAGACGACCTTCGCGACGGCCTGCTCGATGCCACGCTTCAGCGCGACCGGGTTGGCGCCAGCGGTGACGTTCTTGATGCCTTCTTCGAAGACGGCTTCGGCGAGGACGGTTGCGGTCGTGGTGCCGTCACCGGCGACGTCCGACGTCTTCGACGCGACTTCCTTGACGAGTTGTGCGCCGAGGTTTTCGTATTTGCCTTCGAGTTCGATTTCCTTTGCGACCGTGACGCCATCTTTCGTGACCGTCGGGCTTCCGAACGATTTCTCGATGATGACATTGCGGCCACGCGGGCCGAGAGTGACCTTCACTGCGCGGGCCAGTTTCTTGACGCCGTCGCGCATGCGTTCGCGGGCTTCTTGGTCGTATGCGATCTTCTTGACTGCCATGGAATTGCTCTAGTTTGTGTGTTGAGTGTCTTAAGAACTTGAACGCGGCTTAGTCGATGATTGCGAGGATCTCGTCTTCAGCGAGGATCAGCATCTCTTCGCCATCGACCTTGATCTCCGAGCCGGCGTAGGACGAGAAAAGGACGCGGTCCTTCTTCTTGACGGACATGCCTTGACGCTCACCGTTGTCACCGATCTTGCCTAGGCCGACCGATACGACGACGCCTTCCTTCGGCTTTTCCTTTGCGGTGTCGGGGAGGATGATGCCGCCGGCAGTCTTGTCGTCTGCAGCAAGGCGCTTCACGAGCACGCGGTCGCCTAGGGGAGTCACAGTCGACTTCGAGGTCTTGGTTTTGGCCATTTCAGTTCTTCGTGGGGGTTCAGTCGTAAAATATAGGGAGGACGGTAGAGGCTCCGGGGTGCAGCAGGTTCTTGGACCTACCGCGGGGGCGGTGCCTTTGGAGGGAATGGTTGCGGTTGCGGGTGCCCTGAGTGATCGAGCGGGGCTAGCGGCCCGCCAAAGTGCTGCTGGATCAGCATCTCTAGGGATTGCCGAAGGCGGTTGAGATCGAGCGGCTTGCGCAAGAACGTGAAGAAGCCGGCTCGCTGGGCGGCGGCTACTTCGGCAGGGTTCGCAAGGCCAGACATCAGGATCGACGGTAGCGGCCGTACAGCGCCCAATTGCAGGAGCAACTCGGGGCCTGTTGTCTCGGGCAGGTGGAAGTCGAGTAACCCGAAGTCGAAGCGCTGTCGGCCCATGAGGGCCAATGCTTCGGCCGCAAAGGCTGTTGAGGCGACACCCCAGCCTTGGCTGGCGAGGAACTCGCCCAGACACGCTCGCAGGGAGTCGTCGTCTTCAACCAGGAGGATGCGGAAGCTCTGAGCCATTTGGAATCGGGCGTCTGACAGAATGCGCCGCCTCATCAAAGCAAGCGATGTGCCGAAGCGTCGAGAATGATGTAATCAACTTACTGGAAGTTTCTTACAGTCATTCTGTGGATCTGGCTGTGGGCGCGATCGTGTCAAAATGGCGGTCTTGACGGGCGGAGAGCCTGCCAAGTTGGCGGCGCTGGATCGCGGCGGGCACCTAATGGCCGGGATTCCCTTGGAGTGCGCGCGAGTGGCCCTTCGGGGTGCGCTTCCGTCTAGAGGGCTGAATCAGCTTGCCCAGTGGCCCAGATTCAGCTGGCTGGCTCTCGGATTGGGCCAGGTCCCCAGGGGGTGCATTACTGGTCGTCGTCGAAATCGTCTTCGCTGATGTCGTCGTCGTCGTCGTCATCCATGTCATCGAGGTCGTCGATATCATGGATGTCGTCATCATCGTCATCATCATCGTCTTCGTCGGTATCCCAGTCATCATCGTCGTCGGTGGTGTCACCGTCTTCCTCTTCGTAGGACGCGAGAACTCGATCCCAGTCGGCTACCTCGATGGTGCCATTGCACACAAGGCAGGTGCTGTCGTTATCCCGCAGATCTTCTAATTCTTCGGGGTCGCGGTAGGACTTGCCGCACTCGCGGCATTTGACGATTTTGCCCATGGCTGTCAGTGCTTGATGATTAGGGGCATGCGGCCCCGGGGACGAGCGATGCTTACCTGCTGGGATCCGCAAGGCAATGCCTTGCCCCGGGTTTCTTTCATGTCTTGTGTGGCTCAGGTGGGGCTGTTCGATTGCCGATGATGCTCAAACCGTGTCAAAGTCCGGCCTAATTATCCTTGTCATTGGCCTCATTGGGGCCGTTTTGATGAGCTTAGGGATGAAGCATCTCGTTGAGGTGCAGGCGGAACGCAATCGTTCACCCTACTGCGCGAGTGTCGAATCTCGGCTCGGCGCAAAACTCATTGGGTCGATCAAAATTGGTGAGCAGTACGACGGAGAGAGGGTTCACCTGACTGTTCGAGCGCGCGTGCTTGCAGGTTTGAACAAGGAACGGCTCGCGAAATTGGCGGGTTTGGAAGTTTGGCTTGGTGCTCTGCGCGCTGGTGCCAGACTGGATGACGTTTCGGTTGTGATCGACGATGAAGATGGTGATGAGGCGGAGGTCTTCGCCATCGCTTCGCCGGTGGCGTCTCGGGCGAAGAAGTCTGCGGAAAATTCGAAGAGCCAGGCGCCCAGTAAGAGAGCAGCGCGGATCAGTAACGGCGCTGAGACCGGCGGCTTCACGAAGAAGGACTAGTAAGCTGTTCGTTAACTAGCGGTGGTATGGTTATTACCGGGCGCGGACAAGGTGGTGTCATGCATCGCTCGATAACGACAGGGAATGTCTACCGCTGTTGTTTTTGCCTTTGCCATCGCTGATGGCTTGACCCCAGTCGTCGGGGCTGCCCCGTTCGATGTGTTGTCGCGGCAAATCCCGAGAGCGTTAGTCTCTAATCTGAACGGGGAAGCGGATCGTGGTTTGCGGTTCTTTCCGTTCCTTGGGCCAGTTGACGGTCAGCGCGACTTCTTGCGTGTGCGTGAGTTACTTGAGCCCAAGTCGCTGGTGGCGTTGCATAAGCAAGGTGCTGTCGACCTGCTCGTTGATGGCTTGATCCATCAAGATCGATTGGTCTGGCGCGTTGTTGATGGCTGCACGGGTGAGTTGCGGTTGTCTCTTGAGTTGCCATTGGATCCGTTGGATCCATTTGCCGTATTGCCAAGGTTGGCATTTGAGTTGGTCGGCTTGTTGGGGTGGTCTGGCACAGCCACCAGCGATTTGAAGTTAGAAGGTGCAGCGCTGGGTTGGTTCATCGTCTTGAAGGACGAGATGTTGCGTCGCGAGGCTAACTTGCCGGATGCAACTGATGATCCGCTGCGTGCAGCCCGCCAATGTGTTCAGTTTGGCGGTGCTGATGAGGATCTGCAGCAGTTGGTGCTCGATTACCTCGCCCTGTTGTTGCGCCGGGGCCAGCTTCGCGAAGGTGTTGTTGAGATAGCTAATCGGCTAGCACCGTTGCTGTGCGAATCAGCCAAGATCGATCGCTTGGGTGGCTTGATGTTTGCCGCTGGCGAGGAGCGTGCTGCATCTCATCTGGTGGTTCGTGCGGCGCTACGTGATGGCGCGAATGTAGAACTGGTCGAGCGAGCAGCGTCGATGGCGTTCACGGTCGGCGATGATGAAGGTGTCGCGGCGGTCGTTTCTGCGGCACGTGCTGCCGACAGCGTGACGCCCAACATGATTGCGCAACTCGCGGCGAGCTATGACCGGACGGGAGAGATCCGTCGCCGTCAGGATCTTGTAGAAGAATTGCTTGGGCACAACGATTTGGCCGTGCCAGTGGCTCGCCTAGTTGTGTCGTTCTTATTGGAGGAAGATCAGCCGGCCATCGCTCGCACTGTGGTTGAAGGCGCGCTTAAGAAAGCCCCTGATCAATCGATGCTCCATTACGAGCTTGGGCGAGCGTGTTTGTCACTCGATGATACTGCGAGCGCTGGAGTAGCTTTTCGACGGGCTCTTGAACTCGATTTGCCACAGCACCTGCACGTTCAGGCCAATCGAATGCTTCGCATGTCCTTAGTGCCAGGCCTCTGGCACGGTACGCAAATCGTTGAGACAGCAATCGCTGAAGGCGACCTTGGGGCGGCCCTCGGCGCCGTACGCGCGCTCGTTCGCCGTGTTGGGCCGGTGGCCGAAGCATGGTTGATGTTCGGCATCGTGCAGCACAAGCTTGGTAAGATGAGGCGAGCAGAGCGTCTGTTGCGGCGTTCGGTTCGTTATTGCGAGGACTGCGCCGAAGCGCACAACCGCCTCGGCATTGTGTTGCTGCAAAGTGGTCGTGTGCAAGATGGCTGTGTCCATCTGAAGAAGGCGCATCAGTTGTCGCCGAGGGACACGTCGACGTTGTTGCATCTAGCGCAGGCGACCGCCCTTGGTGGTCACCTCGAAGACGCGGAGGAGCACATTCGAGTCGCCGAGGAACTTGGTGCGGATCCGCAGTTGGTGCAGGCTGTGCGCCGTGAGATTCGTGCTGCGTAGTGACTTTGCTTGACTGCTGTCGCGCTGGTGAGATTGCTGCTGCGCGTGAGTCATCCGCTCAAAAGTGCACCATGTTTGCCGGGTAGTTCGCCCTAGAAACGTGTGGCCCATCGACTTCGGCAAGTTGTTGATCTGGGCGTTATTCGCGGCAACGGATCGTTCAGGAGGGGCCTTTGTCGCGTGGTTTTGCCTCACGGCGTGGGTTTGTGCGCCGTTGTGCTGGGGCCCTCCAAGGCCCGTTTCCGTCCTGTTCTTGGCCCGCTCCCGAAGTCACCAATGGGTTACTTGATGCAAGCGGACGTGCACCGACCCCCGTTGCCAGCTAGAACTGCTGCCCCGTGGCTGACCTGATTGACCCCGATTCCCTGCTTTCGTTTCGTGATCGCTTCCCGATAACCAAGCGTAGCAACTACCTGATCAACAACTCCCTCGGCGCGATGCCGGCGGCGACGCGTGATAACTTGCAGCAGTATCTCGAGGAGTGGGATACGCGTGGTGTGCGGGCTTGGGGTGATGGTTGGTGGGTGCTGCAAGAACAGGTTGCAGATCAGATTGCCGGTGTATTGGGCGTTACGAGCGGCTCCGTGTCGATGCACCAGAACATCGCGGTTGCGCTTGAGATGATCCTGTCGTGCTTTCGGTTTGATGGCCCGCGCAACGGCATTGTTTACGCGGATCGCAACTTCCCGAGTGATCAATACATCTATGAAGCCCGCGTTGCGCATGGGGCTAAGTTGACGCGGGTGCCCGCAGCTGCCGACGGTTTCTCGACGGATGGCGAAGAGTTCGCGTCGCATATCGATGACACCACACTGTTGGTGGCGATTGACCATGTGATGTTCAGGAGCTCGGCGATTGTGGATATCGAGCCGATCATCAAGAAGGCACGTCAGGTTGGAGCGTTTGTCATCTTGGACACATTCCACTCTGTTGGCACACTGCCGCTCGAAGTTGAGAAGTGGGGCGTGCACGCGGTTGTCGGCGGCGCGTTGAAGTGGCTGTGCGGTGGCCCGGGCAACTGCTTCCTTTACGTTGACCCTGATGAGGCGAAGAAGTTGACGCCAGCATTTACTGGCTGGGCAGCGCACAAGCAGCCGTTCTTGTTCTCGCCGGAAGGTCAAGATTATCGCGATGACGGTGGACGGTTTGCGACGGGCACTCCGAACGTGCCGGCGCTGTATGCTGGGAAGGAAGGCATCGCAACGATCCTTGAAGCGGGAATGGCGAATGTGCGTGCGCGTAGCCAGAAGTTGTCGGCGCTCTTGGTGTCGGAAGCTCAGCGTCATGGATTTGCCATGAAGTCACCCCTCGATGCAGATCGCCGTGGTGGTCACGTAGCGCTCGATGTGCCAGATGGCTATGCGGTATGTCAGGCGTTGTCCGAGCGTGAGATCGTCGTTGATTTCCGTCCGGATGCGGGGCTGCGAGTCGCTCCACACTTCTATAACACCGAAGACGAGGTCCGCACTGCGTTGCAAGCTATGCGGGACATCCTGGACAACGGTGATCACAAGCGGTTCTTGCAGGCGGAGCGTAAGCCAGGATGAGCTTACGCATCT
>Ga0315332_10001538_pt1 | contig 12351 bp, 9 predicted proteins | sample M110034915metaG_FD_203455 | JGI IMG/M metagenome (GOLD analysis project Ga0315332, IMG submission 203455) | Ammonia-oxidizing marine archaeal communities from Monterey Bay, California, United States - M1 100m 34915 | ecosystem: Environmental > Aquatic > Marine > Intertidal zone | place: USA...
GATGTGATTTACGTGCCTGATGTTGAAGAGTACCTGCAACCTCTCGTGTGTGCGGTTCCGCTGCAGTTGTTCAGCTACCACGTTGCGCTTTTAAGAGGCTGCAACGTCGATCGCCCCCGCAATCTGGCTAAAAGCGTCACGGTTGAGTGATCAGGCGAAATCTCAATGAGCTTAAGGTCTGCGTTCCCGAACTCTGCATGGGGGATGCATCCCCATGACGCTCCGCTTCGACAGTCCGTCTCTTGGCGTTACGCCCCGTGAAAACTTTCAATTTCCAGGGACGCTGTTCGCCTACTGCAAGCTCTGCATCCATGCCACCAGGTCCGCAATCTGCTGTGGCATGATCTGTTCATCCAGTCCTTTGGGCATAATCGAAACGTCGCTGGGTACCAGTTCGTCGACGTCATCGCGGGCCACCGTCACCGGATCACCTGTGGTTTGCTGAATGGTGACTTCCGTGGCAGTATCACGTATCACAAGACCGGAATAAGAGCGACCATCGTCAGTCACCAGAGTGTACGGTTCGTACTGTCTCACCAACGTGGATGACGGAAATACGATCGATTCCAGCAGGTCCCGGGGAGATCGATTGGCGCCAATGGTTGTCAGGTCCGGCCCGATTCGTTTGCCTTTCGTGCCGACGACATGGCACGCTGCACATTTCGCTTTTTCACTGAAGAAAACGTCCTTCCCACGGACAGCATCGCCTGTGTTCAGCCCGGCGACCAGTGAATCCAGCTTCAGCAGCTTCTGTTGCTCAGCAGCTTTCATTTTGTCCAGCAGTGCATTGGCCCGGGCGTGCAGTTCCTGCGGAAATCGTTTCACAACTTCTGACACATCGATCATCGGCAGGCTGTTCAGACTGCGCGCTCGTTCAATACCAGCGAGGAATTCTGAGGCCACGTCCGGCGTCAGCGATCGCTTGAACAGCTTCACCAGATTCACCAGCTGCTGCGGACCGGTTTCCTGCAGCAACGGAACAACCTGTTGCAGCTGAGTCGTCGTGAGTGAAGATTGTCCCAGCAACTGTGCGGCGACCTGCTGTTCTTCTGCCGTACCCCCCTGAATGCGGCTCAGCAGCAGCAAAAACATGCCGTCCCGGGCCATGGCATTCTCGCTGCGCACGGCAGCCTTCAGGGACGCCAGTCGTACGAGCGTCGGTTCATTCTGATCGCTGGCCAAGGGTAGTAAGTGCTTGAAAAACTGTGTCGCGGCCAGCGAGCCGGCAGCGTCAATGGCCGCCACTCGTTCTGCGGCGTCTGTGGCTCGCATCGCGGTTAGTATCGGCTCTTTCCATCTCTCATGCAGCGGCAGGGAAGAATTCCCGGCGATTGCCTGCAGCAGATTCGTTCGGAGCATGGCTGACGATTCAGGAGCCGCAAGCGGTTTTCCGATCGCCTCGGCCATCTCCTCGGACGCTCCAAAGCTGTGGACCAGAGTTGCCAGCTGCTTTGAATTCTGTTCGATATCGTTGGTCACCAGTCGTGTAACCCGCAGAGCAGCGGCTTTGTGAAGCTTCTGAATCTCGTCCTGTGGCCACTGCCCATTTGCAACTCGCTGTCGCGCAAGGGCTGCCGCCGTTTTGACGACTCGTGGATTACCTCTTGAGATGCACTCATTCAGAACATCCGCCGGCAGCCCGTCGGGCGACATCTGGTCGAATACCGTCACTGTTTCTGCATCGTTGTGAATTCTTGACAGGAAATTACTTCTTACAGGTTCCTCCGCAGGGATTGTCCATTCATCCCCCGACTCCAGTAAAGCATAGTTCAACGCATGCCTCTCTTCCCGGTCACGCGATCCATCGTACGTTGCCGTTTTATGGAGTCCATAATCCCTGAAGAATCCTTGTTTCCTGAGTGCGGCGAAGGTCGCAAACGCTTCACGACGAACGGCCGCAGACGGTTCCTGTTGCCACAGTCGGTCGCGTGCTGTCGTCCACAGCTGCTGATCTGACTTCTGCAGCCCGTTGGGCGGTTGGGTCGACAACATCCCTGCCGCGCCGAAGGCATGCCATGCGGTCTGACGGATACCGGCGTCGCGATCGACCAGTCCATGCAATACTGCTGTTCTGGCTTTGGCGCTGGACGTTTGCTGGAAGATTCTGGTAGCCGCCCAGATCGCATTTCTGCGGGCGAACACATCTGCACTGCGGACCGTACTGATTAGTCGATCAACGACTGTCTCGGCACGTCTTGTACATTCCTGAACCGCCTGTTCGCGTACTGCGTACCGGGTGTCCTTCAGGTCCCGCATCAGCTGAACGCTGGATCGGGCGGCCCAATCGATTCGCAGGCCTCGCGGGTCCGCCTGTGTCGTCATGCCATCACGTTGAATCCTGTAAATGCCGCCAAGTACGTCCGGCCTTGCAATCTGCGATGTCGGACAGCCTCGATAAAACCAGCCTCCCGTGTCAATCACCAGCAGGCTGCCGTCGGCATCTTCCAGCACATCGGTGGGATGGAAATCTCGGTTGTCACACGACAGAAATTCGCGTTCCGTAGTCGTGTAGGTGCTGCCGCTGCGCTGCAGCTCCAGTCGAACTACCTTTCCCAGGTTGAATTCCGTCGCAAAGAAATTGTTGCCCCAGCGATGATCCATGACGCCGCTGCGATAACGCATTGTCCCGGAAATTGCGACGTGTCCGAATTTATGAATCGGCCCCAGCAATTCTCCCGTGACCTTCAATTCGTCCAGCACGGCCTCACGGTGAGGATACGCTCCGCCGTACTGCCAATGCACCAGGCAATCGATTCGCGGCCGGGTGTACAGAATGTTGACGGTACCAATCAGATCGCCTTCTTCCGTGAAATCCACTTCCACAGGATTGTCCATGCCGCCGCCGCAATGAATGCGGACGTCGCTGCCGTCCGGCCAGCAACTGAAAATATAGGACCCTTTACGTTTACTGACCACGTTGCCATCGTCGTCTTTGAATTCGTGGCCATGGTAGCCGTCACACCAGTACATCCGTCCGGTGGGGCTGAAAAAGCAGCCGTGAATGCTGGCGGCGTTGCCCGTGTAGCCGAAGCTGTCCACGACAATATCCCGCTTATCGGCCACACCGTCGTTGTCAGTGTCTTGCAATCGCCAGATGTTCGGGGGTGAAGCGACGTACAAGGCGCCGTCGTGCCATGCGCCGCCCATGGGGAACGTCATGTTGTCAGCAAAGACCGTGGATTTGTCAAAGACACCATCGCCGTCCCGGTCCTCGAGCATATTGATTCGGTTGGGCAGATTCTCCTCCAGTTCTGCCGCGGACATGTTGACCCCGGCACCGTCGCAGACAAACAGGCGGCCCGTATCATCAAAGCAGCCCATGGTTGGATGAGTCACCAGCGGTGATCCTGCGACCAGCTCCGCACTGAAACCCTCCGGCAGTGTGAACAGCTGCGGTTTGAAATCCGCTGGCAGTGGCGGTGGTTCGATCGTGCCCGCCTGAGCAGTCTCCTCTTCGACGCCATCGTAAATAAATGTCTGCGAACCGCCTCTTGCCCACAGGTCATACTTTGGCAAAGCGTGTTCTGCGTAGAACGTATTCAGGCGATTCTTTAATTCATCGCGCTTCTGTGTGTGCTGTTGGTCGTTGATCAAATTGTTGAATTCGTCCGGATCCTGCTGCAGGTCGTACAGTTCATGTGGGCCGTTAGGATAACGGTGAGTGTACTTCCAGTCGTTTGTGCGAATACAGCGGAGAGATTCGAATTCGTAGAAGACGGCGTCGTTGACGGCTGCTGGTGTGTTGTCAGCCACGGCTGTGTCCGACTGCAGCTCTGCTCCGAAACTTCGCCCTGGTGAAGCGGGTTCCAGCGGCTTAGCCTCATTCATTGACAGATGGTCCAGAAGTGTCGGCATGACGTCGTAGTTGGCGATAAGCTCGCGACTTCTGTGTCCCGCAGCGATGCGGCCGGGTTGTCGCCAGATCATCGGAATCTTCATCATGCCGTCGCGTGCCGTGACCGGACGGGTGTGGTCCCCCATGCCGAAGAAACCACCGTGGCCGCCCACCCAGCCCTGGTCGGCCAGGAAGATGACAACGGTGTTTTCATCAAGGCCATGAGCTTTCAGCGTCTCCATTACAGTGCCAACTCCATCGTCGACGCCGCTGACCTCGGTTGCTACTCGCCGGATGGATATGGGATTGTTCTGGTAGTCCCGGTTGTGAAGTTGCCACGGATGCGCCGCTTCGCGCGGAAACGACGGCAGCTCTTTGTCGCGGTAAAATTCCGCGTGGCGGTTCTGACCTTCGCGGAGCAGGAGTCGGCTGAGCGAATACGGGCCGTTATAGGCCAGAAACAGAAAGAAAGGCTTATCCTTCCGCTCGGCTCGCTGTTCAATGAAGTTAACCGCATGTTTTGTCCAGAAGTCAGTCAGGTACTCGGGTTCCGTTCGCTCTTTGCCGTTTTCAATGATCTTTGCGTCGTAAAATGTACTGGTGCCACCGTGAGGCATTGTGATCCAGTAGTCATCGAAGCCTTCCTGCGGAGTCATGTTTGCACCCAGATGCCACTTGCCCACGAGACCGCAACTGTAGCCGGCATCCCGAAGAATCTCAGGAATCGACGTGAATTCATTCAGCGTGCAGCGTGCATCCGGCCCGACCTGAAGATGTCCGCCGCGCAGAAAACAGTGAACGCCGTGTTGCGACGGAATCAGTCCCGTCAGCGTGGTGGCTCTTGTTGGAGAACACACCGGGTTGCTGGCAAATGCGTTGTCGAACAGCGTTCCTTCCTGGGCCAGCCGGTCGATGTGGGGCGTCCGTATATCTTCATTTCCATAACAACCCAGCGTCCATGCTCCGTGGTTGTCGGTCATGATCATCACGACGTTAGGCCGGTCGTGGGCACTGGTTGTGGCGGCGACGACGGCGGAGAAGAATGCGACGCTGCAAACGTGGTAACACAGGCGGGACACGAACACGGGCGGTCTCCATTATCCAGGGTAGTGAAAACGTATTCTGACATGTGCCCCCCCGATTTCGCAAATGACCGCCCTGATTTGCCTTGGTAATCGCCTGTGACATGCCAATCCGCCTGGTGGGCCGCCCTGATGTTTGTTCAAAACACTACGAGCTGTTAGAAAATGTTCTGTGTGATTGCCAATTGACACTGAAGAAATCATTGATTGGGCGAGGTGTGGCGTGAGAATTATTTCTCTGACAATACTGTTTCTGACCATGGTGGTCACCTCGATGGCCGACGAAGCAGCGCCCGCTGCACAGATGTGGCAGGCCGGCGCCGCAAGCGTAAAGATTACGCCGGAGCAGCCTTTGCACATGGCTGGTTATGCCTCACGTAAAGAACCTGCAGAAGGGACTAAGCAGGACCTGTTCGGCAAGGCGCTGGCGATTCAGGACTCCGCAGGAAATTCCGTCGTCATCATTACTCTGGATTTAATCGGGGTTGTCGCGCCGCTGCGTACGGCAGTCGAGATGCAGGTAGAAGCGAAGTATGGCATTCCGCCTCAATCCCTGCTGATGAATGCCTCACATACGCACTGCGGTCCGGCTTATGCTCGCGATGACGCTCAGGACTACTTCGATTCGCTGACCAGAAAACTGGTGAACCTTGTCGGGGACGCGCTGAAGAATTGTGAGCCCGCATCGCTGGCCTATAGTTCGGCTCGCTGCAGCGTTGCCATGAATCGCAGAACGCCAACCGACGCCGGCTTTCGAAACCACCCGAATCCCAACGGTCCCGTCGATCATACTGTGCCGGTACTCAGTGTTCGCGACAGCGAAGGTGAGCTGCAGTCTGTTATTTTTGGCTACGCCTGTCATAACACAACGATGGGGTTTCGTTACTGGCTGGGTGATTACGCAGGATTCGCACAACAGTATTTTGAATCGGATAATTCCGGCGTTACCGCATTGTTTATGATGGGGTGCGGCGCTGATCAGAACCCCTATCCTCGCAGCGAACTGAAGTACGCCCAAATGCACGGGCGTTCGCTGGCAACATCGGTTGAAGCGGCCCTTGAATACAACCAGAGTAAGCCGCTGCACCAGCGGCAGTTGTCAGGAAACATCCGCACAGCGATGGGGACTGTGGATCTGGAATTCGAACCGGAAGACCGGCCGGACTTTCCGTATCCCGTTCAGGTAATCCGGATCGGCGATGATCTGATGCTGGTGGCCCTGGGTAACGAAGTTGTCGTCGATTATTCACTGCGTCTGAAGGAAGAGCTGTTCCGAGCGGATGGTCCCGCCGTGTGGGTGGCGGGATATTCAAATGTATACGACGGTTATATTCCCAGTCGACGTGTATTGCTGGAAGGCGGTTACGAAGCCAGAAGCCGACCATGGAAACCAGAGCTGGAAAAACGCATCATCGGCAAAGTGCATGCACTGGTGGCAGAGACAGTCAAGGAGGCAGTCGCCCCCTGATCGTTGTTTCTTGCATCCAAGCTATGGCCTCGGATCGAGAAGCAACGGTGACGCCGGGTGGTGTCAGTTCATCTGTCCCTTGATCGTTCGCTGAGTCTCGTCCCAGCCGTCTTCAAGCGCTTTAACGTATTCCGCCGGACTCAGCAGGTCAGCATCCGTTCGCATCGTGTACAGCCAGCCGGCCCCGTAGTTGTCTGCGTTGATTCCCGCCGGGTCATTCAGCAGTTCGTCGTTGAATTCAATAATTTCGCCCGGGCACGGCGTGAACATGGACGACACCGCCTTGGAACTTTCGACTTCGCCGATCTCCTGGCGGTCCTTCACTGGAGTGCCGGGATCAATACTCCATTCCAGAAAGTAAACGTCCTGCAGCAACCTCACAGAATAGGCCGTAAAACCGACTCGGTAGACATCACCTTCCGTCTGCTGCAGCCACATGTGTCTGGTAGAATACATTCGATCGACAGGAATGACGGCCTCGTACTGGCCCATCATAAAGTTCAGCGGTTCAGACATGGATCTTCGATCCCAGGGTGGCGTGGCTGGCAGAAGGAATCGGAACGCAACACCGCCGACAGGTCATCGCGCTCCGGAATATGCCGCTTCAATGCGGTACATCGGACAACAAGCCGTTATTGTCCACCGGAAATTCGTACGGCTCACCGATGAATTCCAGCGTGTCACTCTGTTCAACCAGAGGAAAGAACGCGGCGGACACACGAGTGCGTGTCAGATGCAGTGTGTCGGTGATCTGAATGATTCGTGAATCCTCCGGAGGTGTCATCCCAATCGTCTGCAGGGCGGCTTCGACAGCTTCTGCATCGGTCGGGAACGTGATTGGGATCATGGCGGCCTCCGGATGAATGGCAGTGATGCAGTTGACTCGTGTCTTCACCATATCCAGCTGGTCCACGCAGTGCTGTGTTGTGAATTCAGCCATGCCGATACCGGTGCCGTTGCCGTGAGTTTCTTCGGTCAGTGAGCGAATCATGATTCTGTGGCAGTTCGCCACGTCATCGCTGCTGGCAATATGGTCGTTGAACTTGCGACCCACAATATTCGCGTCCATACCAGCACCGCTGATGTTCTTTCCGATTCTATCAATGATCAGCAGATCTGTGCGGTCAAACGGCAGTGTGGGCAGCCAGTTGACGGCCTGCTTAAGGAGTTCAGGTTCGCGAGTTCCGAAGTCCTGAGGACGAACGCCTTCGATGAGTGCTGTTTCATCAACGGCGTTTTCCAGGATCGCCAGTCCACCAATCACGCTGCATTCCTGCAACACTTTTGTGGCCACGGCCTTGATGATCTCCGGAAAACTGGCCGACAGAATGGCCTGGTGATAGACCTTCGCGCCTTCGTGCTTCCCCAGTCCGATCAGCATCATCTTATGCAGGCCGGATTCAATCGGTCCGACAAATCGAGTGTGCGGTTTGACTCGCCCAACAATCAACACGTGGTCTGCTTCGTGCGCAAAGCGGTCGAAATGAACAGGGATTCCGCTGTCTGTCTCCGCAACAATCACTGTATCCATGGTGGCGCGAATGGGAACTCCCACTGAATCTTCTGTGATTCCCAGGCCATGCAACACCTCCAGCTGCCCCTTGACCGTTCCTCCTCCGTGGCTGCCCATGGCCGGCACGATAAACGGTTTGGCACCCAGGGACTTCAGATGCTGGACTGTCTCATGCAGAATCATCGGAATATTTGCGATGCCGCGGCTGCCTGCCGTGACGGCGACCGACTGACCGGTCTGGATATGCTCGGTCAGATTCAGGCGCTGCATCTGCTGTTGTACAGTCGTGGTGAGGTCATCGACTCGAGGTGAATCGAAGCGCTGACGAACATCACACATCGAGGGAAGGACAGGCACGGGAGCGGCTTTCGTAATCGCAGGTGCTGACAGAAAAGAACGCCTATTTTTCGTCAATCGGCAGTCGGTCAATCTTAGCCGCCAGGATGAAATCGTTCAGCGAAAGGCCTCCAATCGCATGTGTCCAGACATCGATGGTGACATTGCGATAGCCGACAAGATGGAGATCCGGGTGGTGGCCTTCATCTTCAGCCAGTTGAGCGACCCTGTCGAAAAACGCCAGGCCGGCCATGAAATTCTTTACCGTCCACGATCGAGTGATTCGATCCGGCTCTTCCTGCAGCTGCCAGCCGTGCACTTCCTGAAGCTGCCGTTGAGCTTCTTCCGATGTGAGTTTTGGCACGCCCCCTTCGCAGGGTACGCATTTGGTGGAGCACAATTGTTCGGTGGTTGACAAATCTGTCATGACGATCCTACTGGCTGAGCAAAGTAAAAAAACGCTGACGCCACGTGGCCTCCCGGAGTTTCAACCGGCTGCAGCTTACACGAACCCGACTGGATTCGCTGCCCAGGGACACCGGTTGTGGAAAAATCACGATGTGATGTCAGGAGCGACACGTTGTGGGGGGGCCTGAGGAAACTGACAATACTGCTCACTTCCGCTGAGCGTGACGGAACGGCCGCGCGATCGTTGGCATTCAGGTCTGTCGATTTTCAACCACGGCGGTACTCCGAAGATGCCGGACTTCTGTTCGATTACTTTTCCGCTGCCCTTTCCATATTAGCTTTGGGGTGGCAGGAAAGCTGCTGGTCAGCGTTCGTCCAGCTGTCGGAAAGCGTTGTGTCGCACCGGATCTCGTGATGCAGGGACTCAGGTCCGAATACCCTTAGTACCGCGAAAATCGTCAGAAAAGAAACCGTTTATACTGTGCTTGCGTCGCGAACGGCCCATAAATGCTGCCTGGAGCCGGAACCGATGCGCAAATTTCAATCTGTGGTCATATTGCTCGTCTGTATCACTACGGCGTGTGGCTGTGTACTGGGACCGAAGAGCCTGCAACACAGCCGGCTGAACTAAAATCGCGCCGTTCAGGCGACGCATCGCGAAGAATTGCTGCTGAATCTGGTGCGCATACGATACTACGAGTCCGAGGAGTTTCTCGTAGTTTCCAGCATCACCGGCCAGTACACCTAATCACGCAACTCTCACTGCAGATGGCACCTGACATGCCATCTGCAAGGGATCGGGTGCACCAGGTGCCCAGTCAAAACCGACCATCGTGTACTCGCCTGAGCAGGGCAAAGAGTTCAATCAGCGAAAACTGTCGCCGGTGAGTCTGGAGACGCTGGATCTACTGGCTTCGAAAGGCTGGGCCATCGATCGCGTGCTGCGTCTGACCGTTCGTAATCTCAATGACATCGACAATGCCACCAGTGCCGGTGGCCCCACGCCGAAGAAGAAGCCTGAATTTGAAGAGTTCCTCTATCTGACGCAGCTGTTCCGCCAGTTGCTGCTAGACCAGCACTCGGTAGAGGTTGGGATGGAGGACAGGGTGACGAAGGAAGCGTCCAAGGCCAGCGAAGGCATCTCTCTGGCGCACCTTTCGCTCGACGGAGATGATATGGTGTCGGCCGCTCAGCAGGGATACGAGTTACGAATGTCCGGCGATCACCAGGCGGCGGAACTCTGGAAACGTTCGGTGACGACCAGCGTTCCGGTTCTTCGATTTGCCGGCACAGCCGAGACTTCTCCCGAGGTGGCAGAAATCTGTCAGATACTGGAGTTACAGCCAAATCTTCCCAGCTACCGCTTTAGAATCGACAATGCAGGACAACTGAAGACTCCGCACAGTCGCAGACTTGCTCGCCACGGGCTGGAGCCGGGAACTCCGATAGCGCTGAAAGACGAGGTTACGATGAGTACTCGTTCTTAAAGGAAATGATGTTCTATCTGTCTCATGCCGTGAACGCACCGTCAGAGCATTACCGATGTGGTTACGTGCGGTCGACATTTGACGATTACGGCAAACCGTTCAACTGGAATGAAATGACCTCCGGCCTGTTTCATGTGCATTACAGCAGGAAGCGGCCTGTTGATGCAGACGTTGCCGTCAAGCACCGTGGATACTGGTTCTACATTTCCAACTGTGACCTGGATTCCAAGTCCACATTCAACCTGGTGTCGGAACTCATCAACCTTGAGATCAGAGCGGGCGGCGGTGCCCAAATCCCGCTGCTGACGATTTGAAGCTGCTGTCATCCCAACGCGGGCATGATTTCGGACTTTGTCCGACTCCGTTGAGTGTGTCTGCCCCGTTCTCCACGCCTGCGGCAAACCCGCGGAACGACCTGCTGAGGGTGCTGGCTGCGCGGACGGACACGAAAGATTCGTCAGTGTTCGGTTTTCGCATGGCGGGAAACCGGCTATCGTGGCTATTGTCTTGCCTGCAATGGCTAATGTTTTGTTCCCCGCTGATAGCCTGAATTCATGCAGAGGGGCCTGCTCTCATCAAGGAAAAACATGAAAAGCTCTTTGCTGCCGTGTGCGAAGTTGTTCTGTCTGTTCACGACTGTTGCCTGCTGTAGCGACGCTGTGGCCCAATATGACGGTGCCACGGAAGCTCCTGTACGATTTCGTGAGGGCTTTGAAAGCATCACAGAGGAGGATTCTGAGAGTCTTCTGTCGGTTCTGGCCGGTGCTGATTTTGCCGGACGAGGTACAGGGCAGGAAGGTTTTATGAAGGCAGCGCAGTGGTTCTCGCAGCGTCTGGCGGAACGCGGATTTCAGCCGGCCAGTGAGGACGACAGCTGGTTTCAGTTCCTGCCGTTCAATCGCACAGAGATCGATGTGGAATCCTCGAAGCTGAGCATTGGCGAAACGGCTGTTCTGACCGGCAACGACTTCGGTGTTGAAAACTACTTTGGCACATTTGACGGTAAGCTGCCGGTGACGTTTGCCCGAGTGACGAAGAAACGTCCTGAACTCGAAGACGGTGCATTCGCCGGGCGGTTGCTGGTTGTGCGGTCCGCGACTCGCATTAACGCGAACGACGTGTTGATTGTGAAAGGACGTCCGGCTTGTGTTTTTATCGTGGACCGAGACTCGCGAGTTCGTTCTCAGTCCGTTTCGCAGCTGGAACGGACTCCCGGCACAGTGCCCCTGGCAAAGCTCGGTGTGACAATGGCGAACAAACTAGCCGCCGCCTGTGAAATCAGCGATGAGTTCTTTGCGGAAAAAAATCCGGAAAAGAATCAGTTGATGACGTCGTCGTCTGAAGCAGACGTGCAGTTGAACGTGGAACACGAATCGATTGATGTGCCGAACGTCGTTGCCTGGTATCCTGGCTCTGACGAATCACTGCGGCACGAACACGTTTGCATTGGTGCTCACCTGGACCATCTTGGTTTGCAGCAGGGAAGCGTCTATCCGGGTGCCGACGACAACGGGTCGGGCTCGACGTCCATCCTGCAGATCGCCGGCGCGATTCACACCAACACTCACAAGCCCGAACGCAGCGTACTGCTGATGGCATTTTGTGCAGAAGAACGAGGGCTGCTGGGTTCAAAACATTACGCGGCCCATCCGTTGCGTCCGTTAAAGGATATGGTCTGCATGCTGAACATCGATATGATCGGCCGCAATGAAGAATCCGACAAAGAACCGGCCAGTGAAAACGAAAACACAATTCATTTGGTGGGCAGTAAGAAGATATCAAACCAGTTGCACGAGCTGACCATGGCGGCAAACAAACATGTGAACTTTGTCTTTGAGTACGATCAGGAAGGCGTATACAACCGCAGTGACCATGCATCATTTGCGAAGAAGGGCGTACCGATCACATTCTTGTTTGGGGGCTTCACGCCTCACTATCACAAACCCACGGATACGCTTGAGGGCATCAACTTCAGCAAGATCGCCAATTGTGCCAGGCTGGACTATCTGACACTGATGATGGCGGCTGAGCACGGGCATTTCGAAAAAAATGCCGGTGACGATGCGAAGGACAATCAGTAATCGACAGGCGTTGAAATTGAGGAAAAGGGGGCAGGAGCCAATAGCCGCAACGACCCTGCGGGCGGTTGGCACTATTGGTTCCTGACCCTTTGTTGATCTTCAGTTTTCCAGTTTTTCGATGGCCGCGGGCAGCGTTCTGTC
>Ga0315332_10001542_pt1 | contig 12345 bp, 3 predicted proteins | sample M110034915metaG_FD_203455 | JGI IMG/M metagenome (GOLD analysis project Ga0315332, IMG submission 203455) | Ammonia-oxidizing marine archaeal communities from Monterey Bay, California, United States - M1 100m 34915 | ecosystem: Environmental > Aquatic > Marine > Intertidal zone | place: USA...
TCAATTAGCTCAAGGCAACTATCAATATATTGTAACTGATGATAATGGCTGTTTAGATTCTTTAACAATTACAATTATTGACGGCAACTATCAAGTAACAGATTTTAGCTACTCTCCTAACGATATCTTTGCTGGTAGTGATATTTTATTTGAAGATCTTTCTTTTGACACTACCATCAATTGGACTTGGGATTACGGTAATGGATTTTCTGACACTGTTCAAAACCCTAATTACTCATTTGAAATCCCTGGTGAATATACAATTTGTCTTACTTCATCTAATTCATTCAATTGTATTGACACTTATTGTCTAGACATTACGGTAAATTCTTTAGATGTTACAATTCCAAACATATTTACTCCCAACAATGACATGATAAATGATGTATTTGCTATAGAAGGTATTAATAGCCAGTTTAGTTTAATTATCTTAAATAGATGGGGAGAAAAGATATTTAGTCAGCAACCCTATTTAAATAATTGGGACGGAAGAACAAGTAGTGGTCTAGAAGTTCCTAATGGGACTTACTTTTATATTCTCTCCAATTTCGTAGAAAACGAAAACATCTCAGGTAGTTTTCAGCTTACTAGGTAACAACTATTTCAACTGTAATGGATTTTGATTTAACATTACCATAAGGTTTTCATAAATGTATGGGAACTTAGCTTTAAACTCTTCGGGTGTTTCAAAAAAATGTTCAATTAAAACAGCTATAAATTCATATTTATTTTTAAAAGCATAATCTCTAAAATATTTTGCTTCTAATAGTTGCTTTTTCAAATTCTCATCTTTTAAATGATAAAGAATTTGATTGAAATTTTCAATAAAACGAATAGCATCGTTCGAATCTGATTTTAAAAAAGAAAAATATAGCGCATGAGTGAACTCATGTAATCCTAAATTTAGATTATCTGATTCATATTTTATTCCATGTTTAAAATCTTTCCATGAAAAAACAATCAGCTTAAAGCTAGGATTATATTCACCTTTATGTTTATTCTTAGTTATTTTAGAAAAATAAGTACTAGGGTATATAATTACCCTTTTAAGCAAGGGGTAATTCCAATCATACAAACCAAAAGTTAAGGAAACAGCCACACCTGCTACAGTGAGCTTAATTTCATTATTTAGAAGCATTTTTCTTGAAGAAAAGTTAACTTCCTTAAGAAAAAGCATGACTCTAGATTCAAACCTCTCTTTTTCAGAAGAATCAAGCCTTGAATAAAAATTACAATTATTGGAAAGAATTTGTCTTTTCTTGTTATCTATCTTTGGAGGGAAAAAAGAGTCTTTTAACCAAACAAAAAGATTATATGCCACAATAAATGGAGCAGATACAATAAACAAAAGAAAAAACAACAATACTATTATCAGAATAAAATTGACAAAGTCTACTTCATCCAAAATAAAATGTATTAAATATTAGCATCCAACTTTTCAGCCAATGTTTCTTTTGGTTGAGCACCAACTACTTTATCAACTACTTCTCCATTTTTCAGAAAAACAATTGTAGGTATATTTCTAACTCCAAATTTTGCTGCTATTGAAGGATTGTGATCTACATTCACTTTACCTACAACGGCTTTGCCTTCATACTCATTTGCTAGAGCATCTACATGAGGACCAACCATTCTACATGGACCACACCATTCTGCCCAAAAATCAACTAACACTGGTTTGTCTGAGTTCATTGCTAATTCTTCAAAATTAGCTTCTGTAAATTCTAATGCCATTTTATTTATTTTAATTTTTTACTAATATACTACCCAACTTTATTAACACAAATATATTGTACACAATTATAAAAATTGCTTTTTATTTTAAGAAAGTGACCTTAGGTAACCAGCTAGATTAGATTTATTTAAAGAACAACCCAAAAAACTAGGCAATTCCTGTAAATCTACCAATAATTCGTTACTAACATTAAGCATTACATCTCTAGAAGTTAAGAGCACGTTTGACTTATCTTCCTGATCTATTAATTCAAAAAACACAGGACTTTTACCCTTGTGATTATTAAAAACTAAATCAATGTTATCAATTTCTAATTTATCTAACTGCTTAGAATCCCATCTTAAATAAATGGTTTTCACATTTTTCTCAAGTAACTCTTTTAATAATTCAATTTTAGAAATATTAAATTCTTTTTGTTTCCCATCTGCATTATAGTGCTTGGGTCTCAATTGAATCTTACCTGTAACCGATAAAAAATTTCCAGGAACTAGGAAGTGCATGAACTTTAAATATTGCTCACCAAACAACCTAAACTCCATAGAACCAAGCATGTCTTGAATTTCTAAAACTCCATATCTAGTTCCTCTCCTACTTTGCAAATTAACGGCCTTGTTTGCAATTCCAATAATGGTGAATTCTTTTTCTGGAAGTTGATTTATATTTTCTGAAAGTATGTTCGCATTTATACTACAAAAATTTTGCAACTCTAATTTATAGTCTTCAAGAGGATGTCCAGAGATATAAATTCCAACAACATCTTTCTCTTTATTTAATTTCTCATAAGTATTCCACTCATCACAAGCAGGAATAATTGGTTCTGGAATCTCTAATTTACCATCTGCACTACCAAACATATCTACCTGAGCAGATTTAGACCTTTCTTGAAAAGATTGCCCGTATTTTATAGCCACTTCAACTAATGACCTTTCTTTATTATCTGTTTGAAAATACTGAGCTCTGTGAGTATTATTAAAACAGTCAAAAGCACCAGCCATAGCGAAACTCTCTAAAACTCTTTTATTACAATCTCTTAAACTCACTTTTTTAACGAAATCAAAAACTGAAGTAAAAAGGCCTTCTTTTTTTCTTACATCTACAATGTTTTTAACAGGGTTTATTCCTACACCTCTAATAGCCCCTAAACCAAATCTAACTTCTCCTTTATTATTTACAGCAAATTTATACCAGCTCTCATTTACATCAGGTCCCAAAACAGCTAAGCCCATTCGCTTACATTCTTCCATAAAAAAAGTGACATTTTTTATATCATTCATGTTGTTACTTAAAACAGAAGCCATATACTCAGCAGGATAATTTGCTTTAAGGTAAGCAGTATGATAGGCAATTAAAGCATAGCATGTAGAGTGTGATTTATTAAATGCGTATGAAGCAAAAGCCTCCCAATCTTTCCAAATTTTCTCTAACACTTCTCTATCGTGTCCCTTTTGCTCACCCTGATCAAGAAATTTAGGTTTCATTTTATTCAATAGGTCAAATTTCTTTTTACCCATTGCTTTTCTTAAAGTATCTGCCTCACCTTTTGTGAAACCTACTAATTTCTGAGAAAGCAGCATAACTTGCTCTTGGTAAACAGTAATACCATAGGTCTCTTCCAAATATTCTTTCATATCTGGTAAATCATATTCAATTTCCTCTAAACCTAATTTCCGTTTAATAAAACTTGGAATATATTCTATCGGACCTGGTCTATATAGAGCATTCATGGCAATTAAATCAGAAAACTCTGTGGGTTTAAGTGCTTTTAAATGTTTTTGCATTCCAGGAGATTCATACTGAAAAACTCCTACAGTTTCACCCCTTTGAAACAATTCGTAAGTTTTTTCATTCGTTAATGGAACTGAATCAATGTCAATTTTCTCACCTGTTCTTGCCTCAATTATTTTAACAGTGTCTTTAATTAGAGTTAATGTTTTTAAACCTAAAAAATCCATTTTCAACAACCCAGCATTTTCAGCAACAGAATTGTCAAACTGAGTACACCACATTTCAGAATCTTTTGCCTTTGCTACTGGAACAAATTCTCTAATATCAGATGGAGTGATGATTACTCCACAAGCATGAATCCCTGTATTCCTAACAGTACCTTCTACGAGTTTTGCTTGTTGAACTACGTCACCATCTAGCTTTTTATTTGTAGAAATACTTTTAAGTTCTAAAGCCATCTTAAATTGATCAGGACTAATTTTTTTCTTTAATTCCTCATCAGAAGAATTTAAAAGAGCATTTAGCTTAATATTTGGGACTAATTTTGCAATTCGATCTGTTTCATGAAGTGGCAACTCTAAAACTCTTCCAGCATCTCTAATAGATGATTTAGCAGCCATTGTTCCATATGTAATAATTTGAGCAACCTGACTTGAACCGTATTTATCAATAACATATTGGATAACTTTAGCTCTTCCCTCATCATCAAAATCAATATCTATATCAGGCATAGAAACTCTATCTGGATTTAGAAATCGCTCAAATAGTAGGTTGTATTTGATAGGATCAACATTTGTTATGCCAGTACAATAGGCAACTACAGAACCTGCTGCAGACCCTCTTCCCGGTCCAACAGAAACTCCCATTTCTCTTGCAACATTACAGAAGTCTTGAACAATTAAAAAATAACCTGGATAACCCGTTTTCCGAATTGTTTCCAATTCAAAATCTATTCTTTCTCTAAGGTCAGTATCTATTTTTTCATATCTTTTTTCAGCACCTTTATAAGTAAGATATTTCAAATAATTATTTTCTCCATTTTTAAGTGAGCTATCTTTTAAATCTTTTGAGTCTTTGAATTCTTCTGGTATTTCAAATTCTGGAAGCAGTACATCACTAGCTAACTTGTAGCTTTCACATTTTGCTACAATTTCGTTTGTTGTTTTAATAGCTTCAGGTAAATCAACAAACAATTTTTTCATCTCTTGTTGAGATTTAAAATAAAACTCATTATTAGGAAAGCCATTCCTGAATCCTCTCCCTCTTCCTATAGGAGTTGATTTATACTCACCGTCTTTAATACATAACAAAAGATCATGAGAAATAGAGTCATCTTTTTTTAAGTAATAAGTATTATTAGATGCATAATATTTTACATCATACTTTTTAGCAAAACGTAGAAGAACATCATTTACAATTTTTTCATCTTCGAGATTATGTCTGTTTAGCTCAACATAAAAATCTTCTCCAAACGTTTCTTTCCACCATAAAAAAGCCTCTTCAGCTTGTTTTTCTCCAACGTTAAGAATTAGCTGAGGAATTTCACCTTGAAGTCCACCAGAAGAAACAATAATATCATCTTTATATTCAACTAAAATATTTTTATCTATTCTTGGAACATAATAAGAACCAACAACATGAGAATCTGAAGATAGTTTTACTAAATTATGATAGCCTTTTTTGTTTTTAGCCAACATTGGAATTAAATAACCTAAATCCTTAACCGATTTATTTTTTCTATCTAAACAAACGTAAAATTCAGAGCCTAAAATTGGGAGTGTTTTTTTCTTTTCTAATTTTTTAATGGCATTTTCATCTTTGCTTTCATTTTCTAATAATTCATCAATCTGTTTATCAATACGCAAATTATGCCTAAATCCTTCCTCAATAAATTGGTATGCAGCCATCATGTTTCCAATATCTGATAAGGCAACTGCCGGCATCCCCATTTCAGATGCCTGAAAAATCAAATCTTTAATCTGAGTACTCGATTGTAAAATTGAAAATTGTGAATGATTGTGTAAGTGAGAAAAAGAAACTCCTGTTAGTGAGGATAAATTTAAGTCTTCATCAACTGTTTGAACAACAACTTCTTTTTGGAGCTGCTTTTTAATTTTATCACTTTCCTTTTTTAAGTTTAAGTGATTTAAACCTACTGGAGGTATTACATTTGAATTACTAGCAAAAAAAGAAGAATATTGCTCATCATCCATTAACAAATCAGCAGAAGAAAACACTTTAATTCTAATCAATTCCAAGAAACAGCGTGTTGTTGCCTCAACATCTGCAGTAGCATTATGAGCTTCAGAAAAATTTTCTTTAAATAAAAACTGATTTAGTTCTGTCAGAGTAGGCAATTTAAACCTTCCTCCTCTACCACCCTTAATTTGACAAAGTTGAGCAGTCTTTTCTGTACAAGTGTCTAAAATAGGAAGTGTAGAAAGCTGATTATCTATACTTAATCGAAAATACTCACATCCGACAATGTTTAAGTCAAAAGGAATATTGTGTCCAATAACAAATTTTGCTTGAGCTATCGCATCATTGAACTCATTTAAAACAAATTTTAAATCTTCACCTTTTTTACTTGCAAGTGCAGTAGAAATACCATGAATTTTTTCTGACTGAAAAGGAATATCATAACCCTCTGGTTTAATCAGGAAGTCCTTATGAGAAATAAGATTTCCAGATGAATCATGAAGTTGCCATGCAATTTGCACACACCTTGGCCAGTTATCTACATCAGTAATTGGTGCATTAAAATTTTTTGGTAATCCTGTTGTTTCTGTATCAAATATTAAGAACATAGCTTCCCCACAATTTATAATATTATAAAATTAAAAAACACTCTTAAAAAAAGGTGTTGGTGTTAATAAATTCTAATAACTGTTCTATTTATAAAACTACAATAGCAAAGGATAATCTAAAAATTATAGTCTAAACATTTAACTTTTTTTTAATATTAAATTTTATATTTAAGAGTAGAATTTATTAAAAATATAATTTCCTCTAAAAAAGACAACCAAAACAACAAATCGTAGTCATTAACTTGTTAATGATTAGAAAAAAATTACTCACCTTATTTGTAGCTTAAAATGAAAAGAATTCTTTTACTCAGTATTTTACTTTTTTTATCCTCTTTTTTATTTTCTCAAAAAAACAACCACAATGTTCTCACCAATGTAACTGTCATTCCTGAATTACAGCATGGGATTACTGTTGAATTAAGAAGCTATACTGAGGACCCTAATGCATTAAATGAAGTAACTAAAACTGAAAAAATTGGATATCATCCAAAATCAGATTGGATTTTAAATGAAAGTGTTAATCCAAATGCTCTTCCAGTGGGTCAAGATCCTGCTCATCAAACACATTACAACACATCTGGAGCTACTAAAGCATTAAATCAAAATTTTGAAGGTATTGGATACACAAGTGTAAGTCCTGCAGACCCATCAGTTGATGTTGGACCTACGTACGTTATTCAAATGATAAATGGTGGCTCTGGATCTTATTTTCAAATATTTGATAAAACAGGTGCAACAGTTGTTAATCAAACTTATTTCGACAACTTTTTTGGCATGCCTGGCGGAGCTGGGGATCCAATTGTGCTTTATGATGAATTAGCTGGCAGGTGGTTAATGAGTGAATTTTCATCAGGTGGTAATAACCTGCATGTCGCAGTTTCTAGCACATCAGATCCCCTTGGCACTTGGAACACATATATATTTAACGCTCCTAGCTTTCCAGATTACCCAAAATATTCCATTTGGAATAACTCTTACATTGTAACAACAAATGAAAACACTTCTGCTGTTTATGCTTTAGATAGAGCAAGTATGCTTACTGGGGCTGCAGCAACAGCTCAGAGATTTAGCGTTCCTACTTTTGGAACAATTGGGTTTCAGGCCATGACACCAGTTAGCTTAAATGGAACTACTCTCCCACCCTCAGGTACACCTGCTATGGTCATGAGAATGAGAGATGATGCTTGGAATGGCTCTGCTTCTGATGCACTGGAAATTTGGGAATTTGACATAGATTGGGCAAATTCTACAAACACATCACTCACACAGACCTATACACTAGGTGTTTCACCTTTTGATTCTGAGCTTTGTGGGTACACTTCTTTTGCTTGCATACCTCAACCAGGTTCAGGAACAACGTTAGACCCTTTAAGAGAAGTTCTAATGAATAGAATTCACTATAGGAATTTCAGTACTCACGAATCTATTGTTTGTTGCCATGTTACTGATGTTGATGGAAATGATCTTGCAGGAATTAGATGGTATGAATTAAGAAGAACTGGAGGACTTTCTGGCACTTGGAGTATATATCAAGAAGGCACATATTCACCTGATACTGACAACAGATGGATGGGTTCCATTGGGATTTCTGCAACAGGACAAATTGGACTGGCCTACAATGTTTCCAGCAGTTCTACATTTCCATCTTTAAGATATACAGGACGAAAAGAATGTGATCCTCTAGGAGTAATGACAGAACCAGAAACTGTAATAATTGCAGGTACAGCTTCAAATAATTCAAACAGATATGGCGATTATAATGCAATTGGCACTGACCCTTCTGATGGAGAGTCATTTTGGTTCACTGGAATGTACAATCCAGCAGCTTCATGGAGTACAAGAATTGCATCATTTACCATTCCATCTTGCACACCCCTTGTTCAATTTAATGCGGCTTCTTACGCAGTAGATGAACCCTCTGCAGATGTAATTAACGGATGTTTAGATTATTATATTCTTACCGTTCCTATTCAAATAGGGTCTGACCCATCCCAACCTGCAGATGTCATTGTAAATGTTTCTGGGGGTACGGCAATACAAGGTGTTGATTATGAAATAAATAATGTAACACATTCTCTTGATGGCGCCAATTTAATAGGGAATGTAGAAATATGGATTTACAATGATTCATATGTAGAGGGCACAGAAACTATCATCTTAGATTACACTTTAAATGCAAACGGTGGTGATGCTACTGCTGGATCATTTAATCAAACAACTACAATAACAATAAATGATGATGATTTAGACCCAACATCCATGACCAACACTGTAACCGTATTTACAGAAGATTTTGAAACTGGAATGGGAGGATTTACAAGTACCAACCCTTCTGGTGATACTCCATGGCAAGTTGCAGATGTAGCAACAGCAGCTTCACAATTCTATTCTATTCCTACTACAAACGCTACAGATTTTCTATACATAAATGACGATGATTGTAATTGTGATCAAAATGATGTTGATGTTCTTTTCCCTTCAATTGACTTATCCAATTACCTTGGAGCAACTCTAAATATGGATACTTATTACGAAAACAACAGTTATCAAGGAAATCAAGAAAGTGCTGAACTTCGAGTTTCAATAGGTGGAGGCCCTTTTAATCTAGTTTCAAGTATTATTGCCTCTCCTCTAGATGTAGATTGGACTAATCAAACAATAGACCTTTCTGCTTATGTAGGAAATGCCAATGTTCAATTAGCTATAAACTACAGCGATGGAACAGGATGGCTTTACGGATGCTCAATTGACAATGTCCTTATAACTGGAACAGTTCCAATTGGAATCCAAACAGCTGTTAACACAGGAACATCTCAAACTGCAAATTTAGGGGCAAATGAAACGATTCATTTTTATGACCCATCAACAAACAATGTTATGGTTTCTCTAGAGAACACCTCATCTTTCGATTACGGATGTGTTACTGTCGAAGTTGATCGAGATGGCTCATCTCCAACTGCTTTAGAATTTGCAAGTTCTAATACATCAGATTACTTACATTCAAAAACATTTACTATAACACCAACTAATAATAATCCTTCAGGCACATTTAATGTAACACTATATTACGAAGAAGCTGAAGTTACAGCTTGGGAATCAATTACTGGGAATTCAAGAAATGATGCTGAAATAATTAAAGTAGCAGGTAACAATACGATCAACAATGTTACTCCAGCAAATTACACAACATATACTATTGATAATGTTCTAGCATCTATTGGAATTTTCAATAGCGATGTTACTTTTTCAGCTCCATTTAGCAATGGATTCTCTGGTTTTGGAGTAGGAATTTATAACCCCAATCCAACTTTAGTTACTCATACATCTGTTGAAACAAATCCGCTTTGTAATGGTGACAACAATGGTTCTATAGTTATTACCGCATCCGGAGGAACACCTCCATATCAATATTCGATTGATGGAGGATCTTCTTTCCAAGCATCTGCTACATTCGCAAATTTAAATGCTGGAACTTATTCTCTTGTTGTAGAAGATGCTTTAAATGTTCAGTCTACACCAACATCTGTTTCGTTACAAGATCCATCTCAATTAAATGTTAATTCATCTAATATAGCTCCATTATGTAATGGAGATTCAAATGGATCAATTTCGATTATTGCATCTGGTGGAACACCAACATATCAATATTCGATTGATGGAGGAACAACTTTTCAAGTATTACCAAGTTTCAATAATTTATTAGCGGGTAATTACTCTATTGTTGTTGAAGATGCTAATGGTTGTCAAAATACTACATCAGAATCTATTTCAGACCCAGCAGTTATAACTTTCTCAACCACATCTACAGATGAGAATTGCGGTTCTTCTGATGGTTCTTTAACTATAAATGCTAGTGGTGGAACTGGAACTTTACAATTTAGTATTGATGGGGGAGCAACATTTCAATCTTCTAATCTATTTAGCTCACTATCAGCAGGAAATTATAATTTAGTTATTCAAGACGCTAATGGTTGCCAAATTACAGGAACTCAAACAATAGCAAGTGCTGGTGGTGTCACCATAAACAACCTTTCAGGGATTAACCCTACTTGTAATGCTAACTCAGATGGGATTATTACAATAACCGCTTCTGGTGGAGCTGGTACACTAGAATATAGTATTGATGGAGGAATAACATTTCAATCTAGTGGAATTTTCACAGGACTTTCGGGAAACATCTCCTATAATGTAGTTGTTCAAGATGCTAATTTATGCCAAGTAACATCTTCAATTAATTTAGTTGAACCAGCAATTATTTCTTTCACAACTCTTTTATCACAACCGTTATGTAATGGTGACAATAATGGCTCTATATCTATTAATGCATCTGGAGGAACAGGTACTTTACAATTCAGTATTGATGGTGGTGTAACATTCGTAAGCACATCTACATTTACTACTCTTTCTAGTGGAACCTACAACATTCAAGTTCAAGATGCCAATAGCTGTTCTGAATCTGCTAGTGTTACTTTAAACGACCCAAATTCTATTACTTATAGTTCTTCTAATACAAATGAAACTTGCGGGAATTCTAATGGCTCTATTACAATAAATGCATCTGGTGGTACCGGAGCTCTTCAATACAGTATTGATGGTGGAATTAATTTTCAAGCAACAGCTGTTTTCACAGGCTTACCTGGATTTAACTATAACATTGTTGTTATAGATAACAATGGTTGCCAAACAACTGGAATTGAAACTGTTAATTCTGAAAACGCTCCAATTATTTCTTCAATAAACACCATAGATCCTTTATGTTTTGGTGATGATGGAACAATTGCAATTCAAATCTCAGGTGGTACCGGAACTATTCAATACAGTATTGATGGTGGTTTAACATTTGGAGGATCCCCTTCTTTTAATGCTTCTAGCGGAACATATAATGTAGTTGTTGAAGATGCTAATGGATGTCAAACCTCATCAAATACAACTTTAATTGATCCTCAAGCTGTTACATTCACATCTAGTTCAACTAACGAAAATTGTGGTGTAATGGATGGAACAATTACAATTAATGGCTCTGGAGGAACTGGTTCTTTTAACTATAGTATTGATGCTGGAATATCTTTTCAAACGAATAATACATTTAATGGATTAGTTTCAGGAACATATGATTTAGTAATAGAAGATGCTAATGGCTGTCAAGCTAATAACACTGAAAATGTTGCAGGTTCTGGTGGTAGTACTATAAGCAGTATTACCAACACTCCACCTAGTTGTAATGGTGGAAATGATGGACAAATAATCATTAATGCAACAGGAGGTAGTTCACCCTTACAATATAGTATTGATGGGGGAAGTTCATTTCAAACTTCTAACTCCTTTAGCTCTGTTAATTCAGGGACTTATGTAATTGTTGTACAAGATGCAAGTGGTTGTCAAACATTTGATACATCATCTATTTTAGACCCATCAGTAATAACATATTCATCAAGCTCTAACGATGAAACATGTGGGTCTTCAGATGGGTCGTTATCCATGCTAGCAAATGGTGGTTCAGGATCTTTTCAATTTAGTATTGATGGAGGTGTTACATTACAATCTTCTGGAACATTTACTGGCTTAAGTGCTGGGATATACTCTATCATTATTGAAGACGCTAATGGTTGTCAAATTTCTGGAATAGAAACTATAGGTAGCACAGGAGGTGCTACAATTACAAATACAACTTCAACAGATTTATATTGCTTTGGAGATAATACGGGATCAATTTTAATTGTTGCAAGCGGTGGTACAGGAACACTTAATTACAGCATTGACGGTGGATTTTCGTTTCAATCTATCGGTTTATTTAACAATCTAAGTGGTGGCTCTTACACTGTTTTAGTTGAAGATGCTAACGGATGTCAAACATTTTCATCTGTAAATATTATTGAACCTGCAGAAATAATCTCTGTTATTTCAGTTGCAGAAGCTACTTGTGGAACTGCAAATGGATCAGCAACGTCTACAACTAGTGGAGGAACAGGCTCATTGATTTTCCAGTGGGATGATCCAAATAATCAAACAACTGCAACAGCAAGTAATTTATTTGCTGGTATTTACCACCTTACTGTTACAGATGACAATGGTTGTTCA
>Ga0315332_10001547_pt1 | contig 12333 bp, 9 predicted proteins | sample M110034915metaG_FD_203455 | JGI IMG/M metagenome (GOLD analysis project Ga0315332, IMG submission 203455) | Ammonia-oxidizing marine archaeal communities from Monterey Bay, California, United States - M1 100m 34915 | ecosystem: Environmental > Aquatic > Marine > Intertidal zone | place: USA...
GGTTGAGGAAATTGAATTGCTGGAGTTTACACCCGCCGCCGGATCTATTGGCACGTGTCGATACAAATTAAAGCAGGGACAGGATGAAGACTTTGATCGTGTTATTGAAGTGTTCAAGGCTCATGATGTTGGCTACTTTATTTACATCGGTGGAAATGACTCGATGGATACGGCCAACAAAATTGCTAGCTTAGCGCAGCAACGCGGTCTCGACTTAGTCGGTATTGGGGGACCAAAGACTATTGATAACGATGTGGGCGATAACGAGTACAAGTTGATCGACCATACGCCAGGCTATGGGTCGACGGCAAAATATTGGATGCACGCAGTTCAGAACGCCAACGAGGAAAATCGAGGTTCGTGTCCAGCAGATCCTGTTTTAGTGCTGCAAGCGATGGGACGCAAAATTGGCTATATTCCCGCCGCCGCTCGACTGGCCGATCCAAACCGCGAAATGCCACTGCAGATATACTTGGCGGAAAGCCCCTGCTCGCTTGCTCAGTTAGCGGACAATGTCAATGATCAATTAAGGCAAGATGGTCGTTGTATAGTTGTTGTCAGTGAAGGGTTCGATGTGGGTGATCTTGGTGAAGTGAAAGATGGGTTTGGACATACCAGTTTTAGCTCTAGCCAAACAACGGTTGCTCAGTTGATTGTCAACTACCTTAATGCAAACGGACTCTCCACTCATGGTGCAGCACGTTGTAACGTACCAGGTACCGACCAGCGTCATAGCATGGCTTATGCTTCGACGGTCGATCTAGCAGAAGCTTATCTAGCTGGCCAAAAAGCCTGCACATTGGCAGCGGCAGGTGATAGTGGCAATATGGCGACCATTTTACGAAATCCAGGTGACCAATACGGAGTTTATTACGACAAAGTACCTTTGAGCGAAGTTGCTAATAGCGAACGCACCTTCCCGACTGAATGGATTACCGATAGTGGCAACGATGTGAGCGATGCTTTTATTAAATATGCTCAACCACTACTTGGTGATTCAATGGTAAGGTTGCCTATGATTCAAGGCCGCCAACGGTTGACACAGCTCGAACCGATATTTGCAACTCAGCAATTAGCCCCCTATGAACCTCAGGCTAAACGCTAGAATTGCTGTACCTCGAAAATTAACCTATTAACTATTGAGACCTCACAGGGTAGATAAAGATATTATGTACGAATTAGAACGCACCAAAGAGTTTTTTGTTGGCATTGATTCAGACGGTTGTGCATTTGATACGATGGAACTCAAACACAAAGAATGCTTTATCCACAACACGATTCAATATTATAACTTACAAGCAATCAGTAAATATGCTCGCGAAGCTGCCGAGTTTGTGAATTTGTATTCCAAGAGCCGTGGGATTAATCGATTTCCGGCGTTGATTGAATCACTACAGTGGTTACAGAAACGACCCGAGGTAGCAGCCCGTGGTGTGACCATCGAAATTCCACCGGGGTTATTGCGGTGGATTGAAGAGGAAACCAAACTTGGTAATCCAGCGCTTGCCGCCTTATTGGAAGGAAGTGAAAATCCTGACCCAGATCTCGTAACAGCATTAAAATGGTCAGTAGCTGTCAATGATAAAGTCGCTGAAATGGTACATGGCGTGCCGCCCTTCCCCTTAGTGCGCGAGTGTTTGGAAAAATTACACCCTCAGTGTGATATGCTCGTGGTGTCGGCGACGCCCAATGCAGCATTGAACTCAGAGTGGAGTGAACATGGATTAATGTCATTTGTAACCGAAATCTGTGGACAAGAATCTGGGAATAAAAAAGAGACATTAACCAATGCCGCCAAGTACGCTCCGGACCATTCTTTGATGATTGGTGATGCACCAGGTGACTATAAAGCAGCGATTGCGAATGATTGCCTGTTCAATCCGATTAACCCCGGCGCTGAAGAAGCGAGTTGGCAGCGGTTTTTCGACGAAGGCGTTGACAAGTTTTTGGCGGGTGAATTTGCCGGTGAATATCAGCAATCATTATTGGATGAATTTGATTCATTTTTGCCCGTGAATCCACCGTGGCCAGTAAATGCCGGATAATGGCTCAGCAGTAGATAGACGACGCTTGCTACTAAAAAGTAAACCTTATACAGGAATTGTGAAAAGAGATGTCGGAAGCAAAAGCAGATTTTGGCCTAATTGGCCTAGCGGTGATGGGCGAAAACTTGGCGTTAAACGTGGAAAGTCGTGGTTATCGCATGGCAGTTTTTAATCGCTCTATTGATAAAGTCGATAACCTTATAGAAGGTCGCGCGGCAGGCAAGAATTTTGTAGGTTGCCATAGTCTTGCGGAATTGGTTTCTAACCTCAGCACTCCCCGTAAAGTCATGATGCTTGTTAAAGCGGGACCCGCGGTGGACACCATTATTGATTCACTACTGGAACTATTGGATGAAGGTGACATCATCATTGATGGTGGCAACACGCATTTTACGGATACGGAACGTCGTACTAGATATGTTGAGGAAAAAGGGCTGTTGTATATCGGAACGGGAGTATCCGGCGGTGAAGAAGGCGCGCTGAAGGGACCGAGCATGATGCCTGGTGGTAGTGAATCAGCCTGGCCGCTTGTGGAACCGATCTTCAAAGCCATTGCTGCAAAAGTGGGGCCTAATGATGATATTCCATGTTGTGAATGGGTAGGTCCACGTGGCGCCGGTCATTATGTCAAAATGGTTCACAACGGGATTGAATATGGAGATATGCAGTTGATTTGTGAAGCCTATCACATGCTCAAAGAAGCAGCTGGATTGGATAATGACCAACTTTATGAAGTGTTTACTCAGTGGAACCAGGGTGACCTGCAAAGTTATTTGATTGAAATTAGCCGTGACATTTTTAGTGTCGATGATGATCTGGCTGATGGACGATTGCTCGACAAAGTACTAGATAAGGCGGGCGCTAAAGGTACGGGTAAATGGATGAGCCAGTTAGCACTGGATTTAGGTGTCCCAAGCACGTTGGTGACAACGGCTGTTTACGCTCGTAGTTTGTCTGCTCAGAAGGACGCTCGAGTGCGAGCGGAGTCAGTTTTAAGTGGTCCCGCAACCAGCGATGTGTTGACAGAGATTACAGATGAACAACGAGCCACCCTAATTGAGGATGTGCGACAGGCTTTGTATGCGTCAAAAATTGTGAGTTATGCTCAGGGTTTTGTACAGTTGCAGTACGCTGCTGAAGAACATGATTGGCCGTTGAATTATGGAGATTGCGCTTTATTGTGGCGTGGCGGGTGTATCATTCGTGCTCAATTTCTCGATCGCATCAAGGAAGCCTTTGATGAAGATCCACATCTAGAAAATCTATTGCTGCATCCGTTCTTTACCGAAGCCGTACATAACGCTCAAGCTGCTTGGCGTCGTGTGATTGTGCTGGCCACGGAATTAGGGATTCCGGTTCCCGCGTTTAGTGCGGCATTGGCGTACTACGATAGTTATCGTCGTGGAAGCTTACCTGCTAATTTGCTACAAGCTCAACGCGATTATTTCGGTGCGCACACCTATGAACGTACGGATCGTGAAGGCTCGTTTCACGCGCAATGGTTACAATGGCGACGCGACCCTCAAGATTAGTTCAACCCACAGCGCGGTTTTTTATTTTGCAATATACCGTTTACAAGTATCGCAACGGCAGAAAGTAACAATATGAGTTCAACAGAATATGTGGAAGGATTATTTGGTTTCCGAGGCCAGGTTATCGTCGTTATCGGTGGTACCGGCGTTCTTGGCGGAGGTTTATGTGACGGATTCGCCGCAGCCGGAGGCCAAGTTGTCGTTTCCGGACGTAATGAGGTAAAAGGGTTAGAGCGAGTTGCTGCCATTGAACAGGCGGGTGGCAAAGCGGAGTTTATAGCCGTTGATGTATTTGAGAAAGAATCTATTGAACAATTATGTCAGCAAGTGATTGAGCAATACGGTCAAGTTGATGTCTTGATTAATTGTGCTGGCATCAATATAGCCACACCATTTGAAGAGATTGAAGGTGACGATTGGGACCGAATAATGGCAGGAAATTTACGCGCCACTCAATATGGTTGCCAGATTTTTGCGGCCGTGATGCGTGAGCAGTCCAACGGTGGATCAATCCTCAATATTGGTAGCGTGACTGCCCATCTGCCATTGTCCGGTGTATTTGCCTACTCAGCGTCCAAGGCGGCGGTTGTGAATTTGACCAAGAATGTCGCGCGAGAATACGCGACGCTCGGTGTGCGAGTCAACGTGTTGTGTCCAGGATTTTTTCCGGCGGAGCAAAATCGAGAGATTTTACGACCCGAACGCGTTGAGAAAATTATGACTCAGACCCCCATGGATCGCTTCGGCGAGCCAGAGGAACTTGTGGGTGCAGCACTGCTGCTGTGTTCGCGTAATGCCGCGGGATTCGTTACCGGTGCCGAATTCTATGTCGATGGTGGATTTACAGCCAATCGATTCTAGTGCGTGGCATATTGTGGTGCATTAATACGACACGACGCTCCCAAGGTTACAGCCTTAGTCGATAAGGTCGCGCAGATACACTCCATATTCGTTGTTGATGTCGTTCGCTAGTCGGCCTAGTTGATCTGCATCAATGTAACCGGCGCGATAGGCGATTTCTTCGATACAAGCTATTTTTAGGCCTTGTCGTTGTTCAATAGTCTGGACAAAGTCTCCCGCTTGAATCAAGGATTCGTGTGTTCCTGTGTCGAGCCATGCAAACCCGCGGGTAAATCGATCGACATGTAATTGACCGCGACGTAAATATTCCTTGTTAACGTCGGTGATTTCATATTCACCCCGAGTGGAAGGCTGCAGATTAGCTGCAATCTCAACAACTTGGTTGTCATAAAAATAGAGTCCCGGAACAGCATAGTTGGAAATAGGTTGCGCCGGCTTTTCAACAAGCTCAAGCGGATTACCTGCTTCATCAAATGTTACGACTCCGTAGCGTTGAGGATCGCTGACTGGATAACCAAACACTGTAGCGCCGTTATCTCGCTGACAAGCACTGCGAAGTATGTCGCGAAATCCCTGACCATAAAATATATTGTCACCTAAGACGAGTGCCACGTGTTCGTCACCAATGAATTCACGGCCAACGACAAACGACTGAGCTAAACCTTCGGGTTTCGCCTGCACGGCATAGGAAATACTAATTCCTAAATGACTGCCGTCGCCAAGTAAACTTTCGAAACTTGGTATGTCACGTGGCGAGGAGATAATAAGTAAATCGCGTATTCCTGCGAGCAGCAACGTAGACAACGGATAGTAGATCATTGGTTTGTCGTAAATTGGCAGTAATTGCTTAGAAATTACTCGTGTGAGCGGGTATAGTCGTGATCCGCTACCGCCCGCGAGAATGATGCCTTTATTGAAATGTGATTTAGTCATAGGATTACTGCTTTGAGTTATAAAAATTGTCGTCGATTTTCCAACGGCTAAATGTTGCCTACGGTTGTTTACCGAGGCGTTGTCCTCGGTAACTACCGTCCGTTACCCGTTTTGACCATTGCGAATTCCGCAAGTACCAATCAATGGTTTGTTCCAATCCAGATTCGAATTGATATTGTGGTTGCCAGTTCAATTCGGTGCTTAACCGTGAGCAGTCAATGGCATACCGTTGATCATGACCCGGTCGATCTGCAACGAACGTAATTAGTTCGCGACTGCAGTGTTGGTGATTAGTTAATTTGTCCACGATATCGCATATGGCGTGCACGATTTCCAGGTTGGTTCGTTCACTATTGCCACCGATATTGTAGACTCGTCCGGGTTCACCTTGGTTAAATACTGTTTGCAGGGCACTGCAATGATCTTCGACGTGTAACCAATCTCGAACGTTAGAGCCGTCACCATAAACCGGAAGCGGTTCACGTTGTACTGTTTTGGAAATCATTAGTGGGATCAATTTTTCGGGAAATTGAAACGGACCATAGTTGTTTGAACAGTTCGTTGTTAAGACGGGTAGCCCAAATGTGTGATGATATGCTCTGACAAAATGATCCGCCGCCGCTTTCGAGGCTGCATAGGGTGAATTAGGTTGGTAAGCAGTGGTTTCGCAAAAGAGGCCTGTAGGGCCGAGCGAACCATAAACTTCATCTGTTGAGACGTGTAGGAAGCGAAATTGCGTTTGGGCTTCTCCGGACTGGTCCCGCCAGTACTGGTAACAACTTTCCAGTAGATTGCAGGTGCCGACGACATTGGTTTGTACGAATTCAGCTGGGCCATCGATACTGCGATCAACGTGAGACTCAGCGGCGAGGTTGATGATCCCTCGAGGTTTGTGTTGAACTAAGATATCCGTGACTAAATCTGTATCGCAGATATCGCCCTTCACGAATTCATAAAGCTCGTGGCCTTGGATAGCTTGTAATGAATCAAGGTTCCCGGCGTAGGTCAATTTATCGAGTACGATGACATTTTGCGCAGAGGTTAGCACCAGCTGCTTTGCTAAGCAGCTGCCAATGAACCCCGCTCCACCGGTGATTAATATTGGTGAATCCATCATCAACCCCCAAAACCTTCTTGCAACAAACAATAAGAGTGAATCATCGCATTTATTCTAACGCGAAATATCAGAATTAGATGTCCGCAAAAAAAATTCACCTAGTTTGATCTTAAAACTGTTTGATATAAACCGACTATTCGTCACAACAGTCGCTTGGGTGACACATAAAAGGATCGATATTGGTATTCAGACGTGGATAGATCGCGGCAGATAGCACCCGGCAAGGTCTTCGGAATACCAATCACGAAGTACTCTTTGCAAATCTTTACGGCATTTTATCTTGGTAAAATCAGCACGAACCAAACTGTGTGATGGGTGTAGTGCCGAATACTTAATGCAGGATTTCCGCATAACCATCGCTGTTCTCTCTTCCCCGTAGAGCTCAGCTGCTAGGTCGAAATGTTTTATTATGATTTTTCGTTGTTCAAACAACGATGGAGGCGGAGGTAGAATGCCCGTGTTGGCCAAGGCTTTTGTTTGTTGAAAAATCCAAGGATTCCCAATGGATCCACGAGCTACCGTTACCCCATCCACACCCGTTTGCGCGATCATGTCGAGGCAATCATCAGCGGCAAAAAGATCGCCACTTCCTAGAATGACGCGATTGGGGAATCGTTGTTTGACTTCACTTAGAAATTCCCATCGACTAGGTCCGTTATAGCGTTGTTTCACAGTCCGTCCATGAACAGTGACGGCCGCAACGCCGCTATCAAATGCTCCATCGATGATCGTGAAAAAATTGTCTCGACTCTCATCAGTGTCATCGATTCCTCTGCGCATCTTGACAGTGACGGGGATTGAGGGGGGGACAACCTTTCGAGTTCGTTGGATGATATCAAGAGCCACGTCCGGCTGACTAAGGTGAAAGCCACCCCGGCATCGGCCTAAAACTTTTTTTACAGGACAGCCAAAATTGATATCGATGACATCGAATCCAGCCTCGACTAATTTGACGGCACCCGCAGCAAACTGTTCGGGTTCGCTGCCCATGAGCTGTCCACCCACCGGTCGCTCTTCATCGGTGATATGGAGGTAATGCTTGTTTTTCCGTCGGCGAGGGTTTAGGTCGACGAGAAACTTGTCGAGCATTACCTCGCAGATTCCATAGGTCGCACCGTGTCGGCGCGCGATCAATCGCATCGGCCAGTCGCTGTATCCTGAGAGTGCAGCTTGGACTACGGGAAATCCGATGGTGATATTATCAAGCGAGAGTGGTTTGAGTTGAACCAAAAATGAGGTTTTCTATCTAGGAGATGGAGTTATGCTATTGAAGATTCTATTTTAGCGATGGCCCATCGACAAGCATCTTGTACAGATGCCGATTCAACTTGCAAAGCGTTCTTTAGAATATCTAAATGCTCTATCGCTAGTTGATTCCCCAGTGCAATCGCCGCATTGCGTAGGAGTCCATCTCGTTTTGCGCGCCAGAGCGGTGTTTTCCGATAGGAGCCACGGAACGTATCTTCGGTGGATTGGAATAATTGTTTGATATTGAGGCCGTTTAGTCGTTCAGTGGCAACAAATTCAGGTTCGTTAGAATGCGGCCCGTGCCGATTCCAAGGACATACATCCTGACAAATATCACAGCCGAAAACCCAGTCGCCCATATTGTGTTTTAGCTCGTCCGAAATTGACCCGCGATGTTCAATGGTTAAATAGCTGATGCATTTGGTAGCATCGAGTACATACGGAGCGGGAAACGCGTTGGTGGGGCATTGATCGAGGCAGGCGGTACAAGTTCCACAATGATTGGTATCGCTAGGCTGGTCGTAGTCTAGCTCTGCGGTGCTTAATAGAATCGTTAAGAAAAAATAGCTGCCTTGTTGGGAATGAATGAGCATTGTATTTTTGCCAATCCAACCGAGGCCAGCTAATTGGGCGAATTCTCTTTCGAGTATAGGTGCAGTATCGACGACTCCACGGCATTGCTCCTTAGGCAATAATTCTTGGTGATATTGTTTGAGTTGTTTGATTCGTTGGTGGATGAGGTCATGGTAGTCGGTGCTACCCCAAGCATATCGCGCCACACGACCCTGGCCGGTCCTTGGTGTGACAACGTCGCCCTCGCCGTAGTGCATCGCAAGTACTAATAGAGACTGTACGTCAGGAAGCACATGGCGGGGATGACAATAGGCGTCTTGACGATCTTGGATGTAATGCATTGTGCCGGCATAGCCTTCGCCGAGCCAGTGTGTTAGGTGATGCAATCCGGTGGGGGTTACCGCCGGACAGCAAGCAGCGAGTTGAAAGCCCAATTCATGAGCCTTATTCTTCAAACACGTGGTTGTTTCAGCGTGTGTCACTGTTGATTCTATAACCTATTTGGTTTCGTGCGATTGGATTGCCGAATTGATATTGGATGAAAACGCCAAAACCAGTAAATTGTCGACATCATGCGGTAGGTAACTATTGTTGGTTCTTTGTAATTTAAGTTTAAATACCTTAAGTAGTTTAGATAGAGTGTTGTGTAAAATGAAGACTAAGCTCACCTCAATAATAAGTATAGTTCAATTACCCAGCATATTTTATGCAGCAGTTTTAGGGGCAATGGCGGTTCTCGCCGGTTGTCAAACACCGGCAAACATGACAACGCGTATCCTGCCGCCCAGCACTCAATTGAGTGGTCAACAATACTATCAACAAGCCCCCAGTACGGCAACGAGTACTGATTTAGGTGTTCCTGCAAGCGAAGAGGTTCCTGGCGCTGATAGTTGGTCGCCACGGGTTCGTCGACCGATCCAAATTGCTAGTGAACCAGATGGGCAGCAAGTGTCGTTTGAGCAACCTCTGGAGGTATCGAATTCGACAAAGGACTCTGATGTTATCCGGATTTCAATTGGGGACGGAGCGAGTACCACCTCCGGACAGAACGAGTCAGTCATTGTCGAACGCCCCAGTTCGGAGATTCCACGGTCCACGCCGTTAAGTGAAAACGCTCAATGGTCGACTCGGCAATAACACTAGCGGTTGTTAGAATCAAATGAGGCGTAATGGCCTTTCATTTGTTTGTAAGCGTTGTCTAGGAACTTGTAATGCCCGCAGCATTTTCTATTGGTGATTGTTTAATCGATCCGCCGTTGTTGCAAGCGCCGATGGCAGGTTTCACGAATTATGCGTTTCGTCAAGTTGTACGTGAATTTGGTGGAGTTGGGTTACAAGCGACAGAAATGGTTCACGCGCGTGGATTTGTATGGATGGAACAGCATAAAGCAGAGCACCCCTCGCGTTTGTGGGGAGTTAAGGATGAGTTTCGTCCATTGGCGGTGCAGATATGGGATAATGACCCCACGGCGATGGCCATTGTAGGCCGACGATTGTCACAGGAATATAAGGTTAGTATTGTCGATATCAATTTCGGCTGTCCGGTACGCAAAGTGACACAGCGCGCAAAGAGCGGATCCTACCTGTTAAGTGATCCAGATCGAGTTGGCAGGATTATAGAAACTGTCGTGCAAGCGTGTGCCCCGACACCAGTTACCGCCAAGATTCGGTTGGGATGTACGCGAGACCAAATGAACTTCATTGATATCGCTCAAGTTGTCGAAGGCGCTGGTGCCGCGGCACTGACGGTCCATGGGCGGACCGCTCAAGATATGTTCCGAGGAGAGGCCGATTGGGATCGCATCTCAGATATAAAACCGCATCTTAAGCATATTCCGCTTATTGGGAACGGTGATTTAGATTCCCCCAAAAAGGTTCTGGCAGCATTTCAGAAATATGATGTCGATGGCGTGATGATCGCGCGAGCATCGCTGGGGCGACCGTGGTTGTTTGCTCAATGTGCCGCCGCGCTTGAGGGGCGAAAAATACCCGAGGAACCGTCGTTGTCACAGCAAAAGCAAATTATGCTAAGGCATTATCAGTTAGTTTGTGATCGTTTTGGTGAAACGCGGGGTACGTTGCTAATGCGAAAATATGCTTGCTGTTATGCGGTTGGTAAGCCCGGTGCGAGACATTTCAGAACGCACGCAGCTAAGATGGAAACGGCCGCAGAATTTTATCGAGTGATTGAAGAGTATTTTCCTCGCGGGGACATGTGACCAGTGCCGAGTGTCAGTGATACTCTGTGAATTCGCCGTTTTTAAAACGTTTCCAATAGTCCATGAGGTCGCGCCGTACACCGGGCGATAAGAGCGCGAGCCCAAGGATATTAGGGAATGCCATGCAGAGAATCATCATATCGGAGAAGTCAAGGACTGTGCCGAGCTGGGCGGTTGCACCAACAAACACAGCGATGACAAATAATAGCTTATATGTATATACGCTCGCTTTACTGGAACCGAATAGCGTTTCCCAGCACCGTTCGCCATAGTAACTCCATGAAATCATAGTGGAATAGGCAAATAGTACGACGGCTATTGTTAGGATATAGGGAAACCAACTGATTTCCGAAGCGAAAGCTCTGCTTGTTAATGCGGTTCCGGCCAGACCTTCGTCAATCCACGCAGCGTTATCCCACGCGCCGGTAATTAAAATGACAAGCGCGGTCATTGAGCAAACCACAATAGTATCGATGAAGGGTTCGAGTAAGGCGACGGTTCCTTCACGAATTGGTTCGCTGGTCTTTGCGGCGCTATGAACAATGGCAGCACTGCCAACCCCAGCTTCATTCGAAAATGCGGCACGTTGTACGCCAATGATTAATACGCCGACCATGCCACCACCAAAGGCGTTGGGATTGAAGGCTTCGGTAAAGATCAAACTGATAAGAGTTGGTAATTCGGAAAAATGACTAACAATGACGAACAAACAAGCGAGTACGTAAATTAAGCACATGGTCGGAACGATCTTTTCCGCGACGCTACCAATGCTTTTAATTCCCCCGATGATGACGATGCCAACAAGAACCGCCATGAGAAGTCCGTAAATGGTTTTGAACGTCTTAGCGGAAGATTCAATAGTGGCGTTTAAAGCTTGTTTTTCATTATCGAGTTTGGTGACTGTCGCAGTATCTTGTGACTCGTTTGCGGTTTTGATTTGTTCATTTAAGGAGGCGATCTGATCTGCTTCAGCAGCGTGATAGATTGTGAGCAGTTGTGAACCGGCTTGGTTGGATTGGAACATGTTTCCACCTCCAAAACTTCCCATAATGCACATCACGGTAAATAAGAAGCCGAGAACAACTCCGAGGGGGCCGAGGCCAATTTGACGTAGGCCTTCCGGCAAGTAGGCCATCGGGCCGCCAATTACTGATCCGTCCGGTTTAATCTTTCTATATTTTTGACCCAGTGTGCATTCGACGAACTTGCTGGTCATACCAAAGAAGCCACAGGCGAGCATCCAGAAAAATGCGCCCGGGCCGCCCATCGACATGGCGATAGTGACACCAGCGATGTTCCCCAAACCGACGGTTGCCGACAACGCCGAAGACAATGCTTGCATATGTGTAACTTCGCCCGCTTCGTCGGGATTGTCGTACTTGCCACGGACGATTTGAATAGCATGGCGGACTCCCCATATATTAAAGCCCTTCATGAAGATCGTAAAAAACACGGCACCGCAGGCTAGCCAGAGAACTACAAAAGGCATGCCACGCGTATCAATAGCAATATGGTTTCCTTCGTCGTCGAGGATAATGTTGCCGGCAAGCAATGCTTGGTTAACTTCGGCACGCGTCATCGTGTCAGTGATATCAACTTGCTGAAGGTTGGGCTTAGACGCGACAAATAAATTAAGTTCATTGCTCCATTCGTATTTCTGTGATTTGATCGTCATTGAAACATATTCAATCGCAACAGACGAAGTATCGTTAGCTGAGTCGGTCAACGTTCCGTCAGTGATTTTGGTTTCGTTGTATTGTCCTGCTAGAAGACCTGCTTGAATGGTCGTTTCGGCCAACGGCGGA
>Ga0315332_10001551_pt1 | contig 12315 bp, 3 predicted proteins | sample M110034915metaG_FD_203455 | JGI IMG/M metagenome (GOLD analysis project Ga0315332, IMG submission 203455) | Ammonia-oxidizing marine archaeal communities from Monterey Bay, California, United States - M1 100m 34915 | ecosystem: Environmental > Aquatic > Marine > Intertidal zone | place: USA...
TTTTTCCGTACTCCTGGACCGGTGGATTATTAATGTGGGCAATGAGTGACTCATCGTCCCGGTAAATCTCGGTCCAAGTGAACTGCAGAGGATCATCCGGGTCCGCATCAAAATTATGCATCAGCATTCCGGGCTCTGTCTCCTTAACAGCGGAATCCGCTTCTGCCGCAATGGCCAAATAATCATCAACTTTACCGGGGCTGACCTTGACCCTGGCGATCAGTACGAAGGGGCTATGTTTTGGATTCATGTCAATTAGCTTAGTCGTTAATAGTATCTTAAATGTCCCGGAAAGGATTATATTATCACCGTTCTGCAATAACGGACGACGGCGCCGATAGCTAATAGGATTAATACGGAAAATAACCAGTTAGCTTTACTTTCCCTAGCAATGATTAGATCAAGTTCCAGTGGTGCGTTTCCATCGACTTGAACGCTCCGATTAAACGTGAGGACGTTTCCGTGCTCGAGTAATGTTACGTCAAGTGCCTGCAGTGCTGGCTCTGCCGCGAGTTGCTGGCCGACGATTCTTGAAGCAATGTTCTTAAGTGCATCGTTCTCTTCTTTCGTGTTTCCCTGCAGGAGGGTATCGACCTGGTTCGGGTTGTAGTTAAGGTTTCCCTGAAGGAGTGGATTAACGTCTGCTGCTTGTTCAAGTTTTTGGTTTCTGGTGAATACGGGGTCCTCGACCCTGTTATCGAGGTAAAACCTTTGCCTCCTGGTATTGAGACCGACTACAGCCTGTTCAGTCTGTAATTTCCGTAGCTGAACGCGAGCATCCTCATTAGCGGCCTCGTCCAGTACGTTGATATTAGATAATCTTTGGTAAGCGCTTCTGGCCTTGGCCTGGTCACCCTCATTCTTCCACCGGTTCGCGTTCTGAAGATCTATCGACGCATCATTTGCTCGGGCATTGTTTCGTGCCCAGTAAGTGTCACGATAAGTGCTTATTCCCTTCAGTGGTATAGATTTGGATTTTTGAAGGTCCAAAGTTCCACTTTCATTGATGAGTTCATAGCCTTGTGGAAGAACGACTCTCCATGTGATATTCTGGAGAGGCACGTTCAGACTTGGTCCCTGCAGTTTAAAGTTTTTGAACGAACGATCTGATGTCATTGACCAGACCAGTGAGACGGTCGCAACTGCCCGGTCCTCCCGAGGATGTACGTAAAAAAGGTACGAGTCATTTTCTTTTACGATGGCTGCGCTCTGTCCGTTAACGAAGGTATTTATCAGTACCGCGTTCTGAGGAAGTTTCACCTTCATAGTGCTCTTCGCGACCACGTCAACCTGCATCTCTGATTCAGTTATTGATGTTCCATTCGTCGAGAAAATAGTTCTAAAATCCGCGCTGCTCACCCTGAGGCTCAAGGCCTGAGCAACGGCGTGTCTCTGTACCTTTACAGAAAGAGGTTTATCAGGTTCGACTGCTCGGTAAGTGAGCGCCGCCACGCTTCGGTCCCTCGGATCCAGCAAAGCCTTTGGGATGCTAGACCAGTCAATTTGATTCCATCCCCGGTCAGTGGTGTCAGTGCTAATTTCGAAGTGCCCGGAGACACGGACAGCTACCCAGTAAGAGGATTGACCAACGTTCTCGAGCTTGGCAGTAGTGACTGTTTCGATGTTATCTTTCCTTTCGGTGGTTTTTTGGTAATTAATCTCAACTTTTGCCGAGCCCAGTATCCTGCGTTTGAACTGGATTTCCCAGAGCCCTTCACTTTCCTCACCTTCTACCTTAACAATATCGGACACGGACGATCCGGTGGCCCTGACCGTCTTCTCTTGCCCAGGTTCGAGAGTAGGTAATCGTAGCCTGAGCGATTTTACTGCCGCGTTCTCAACCCGATAATCAATAGTCAGTCGTGTCTTTGTGAGGCCTTCGCGTAGAGTCACTTCGTGCAGGACCTGTGAAGTAACCCAGGGATCAAGCGACTCGATACTGATCGACAGGTCCCAGTCCGCCTGCAGGAGTCCAAATGCGAGTGTTCCTGGTCTGTTCCCTGTGAGTGATCTTGCGTCTTTCGGCTGGACATGGTTTCGGTTCAGTGTCTGGACCCGGATCCCCTGTTCTGGAACAATCAGGAGTTGTCCGTTCTGTCGAGTAGCTTCGAGTAATGAGATTCTGGGTACTTTCCATTCGTCCAAGGCTCCAGGGGCAGGGCCCGCAATTGAAATTGAGAATGACTGTGCTCCGAGCGTTCTTCCGTTGAGGTTCAGAGTGATGATTCTTTGCTCGTTCTCTGTGGATTCTGTCCAATGACTGAGTGATGGACCGCTTGCAGATTCGATTTCCAATCCTTGAGGAATAGTAAAGCTGAGTTTAAAGAGGCCGGCACGTGTGATGTTTACCTCCATATCAATTGCCAGCACGAGTCTTTCATTACCAATAGACAGAGTCTGACTGGTTGTGACTCTGACTTCCGATGAGACCGGAGTTACATTCGCGGTCATTGTTCCTCCATTGCCCTGATAACGGTAAGCCTGATGAAGTACGTGCGTCGGTTTATTATTGACCTTTGTCTTGTTGATTGAACCGATTAGCTCGGGATCAAAATCATCTGGATTGACTTTAGACATTCCCTCAACACTGATATTTCCGGGCTGGGCATCCTGACCGAAGGCGATTCCAATCATGCCGAACTCTCTCTGAGAATCGGTCACGGAGACCGGACCGAGGTTCATTTCTGCGGGCAGGGAACCGATGTCTTTTTGAGTCATTATACTGACATTAAACGGGGCCTTGTGTGCCGGGCTGAATTCGACCCGGAGCGACTGAGTCTCGGGATCAAATCGCCAGTTACTCAAATTTTCACTAGTCACGTTACTAACGGTGAATGTGACGGGAACCTTGAACTGCATTTGACGGATCTGTCCTCTGGATGGTCGGACCGTTACCTTGTGAAGACCGTCAACTAGGCCGGGTCCGGGGACGAACAGGTTCGAAGACTCTGCGGTGAATTCAGCTTTTTCGGAGGACGTGTCTCTGGTTTGTGGTTTGAGGGTGATTTTTGCTCCTCTTCCCTGAAGTCCGAGCATCATCCTGGCTCCGCTCTCAGTTGCCTGAAGGCCCTGTACGGGCTCAGTTCTTACTGCGGCATCTGAATAAAATTCCCAACCGCTCTGATCGAGCCTGAGTTCGAGGCCATGGGTTGCCGCTGAGCTGGTAGGTAGAGTAAATTCCTTGAGTGGATCTGGGCCAGCCAATTCATACGAGCATTCACAGGTCACATTTCCTTCCCTCTCAATGACCATCATGTAACTGAATTTATCACCGTTCACCTGTTTGGTGACACGGAGACCGTTACCCTTGAAGTGAGTCAGGACAGCCGGTTCATCAAGTAGGATGACGGTATCATCAACTTCACCATTAGCGGTCAGGCTAAGTGTCCCATAGAGCCGTCCCTCCTTAATAGTCACTTTCTGTATGATCTGGTCAGCAGTCAGTGGGCGGTCATGATGGTCAGCTAGGGCTTGGTCCGTTTTGCCGAGGAACCAACCAAGCAAGCTAATAGCAATGATGGTAGAGACGGCACCGCCAGTGGCAGGTCCTTTCGGTTTCTTTTTCCTAGTCACTTTGGATGCACGCTTTCTCTTTACTGAAACTGGATCTGGCACTTCTGTTCTTTCTTTACTGGCCGCTTTGGATGCGAGGATTCTTTCCTTCCGTTCCAGTGCGCGGGAAATGAGTGACTTGAACCAATTGATCATGTTGGAGTGTATGGCTCCTGTGTATATGAGAAATGAAACTAGGAGAAAGAAGATTCCGGCACCTGCGTGCTGTGAGAGTATTCCTGCAAGAATCAGGACCCAAGCCAGTGCATTGAACCAGACCGGATTAATCCTGTCTTTTAGAACGGATTGCCACCAACCTTTTCTTCTAAATATGATAGAGGCTCCGGTCATAAGAATGCCCATTGCCATAATAGCTAGCCCGCTCCACGAGATCATGGATTCCCAGCTGGGGATGTTTCTGACTCCGATTTGCACTTCTTCCCCCGAATCGAGAACGGGGAGCACAAATTCCAGCTTGGATACGTTGACTCGTCGTTCTCTCATTGCCTGTTCCGCAGAGAATAGTCCGGTAAGGATGCTCAGTCCGAGGATCATAAGGCCAATGGCCTGAAAGCTGAGGATTCCTTTGGTCTTTGATACGATTAATGAACCGATCACTGTTAGGATCATAATAATGATCAGTTTGTTGATCCCTTTGGTCTGGATCCATTCGAATCCTGACTGTGTCAGTGCCGGGGTCGTCATCACTGGAGTATTCTTTCCGACAGGTATTAGTAATTGTCCCGGGTCTGCAGTGATATTCCAGTTCGTTGTGAGTGTTGGGGAAAGGACAGTAGGGGCAAGGATCAGGGGTCTTCGTTTCTTTCCAGATTCCTGTCCTAGGTTCAAGGTCACTTCGACAGGAGTGTTTGGGTCAAGACTTGCACTGAGCGGAATGAGTGTGATGTCACCACTGTTTCGGGCATTAACTGTTTTCTGGTTGACCTTGGTGTCCCATAAGTTAATGCCTTCGGGTAGCTTTATTCTTAGAGCTTTACTGCCTCGTGTCTTGACCAGAAACAGTGCTGTGGTCACGATTTGTCCGTCACTGGAGACGTGACTATTAAGTGTGGCGAAGTCAACGACCTGCTCGAGCGTTTTGCCCTGCTCAAACCAATCGGTCTGCATTTTTAGTTCAAATGGTCGGGCCGAGTACTGGAACACGGCGAGTGAGGGTGAGTTACTTAGCAGTTTGAACTCAGCGGGCAGTTCTAGGGGTTCCATTTTAAGAAGTCCACTCGACTGAGTGGTGATCTCGTGCTTGACCTGAGAGGGGCTTACGATCTGAATGTATCCTCTTTCGCCCTGGACTCCTACCGGACTCACCTTACCTGGAAACAATGATCCGCCTCTGGCGTTCATCGGTTGTTCGAAGGTCAGGAGTAATGTCGCTGCGCCAAGCGTTGGTTGGTGTAGGGACACAATGACCTGATTCTTTTCACTGTCTCTGGTCCAGTCCCTGACGTTATGACCGTCAATCACGATATTGCCAATTTCTGGGGGAATGGCCAGTCGCCACTCACTGACCGGGGCGCCGACCACAAAATAGTTAAGTAGTACGCTCCCGTAGGCAATTCCCTCCTTTAGAGAGTAGAGATGGAAAACATCTGCCTGAACATTTTGATCGAGTGCTTCAATGTTGACCTTGGCACTCCATTCCCGGTCACGCAGACGAAAAGTCTGCTGCAGGCCCTCGACCCGGACAGGGAAGTAGGCCTGGGGGATTTCAGCTAACTGGTTGATAGTGCCAGTTGTTATCCTGTATCCCGGGACAGACTTTACTCCGACATGACCTCGGACCGATTTTGCGTCCTGATAATTTAGATAGGGGAGTTCCCATTCGCCGGGATCAGCGGTCATTTTTCTGGTCAGTCGGATCTGAATCAATTGCCGTCCCGAAACTGCCTTGCCGAAGAGCGCTTTTAGTGACCTGGTTCCGTTTTCAGGGCCGGTACCAACCACATAATCAGCGACCTCAGCTCCAGTCAGTGAAGCGAGGTCATAGCCTGAAGGGATAATGAGACCCCATTCCCTTATAGGGGCTTCCCGGATATCCAGTTCGATCTGGGCGGAAATGATTCTATCAGATTCTGTCAGCTCGTAGATCACGATCTGTGATACGGAAATTTCCGGCAAGATCTGATCGACGTTGATCTGATAATTATGCTTTGATGACGGAAACTGATAAACGATAATTTGCTTGGAATCTTTGAGATTTGGTCCCGGAAACTTATCAGCAGTTGTCTGAATGAGTCCGTTAACTCCACTCACATTGATTCTGACAGCTCCCTCATTCGATATCCGGACGAATCCGGAATGCCTGACAGCGTCCTGAGGAGTGAATCTGAGTGGCTCAACTTTCAATGGAAACTCACCGAGAGCTGTCTGACTCTTGATGATTAACTTGTCTGAATCTGAAACGGGCCTCGCGCTGGTAATATTAAGGATACGTCCATCACCTTCATTGTTTAACGTCCAGTCAAGGACATTGCTTCCCTCTACGGTCAGGATCTCACCGACTCCCTCAACTAGGATACTGAGCCCGTTCAACTTTCCCTGAAGGAGGCTAAGGTTCAGAGTAGTTGTTTGTCTGAGAAGTCCTGCCCCGACCGATGTCTCGATCTGAGCGTCGGAGGCGAAGAAGAGTTTTCCTTCCTCTGAACTGCTGGCCTTCTTCCATGCCACAGAACAGTGACCGTTGGCAGGCAAGAATCCGACCCAGTTATCCTGATTTTTTGTTGGAAAAACGATTTTGCCCGGGTCAAAACTCACTTCATTGTCCAGACCGGTTATACTGACCGGGACCACTGAACCTGAAGGGATCTTGAAATCCAGAGTGAACCAGTCTCCTTTCTTGATTAATCCAGCCTGAAACTCCACCCTGAAAGGAAATGATCCGGGACCCTTGAAATTCATTTCGTATAACGGATTAGCCTTGTCAGTGCCTGGCCGCATTTTCACGAAATAATTCTCATCGACGGGAAGATTGCTCAGTGCCGCGTGCCCGGAAAGCAGTTCGATCGTACCCCCCTTTTGTTCTGATACCTGAGCAGTACCGGTGATTACAAATGCTGCACTGGTCATGGTCTTATCGACTGATCCGCTGATACTGATATTATTGAGCCCGACCGGAGGAAGGGAGGTTCCGCCTCTCCTCATGCCTAGGGTCAACGCATTGGTTCCGTGTCCCTGAAATTTCCAGGTTCGGTCTTTTTTTGTGGCCGTTTTTACGGGAACGAGACCTTCTGCGCTGGTGATTGTCAGATCAACGGTACGGTCCGATGTCAGGCTTATGAGTGAAGAGTAACCGACCGCCTTTGCCGGTCCGAGTGTGATAAGTTCGATCTTGTCTGGTAAATTGTTCCATTTTTTTGAAGCGCTGATCTCAGCAGTAATGATTCCTGATTTTGACTTGGGCCTGATCTCAAGGTGCCTTTTTTTCTTGCCGTCGATGGTCGACTGACGCACTGCCCAGTCAAGAATTCCGTCGCCGTTTACATTGATAATGTCCCCGTCCCCGATCAGATCCAGGATCAGTTCTTTTACTTCTCCCTGGATAACCTCAAATGTCACCGTTGAATTGGCATTCCAGCCGGAGGAATTCACGTTCACTGAACTTTCGGCCCTCGCGCTATAGAAGACCGGCACGGGTCTTGGTCTGAAGCCACTGGCCTTGATGATCAGGGATCCATTATCATTAATGATATTTCCTTCACGGTCCTGTTCGGATAAGGGATTGACCGGGGGTATGTCTGGTGCCTTATCTTTGAGAACTTTAGGTGCTGCATTGATCTGATTTGGTTCAGGGACCGGATCTGACTCTTTCTGAGCATGCAGGTGCCCGAGCATTAATGAAATGCCTAGGAGGATGAGTGTAGGGACTTTGATAAGTTTCATTGGTTTATTTAAATGAGTCATTATTGCGATAATTGGCTGGCCTTTTCGATCATGCTGATGAGCTCGGAAACTCGCTTATTTTTTCCGTAACTGTTGCGGAGCCGGGAGGATAGAGTTCTCATTTCCTCAAGATCAATGGTTTCGCCGATCGGGCTGGAGCGGATTTTTTCGGCGAACATGCCGGCGATTGCGGCGAGTTGCATTGAAGGTTTACTTTGCTCGAGTCTCAAGGCTTCATGTTCGTAAGGAATAGCCCATGACCTTTCGACCATGTTCCCTGTCGCCATTTCCTGGAAACGGACAAAGACCTGACCAACGTCACCCGAACCGTTCGGATCGGCCTGAAAGTGATACAGAGCGACACCCGCTTCGGCACTGGTCAGCTCCGCAGCGTCAACACTATCGTCCCGAAAATCCTCTTTCTTCAGGCGATGCTTTTCAAACCCTGTGAGTTTGTAACTGATTACTCGATCCGGATTGAATTTGATCTGTACCTTAACATTGCTTGCAGCCGGCCTGAGCGCTCCTGCCAGTTGGCGAACGAATCCGGAATCAGCGTCTTCTGGCCGGTCCAGAAAATAGTAACGCCCGTCCCCCTTACGTGTCAGGGATTCGAGGATCCTGTCATTGATTCCTTCAGCGCCGACACCGCACGCATCGAAAGCGATTCCTTCCTGTCTCATTCGGATCACCGAATCCCTGAGCGATTCCGGGTCCGCGTCGCCGAGGTTCGCGGCACCGTCCGTGATCAGAACGATCCTGTTTATCCCGTTCTCGACGAATTGTCTTCTGGCAACCTGATTCGCGAGGTTGATTGCCTCTTCGAGATTGGTTCCGCCTTCGGAAGGGGTTTGTTTTACGATCCTGATCAGATCCGACGAACGGTTACCCGGGATCCGATCACCGATGAGTCGCGGCTTTCTGGCAAAGCTGATCATAGTCACGGTGTCCTGTGCAGTGAGATGCGAGGATAGGGCCTCCACGGCGCGGAGGACAGAACCTTCTCGGTCCTCCCGTTCCATTGAGCCAGACTTATCGAGAAGAACCGTGAGGCTTAGTGGACGGCTCATAGCTCTTCCAGTAGAGGCTGTCCGCATTGAGACTCTGAGGAGATTTCTTTGCTGCAGGAAAGGGTGAACGCTTTGTTCGAGTCGGCATGATATCTTTTCTTTTATTGAGGCCGGAGGATCACCGTAATCAAAAGCGTTAACGAATTCCTCTGGTCTGATTTTCTCGGCTGCTGGCCACTGACTCTTTTCCAGTAGACTGGTCTTTGCGAGCTTGAATGACACGTCACTTACATGCAGAGAAAATGTGGAGAATGGGTTTTCTTTGACTGTTTTTTCCTGTGAAAGGTCGATTCTTTTTAATTGCCGTGACGCGGTCTCCGTGTTCAGAGTTTCATTATTAATTCCGGTTACGGGGCTCTGTGCTTTTTTATTTCCGCCGCTTGTGACAATGGGTTGAGGACGTCGTCCGAGTATACTTGTTTCAGCGCCGTCAGTATCACTTCTAGACCCACCTTCACGGGCCAGTCTTTTCTTTTTAAGAGCTGTTCCTCCTATTGTTGACAATTGTATGTCGAAATTATTGTCAGCTTCATTTTTAAGAATAACTTCTCCAGTGTCCGCGCTCGCGGAGTCTCCGATCTTTTTTTCTTCCGATTCGACTGCTGCGAGGATCCTGTCTTTAATGATAGATTTTTCCTGACCGGATCCCTGCTGCTGGCCAGCTGTTTTGCCGAACCACAGGTCCGAGCTTTTGGCGTCGTTAGAATCGTTAATTTCAGCCTGCTCCTCTTCCATGGATGGTTGCTTTTGCTTGGGCTTTGAAGGGCTTTTTCTAGTTAAATTGGATTTTACCTGGTCACGTGCAAAGGGAGCTTCTTTTTGTTTTCCACTGAAAAAGTATCCGGCCTCTTTGTCCTGTAGTTGTTCTTCGGTATTATCTATCAGATGCACCTTTCCATCCACAAATCCTCCTCCCAGTGCCGCTTTTTCTGATGCTTTGTTACCCGAGTAACCATAGTAAGCACCAAATCTTCCCGGCTCTATTTTAGCGTTTAATTCATTTCTTCTCGGAGTTTTGAAATTTGCGACGCCATTATCGGAATTAAAAAATAGTGTCTCGTTCTCATATTCAATTTCCTTACTGCTCGCTGCATTTAATTTCTCTTCGAGAGGTTCCAGTTCTTTTTTCAGTTCCTTCAACCCGCTAATTGAATCTATTTTTTCGAGTGCATTCCCTGCTGATTCTGTGACCTCTGATTCAGAGTAGAAGAGTTTCTTGTCGGCTAGTTTCTCTCTGGACTCAGCAATTATACCACGTTTGCCCGATTCCCTTTTTAACTTTGATTCCTTATCAACTTTAGTCCTGCGCAATTGTTCTGACTCAATCTTGTCTTCATCGATGAGCTGTTTTCCTTTCTTATTCGCTTGGCCAGCGATTTCAACTCTACCTCGAAGAGTTTGTCCTTTGGATGTTTTTGTAGTGATTTTCTTTGCCAAGCCGGATGGAAGTGATGGGGGCGTCAGTTCAGGTGAGGCGAAAGGATCATCAGTGCTATTAAGTGAATTATTTTTAGGCGTTACTGGAAATGCTTCGGCTGAGGAAAAAGGATCACCGGCAATATTATTTGTTTTTTCAGGCAGTGATGATGACCGTTTCGATTCACGTTTACTGAGGTTTGAGTTGGGATTTTCCTTAATTTTCTGAGCGCTTTCACCTAACCTTTGGTCTTTAAAATCCGCTACGCTGAACCCGATACCGAGATCTTCATGCTCCAAGTCTTTGATAGCCGCTAATTCGATTAGTTCGGGTTGATTGGTGGTGGCGTTTGGTCTGGATGATGGTGTGACATTTTTCCGGCGGACGCTCTGCTGGAACCACTCAGCTCCGATCATTTCATCATTATCGTCTGCGATAACGAATTTGGCGCTGTCTGTATTGAATGAGGGTTTTATGACCCAGTACGATAATCCGATCATGATGAGGCTGGTCAGCCCGACCGCGGTTCCGAGTAAAATTGATTTATAATGTTTTGCGATTCTTCTTATCGCATTCTCAATGTAGTTCTGAGGTCTTATCCGGGCCGCATGATCAGTTATCTTAAATTCTTTCTCATGGACTGATGGTGCCGGCTCTGATGATCCGAACATCTCAATGAGGGCGTCGTATCTCTCTTCGCTCATTAACCACTCTTCATTGGGTTCAGACAGATCCTCCCTGCTGACCTGATTAAGGAATTCATGTGCGGAGCTCATGCGCTCGTAAAAGATCCTGATTTCGGGACTCTTCTTCATTTTCTTCATCAGTTCGGCACTCTCAAATTCCGATGATTCACCGAGTAGCATGGATATGAGGCTGAGCTCGATTTCCGGGTCAATCCAGGGCTCGATCGGGTCGTATTTTTCCTCGTTACTCATGAATTTTATTTTTTTATTATGAGCGGTTTCCGGTCATTCCGGTCCGCTTCAGGGAGTCGGACAGGCCCCGGATAATATGGTGAAGCCGGTACCCGACGTTACTGATAGTGAGGCCGGTCCTTCTGGCGATCTCGGCGTAGGAAACCTCTTCAGTATATTTGAGTTTAATTAATTCCTGATCTTTTTCAGTGAGTTCGGAGATGAAGAGGCGTACCATTCCGTTGGTCTCGAGCCTGATCAGTTCCTGGTCAGGTTCTTTGTTTTCCTGATCAGTCAGTTCACCGTACTCATTCTCCAGATTTCCTTTCCTCTTCCTGTCTCTCAAACAGGAAATGCAAAGGTTCCTTAGTGCCTTGTAGGCCCATGGACGGGGCCTATCGACCTCGTCCCAGTGCTCGTGTAGGCGGGAAAACATTTCTTGAACCATTTCTTCCGCAATTTCCCGCTGCCCGACGATCCCGTAGGCGAATTGAATGAAACGGCATTCCTCCTCAAGGAAAAGATCCGCAAGTTCCGGTTTTTCGGATACTTCGGTCTTTTCGGGTCGTTGATCGTATTTTTTGCGCAATTTCAGCATGTGATGCCATTATTAAATGATAATACCCTTATTAATAACGACGCGTGGGCCGGCAATTTCTTAGTTTTTTCTTCTTTTTTCATGATAGACACCTTTTTTTGTGGAATTCGCGATGTGAAAGGAGGTGCTATTCTAATAAATGGTACATCCGGTTAGCTATTGTCGCTGGCAGGAAAATCAATCAGCTATTAACTAATAACGATGCGATATTTTTTGCTTATTCTTTTTTCCCCTCTGCTTGTTTCATTGAGTCTAGCGGATGAACCTGTGTCCGGGTCAGTTACTCTAATATCTTATAATATCCGTCAGGACACTGAGAGTGACAAGGATCAGAAGGACTGGGCTCAGAGGAAGGGTATGGTGTCAGGTTACCTTCTCAAAAAGAAAGCGGCCGTCATCGGCTTGCAGGAGGTCAGGCACAAACAACTCCTTGATCTGGACAAGGCCCTGCCCGGTCACGCGTTTCTTGGAGTGGGCAGGGAAGACGGAAAGACTCGCGGAGAGTACTCACCCATCTTTTATGATCGGAACGCCTGGAATCTGGACCCGGAAGAGCATGGCACTTTCTGGCTATCTGAAACTCCAGGCATTGCGAATAGCCGTTCCTGGGGAAATCATCATACCCGGATCTGCACTTGGGCCCGATTGATTGCGGTCGATGATCCGGAAAAGAAGACGGCCATCTATATATACAATACGCACTGGGACCATCAGAGTCAGCTTGCCCGGGTCAATTCGGCGCTGCTTATGCTGAAGAGAATTAAGGCTAGGGCCCACAAAGAAGATCCATACATTTTAATGGGTGACCTGAATGCGACGGTCAAGAACCCGGCCGTGAAGTCGCTACTTGGTCAGGGCCTGCTC
>Ga0315332_10001554_pt1 | contig 12300 bp, 11 predicted proteins | sample M110034915metaG_FD_203455 | JGI IMG/M metagenome (GOLD analysis project Ga0315332, IMG submission 203455) | Ammonia-oxidizing marine archaeal communities from Monterey Bay, California, United States - M1 100m 34915 | ecosystem: Environmental > Aquatic > Marine > Intertidal zone | place: USA...
TCTTTCAAAGACTCGGAACGTGATCGTGTAGTTCTTTTCTTCCCGGTACTTCTCGCGGCCGATTCTCACACGCTTTCCGTCTTTCAAATAGCGTGTCAGGTCCAGCGACACTTTCCTCCACTCGGTGTCGCCGCCTGCGACATCCGATTCCCAAATGACCTCACCATCGAGCAGCAGCTCCATCCAGTGGTATCTCGCCGTTCCTTCTGTGTAAGTGTCTTTGACGTAAAACGAAATCCCCTTGTCTACCCGGGTCAATTGCAACACTTGCGAAATCCCCGCAAAGTCTTCTTTTTCCGTTGGTGACTGTGAGTCAATTGAAACGGTGAAACTCTTAGAGCCCGCCTGAGATATGCGATTATCAAAAGTCGCCTTCAAACCGGACCCGCGCGTCACGATCTGCCAACCGTCGGGCTTTTCAAAACTCGCGTTCTGCAATTCCCCGGCCGACAGCGGAAGTACACCTGCAAACAGCAGGAGCGACGACAACCATGTGCTTGATGAGCCTGCCATTCCGATTACCCCCAGACGGTTACGAGGCCGCGTTTATTCAGTAAGTTTTTGAATCATCTGCACTAGACGTCGACGACCAGGCCGAGACTGTCCCGCTCGGCAATCGCCAGGATTTTCCGAGCGCAGACGATGTCCTGAGCCGCATTTCCAACCGACTTGAAGAATGTAGTCTCTTCGGGACTGGTGCGCCCAGGACGCTTGCTCAACAGAACTTCGCCCAGTTCAGCCGGCGCGTAATCAGCCGGTAGTCTGCCTCGAGTCATCGGCCCCACGATGTCACCTGCCTCACACAACGCGGCCTCGCGATGATCGACAACGACTGTCGCGCGGCACACTGTTTCGGCAGGCACTTCTGCCATGTCGGGGCGGAATGAACCAATTCCATTGATGTGCACTCCGGTGCGGATTTCATCATCGGTGAAGACAGGGGATCGACTGCCTGTTGCAGTCGTAATGAGACCGCAGTCACTCAAGAATTTTCGCGACGACGCAGGCACGAGACGACACTCGCCTGCCGATTCGATCTGTTCACGACAGAAAGACTCAGCGTTTGCCGGATTACGGGAGAAGACATAGATCATCTCCAGCGACAGAACTTCCAGCATGGCTTGAAGCTGGCACGCGGCCTGGCCACCGGTCCCGATCAGTGCCGCCACCGTCGTCGATGGATTCGCCAGGAGTCGCGTCGCGAGGCCTGAAGCTGCGCCGGTTCGGAGTGCCGTGAGATACTCAGCGTCCATTAAAGCCAGCGGCAACCCGGTTTCGCTGTCGTTTACCAGTATCAACCCGGTTGTCACAGGTAGTCCCCGTTCCGCATTACCGGGAAAAATCGAAACCGCTTTCATGACGAACGTCTTTGATGCTGGCATCAGAGCGGGCTTGTAGAGCATCGTTCCCGCCGCGTTTGTGAGATTCGTTCGCACGGGCACCTGAATTGTCCCCTGGGTCAGGGCAGCGAACGAGTCTGCCATCATTTCAATGGCCTGCCCCATCGTGAGGGTTCGCCGGACATCGCTCTGACTCAGGAGCCGAAGCTTCATAGCGACAACATTCGTTTCTACAGCGTTCCACGCTGATCAGTGGTCGGGTCTGGAATCACGTTTGAGATGGCCAGGTGTCGCCAATCCGGTAGCCCTCTGGCCAGGGATCCGTCGGGTCCAGCATGACCTGGCGAGTCCCTGTGATCCAGGCACGGCCGGTGATGGATGGGATAATTGCTGGTCTGCCACCAACTGATGTTTCGCTTTCAATTTGACAGTCAAATTCGGAACCAATGATCGAACTCGCCCGATACCGATCACCTTTCTGCATGTGTCCTTGAGCCTGTAACACGGCCATGCGGGCTGAGCAACCCGTGCCAGTGGGCGACCGATCTACTTTGCCCGGCCGAATGGTGACGGCGTTCACGCCAGCGAGCGTACCGTCTTGATCGACTAACGGTCCAGCGAACTGGCAGAACGAGATGTGGTCCCAGTTCGCGTTCCCGGGATGGTTGAAGCCAAGTTGTTCGTTGGCAGCGGCTGTGATGGCTACGCCAGTCTCAGCGAGGTCTCGAGCTTCGTCCGGCACAATGTCGAAGCCCAATGCTGCCGCATCGACAATTACGAAGCTGTCACCGCCGTAGGCAGTATCAACCGTCAATGTGCCGAACCGTGACACTTCCAGAGGGACCGCCAGCTTGTCGGCAAACGACGGAACGTTGGTGACCGTGATTCGTTCTGCCTTGTTGTTACGGCAATGCGCCCGAACTTCCACAAGGCCGCCGGGTGCTTCCAGCACGAGACGCGTATCAGGCTCGCTCATGGGGAGTATTCCCGTGTCCAGCAATACCGTCGCGACGCAAATCGAATTTGAACCCGACATCGGAGGAGTGTCTTCGGGCTCCATGATGATCCACCCCATGTGAGCGCGCGGGTGTTTCGGGGGTACGAGGAGGTTGACGTGTCGAAAGACTCCGCCTCGGGGTTCGTTCAGGACGAACCGGCGCAGTTCGCCGTCATCGGCGATGAAGTTTCGCTGCTCCCACAACGTCTCGCCAGGTGGAGCCGCAACGCCACCGACGATCACATCTCCGACTTCGCCTTCGGCGTGGCAACTAACGACATGGATAACCTTCGAGGTGTTCATTCAAATTCCGTTCAACCATTCGAGAACTGGCCTGAGCAGGGGCAAACAGCAGGCCTGCCTCTGTTCCATGAGTCATTCCCGCCCGGTACTGAAACGTCGGGTGGCATCCTGCAGGATGCACAGATTCTGTCAGTTCCGGCGGCCAGGGAGTGAGCATACGAAATACATATCCGTCGCGTGTAATCCCGGGTGAGTGACGATTGACTGAGTGATCTTTTGCAACAGGTGATCCAAAGGCGGGGACTGCGTTTCTGCACGCGGACCTGACGTTTATAATCAATCAGGTACATCAAATTCAAAATTCGCCGGATACCAATGCATTGGTATCGTCACTCATGGTCATGGATATTCAATGTTCAACTGGTTCAGAAACAGACGAAGAAAAAGAATCCTTAAAGAGCCGTGGCCATCTGCATGGGATTTTTTTCTTGATAACAATATAGGCCACTACAAAGGTCTATCTGCGGATGGCCAAACCCAGCTCAAAGCGATCACCAGAATCATCATGCATGAAAAACACTGGGAAGCCCACGGCGGACTGGAGCTATCTGATGAAATCAAAGTCACCATCGCAGGCACGGCTGCGTTGATGCTGTTAGGCGTTGAAGATTTCTACTTTGAGCACGTCAACACAATCATCGTGTACCCACATCCAATTCGGCGGCAAACTCAAGGAGGATTGGTTGTCGGAAAAGAGTCACGTCACGCGGGTGAAGCCTGGCAGAACGGCCAGGTAGTCCTTTCCTGGCAAGATGTGCTGAGTGATTCCCGAAACCCATTTGACGGACGTAATCTGGTAATTCACGAATTTGCACATTGTCTTGATGGCCTCGACGGCGAGATGGGCGGAAGCCTTGCGTTCGGTGACTCAGCAACAACGCGGCGGTGGCACAGGGTATGTGAGACAGAATTCGCGGCTCTCACTCGTGCTGCTGAACGTCGCCAGAAAACGCTGCTTGATTACTATGGTGCGACTAATAAGGCCGAGTTCTTCGCTGTCGCCAGTGAGACGTTCTTCGAGAAACCACGACAGCTTGATGAAGAGCATGCGGAGCTGTTTGAACTGCTGGTCAAGTACTACAGGCTCGATCCGACCAAATGGACCTGAGTTCGACTGCTGTCGACATCGTCACTGACTATCAAACGGCCGTGCTTTCACTGCCAGAACTGCCGCTCAGGCAGGTTGCTCACAGCGGCGATTGATCCGTTGTGCGTATGGGCCGTTAGCTTGCGTTGGACAACACTCAGTTAAGCGTCGAAGGTCATTCATGAAGAATCAGAATTGTGGAGTATTCTCACTTCAGGACGTTGAAGGCCGGATGGTCGTCACCACGATGACTGATCTGAAAAGCCTGCGTTACGGCGAAGTTCACGCTGACACGAATCGTCTGCTGGCAACGCTCCGGCAGTCTCGGCCGACGAACGTTATCATCGACCTGGGTGCTTTGGAATTCATGAATTCTGCACAAATCGGCGTGTTCGTAAAGATTGCCCGTGAGGCCGGTGTGATTGGTGCCGACGTGTGCTTCTGCGGTGGATCGCAGACGGTCAAGGATGTCTTTCAGTCAATGAACCTGACGCAACTCTGGCCGCATCACGACACGTTGAATGCTGCCGTTGAACACGCTGGCTGAAGATACGATAGCGGCATAAGGATCAAGCACTCCGGTTGATCCGCCAGCGAAATTTCAACGTGGGGCTACAACCGGATTCAGGGAACGCTCAGGAACCTCGGCCTGGACATGAAAGCCGACGGTTACGCAGCGGGCTTCTTGTTTCTGGCCTTTTTCTTCCTGTTCGAGTTTACCTGACCAGGGGCGTAGAGTGGGTCGCCGAGTTTCTTCATAAACGACTTGAGATCGTCGGCCATTTGCCTGGTCCGCGCCTGTTGCTCCGGATCGAGAGCGAGATTGTTGGTTTCGTAGAAGTCTTCATCAATGCGATAGAGTTCGTATTCCCTGGGGTGAATCACGTGTTCTACTTTTGCGGCCGCGCGTGTATCGCTCCTGGCGAGTTCTTCCCACTCGCTCCAGGGGACGGAAAAGAACTTGTTCTTCGAATAGAAGTTGTTCCAGATGTGATCCTTTTCGGTTTGAGGACTCCAGACGAGCTTCCAGTCGTCCCGTATAATGGCGCGCTGCCAGGTCGGATGAACGTTAGAGAGATAGACAAAATCGCGGTGAGTGTCGGTGCTGCCAGCGAACAGTGGACGAAGGCTGAAACCGTCTAACCGGGGATCGTCTCCGCCGGCGAGGTCCACGAGGGTAGGGACAATGTCACAGTATTGGCCAAGGGCGCTGGTTCGCCGGGGCTGAATGTGATCAGGCCAGCGCATCAGGCAGAGGCTTCGATTGCCATGGTCATAGACGCTCCACTTTGCTCGCGGCATGGCGATGCCTTGCTCGCTGAGAAAGATAACGACGGTGTCGCGACTGAGTTTCATTTCGTCGAAAAGTTTCAGCGCGGTACCAACCTGATGATCCAGTTCCTCGACTTCTGCGGCGTGACGGGCTAACGCTTCCCGGGCGCCGGGGGTGTCGACCCAGTGCTCTGGAAGATTGAGAGTGGGCTGATCAAAATTCTCTGGCGATCCAAGATCCCAGGGATGGTGAGCGTGGATGGAGCCGATTACAGCACAGAAAGAGCGGTCCTTATCCAACGCGTTTTCAATGAAGCCTCGCAACCCGTCGACGGAATACTCCGCGATGGAACTGTTAGCACCAGCAGGAAATCCTTCGATTTTCTGAAACCTGCCACCTTTGCTGAAGTGGGATTTTCCCGATAAGCCGACGTCGTAGCCGAGAGGTTTCAGATGATCCACAACGCTCTTAACGTCAGGTCTGGGAATGGATTTCGCGTTGGCGAGTTTTCCGTTGTTGATGGGGAAGAGGCCGGTGAACAGTTCCGCGCGGATCGGCGCGCATTGAGAGACAGTGCCGTAAAAGCGGTCGAGGACCAGGCTTTCCTCCGCGAGTCGATCGATGTGTGGTGTGTGCGCGTAGGTTGAGCCAGTACAGCCAAAGGCATCGTAGCCAACGTCGTCGCCGATGATAATCAGGAAGTTGGGCTGGTCGGACGCTTCTGCAGCTATGCAGGCGGCCGCAAGCTGAAAAGATAACGCGGCTACCACGCCTGCTGATTGCATCACGATGTGTAAGCGAGGGACATGTAACAACTTCGTCCCTCGCTTGTGAGTCGAGTCACTACACTGGCAAGCGTGCGGTCGAGCTGATCTATTCATTGGATTCCGACTCCAGTGCGATGAGCAACAGATACAGACCGTCCAGAATTATCAATCCAGCAGTGCCTGCGTTTGTAATGTGAATGACGATTTCGGTATTAGCTTCGAGTGCGGTCGCTGGTAGGTGGCTTTGCTTAACCGTTGTCACTTTCGATCAATCGTCAGCAACGCACTATCGATGAGTTTAGTCGCGGAATCAAATCGCTCGTCCACGAAATAGAGATCCCATACTTCTTTGCCGTCTTTGTCATTATCTTCGTGTTTTGGGTAGCCGACCAGGTCCAGCAGTTGAAACGCGTGTGGAGCGGAGTTGTCGATTTCAACGGAGTATACCAGCGAGGGCTGATTGTCATTCGGCTGGTCGATTTCGATGAGCAGGCGGCAGGGCATCGGGTTGACTGGATCAGCTGGCAGAATGTAGTCGGCAGGATCGAATGAACTGTTCTGCGTCGCGCCGGAAACGCCGTCCACTTCCAATTGGTCATTCAGGTCCTTGCCGGATTCCTTTGCTTTTCGTTTCGCCGCTTCCCAGCCGCGGACCTTGAAATACCAGTACGGAAGAGCGGCTCGACCGGCTGTCAGCTTGTCTGGTTCGCGCAGTGTCCTGATGTGGTAGAAGGATGCGTTTTCGAGCCAGATGGCGACGTGCGGTGGAGCCTTTGCGTCGAAGGTCTTTCCGGCTCGAATGGTCAGGGCCATCTTGTAGTGCGATGCCGGGCTGTAGTGATAAACTAAACCATCGTCATTCATTTCGAACCGGTCGAGTGCCGGGCCCAGGTTCTGGCTTAACGCCAGAATGCTGTGAATCGGCCCTGGTTGCCAGAGGAACATCGCCGTCAGTCCCACCGTGATTGCCAGTGTCACCCACACGACTTTGGTTTGCATGTATCGCGACAGATGGCTGAAGTTGTTCTTCACATGTAACGCGATGACTCCGACAAATACGAAACCCATCAGCGCATGCAGACCGACAACCTGAATCGAGAACGGCCGCACGAACGCCAGGATTCCTGTCACGGTCAGAACGACAAAAATCAATGCAGTCAGAAGTGAGACAAAGCTGCGGTTACGTTCTTTCATATGCACATCAGCTACAGGAATGGAGCAAAGGAATCTACTACCACCGGGTAACCCGAAGCGTGAGCGAGGGACCGCGTTGACCGCCATTTCTCGCTAACGCGTCGGGTTACCTTGAGTCGGCCTGGGCCTTCCCCGGAACGATCTGCCCGTGTTCACGAAGCAACGCATGAATTTCCGTCAGCGCAACTTCCAACGGTGTTGTTCCCGCCTTGGCGGCCAACGTCGCCGCGACGCCCGCCGCCTGGCCCATTCCCATACATGACGCCTGGACTCGCAGGCCGGAATTCGCCAGTCGATCACTGCTGACGCATCGACCGGCCACGATAATATTGCGGCTGCCTTTCGGGATCAGCGCACGCAGCGGGATGGTCGGCACTTTGCCAGGCTTCAGCGGCTTTGGTCTCACTCCCGTTTTGGTGTGAAGGTCGACAGGGTAGAACGCATAGCTGATGGCGTCGTCAAACACGCGTCCTGACGTGTAGTCGTTCACCGTGATCAGTGTCTCGCCTTCAATGCGGTAGCTTTCGCGAAAACCGGTTTCCGGCTGCAGGTGCATCAACTTCTTCCTTTCTTTGCGAACTCTGGCGAGGATTGACTTTCTCCCTGTCAGGTTTGCCTGTGTCGCCGTCCGTGAATTTGTCGAATCCGCGCCATGAACGTAGAGCTGATGCAGCCGCTGATTCAGGTCTCTTCCCGGCTGGTGTTCTTTACCCAGCATGAACAGAAATGAGCCCGGCTGCCGCTCCTTTTCCCGCAAACGTGGAAAATTCAGCATCCCAACCACTTCTGCCCCGCCAGTGCAATCGATGATCTGTTTGCAGCGGACTCGTCGCTGTGTTCCAAACCCAACGCAATCAACCTGCCAGCCATCGTCTGTCTTCGTGACTGCGTGTGGGAATTCGTAGAAAGCAATCTGCACACCGGCCTGAGCACACTTCTCTTCGGCCAGGATCGCATAAAGAAACTGATTGGTATAAACCTGATTCTGCCAGTGACGCTGCGGCACCTTGGCGAAGTTTGGTAGTTTTCCGCCGTCCAGTTCCACGCTTTCCTTCACCAGTTCCCAGCCGATTCCAGCGATGACCTGCTTACCCCACGCATCGAACAGCCCAGGAAAAGACACGCCTCCTGTGGTTGTTGTTCCACCGAGCTGACTGTTGCGTTCCACGATCAGCGTCTTCGCTCCGGCCCGACCGGCCTGGATGGCCGCGACATGTCCAGCGGTTCCGCCACCGACCACGAGTACATCCACATCATTAGTCACTTCAGGCTCGGCAGCATTTGCGACCGTTTGAGCAGTTGCGTGTGAAGTCGAAGCAATCGCCAGCCCGGCGGCTGCAGTGCCGACTACTGACTGCTGCAGGAAATCGCGGCGATCAGAGTTTGAATCAGTCATTCAGGTAAGTTTCCCTGTTGTGGCAGGTTTGTGTTCGGAAGGTGTTTCTTCAGTCGTGCGATCACTTTGGTATGCAACCCGGGAAGCAGCGGCTTCGCGGCGATGTTGTTCCACTCGTTCGGGTCGAGCTGGTGATCGTAGAGTTCTTCGCTGCCATCAGCGTATCGGATGTATCGCCAGCGCTCGTCGCGCACGGTGTGATTGTTTTGCCCCAGCGTGGAAATCGCAACATGCTCCCAATCCGAGTTGGTTTCTTCGAGCAACGGTCGCAAACTGACACCTTCAAGCCTGGCATTCTCTGGCAGTCCGCAGAGATCGATGAGCGTCGGATAGATGCTCAATAACTCGACCGGCTTGTCGGTTTTGCCTTTTACTCCGTCCGGCACGCTGATGATGAGCGGCACATGCGTCGTGCGTTCCCAGAGCGAGAACTTCGACCAGCGCTGTTTCTCGCCGAGGTGGTAGCCGTGGTCGGAGAACAGCACGACGATTGTATTCTTCGCATGCGGCCCGTTGTCGAGCACATCGAGAACGCGACCGAGTTGCTCGTCTGTCCACCGAACGCAGGCGAGGTAAGCGTGTACCGCCTGCTGCCAGCGGCCGTTTTCGCGCATCCAGTCGTGCGTTGGAATCTTTGGGTTACTCATCGACACCTTGCTCGCGGCGTCTGGGATATCGTTCCAGTCATCGTCATCAACCTGTGGAAGCTGAACGTTGTCAATGCTGTCGTAAATTCGGCGAGGCGGAAAAAACGGAACGTGAGGGCGATAGAAACCGAAGGCGAGGAAAAACGGTTTGTCCTGTTTGTTGCCAAGTTGCTCCGAGACCCATGTGGCCACAACGTGATCGGTGAACTTCGATTCGTCATAGTTCTGGGGGCCGAAGTCCCAGGTGCCGTGCCAGCCCTTCGGCTTGTCGTGAACCTTTTTGTCAAGCCCCTTGAGCCACTGTCCCGGCCGCGGCCCCACGACGTGGAAATGCTTCTTGAGGGCGGCCCCTCCATGAAACACCTTGCCCGCGGTCAGCGTTTTGTAACCACTGGCCGCGAAGTGCGCAGGCAAACTGACATGCGACTTTAGAAACTCCGGCTCTTTCGAGACGTGATAGTGATTGTCGTAAAACCCTGTTGACGAAGGCCTCCGTCCCCACAGCAAACTGATCCGCGACGGATTACACATCGTCCCCTGGCAGTGTGCATTCGTAAAAAGCATGCCCCGCGCCGCGAGTCGATCGATGTTGGGCGTGTGCGTTTGCGTGTGACCGCCAAGACAGCCGACCCAATCGTTGAGATCATCGATCGCGATGAGCAGGACGTTGGGTTTGTCCGCTCTGGCAAAAGATGGCGACGTTCCAAACACCAGCAGAATCGTGCTTGCGAGAATCAGTTTTCTAGTAATCATACTAGGCCCACTCCACGCAACGACATCGACTCCGCGAAACGCGACACATCAAGCCAGTGGCGTCCCCAACGTGAGGTGACGCCAATAACGAGTCAACGAGATTCTCATACGCCTTGAGCGACTTGTCGTTTACGAACTGGGCGATCTGCTCCGGCGTCGGAGACTTCAGAGCAGAGATCAATACGCTTTCTTTCAGGTCGCCAGGCACGACTGCAGGGCCCGATTTACCACCCTTTAGCAAGCCTTGTCGGGAGTCGACGAGCAAGCCTCCACTAAGCTTCCGGGAATCAGCGGCATGGCATTCATAGCAATTTTTGACGAGGACGGGCCGAATTTTCGATTCATAGAAATCGAGCCCCGGACGTTCGAGAGCCGGATTGCCAGCCCAGACTGAGCCCGTGGCAAGCAGTATCGCGATCGATAGAATTCCGCAACGCATTAACAACATCTCACGGTCATAACCATGATTCAAAATACGCGAGCGCGTGCAATACTACACTACTTTTCATGACAATATTCCTCACTCTCGGTCATCGTTTACGATTCTTGTAATCCAACATGCCATCTGTCGTTCCGACGAGGCCATTGTCGTTGGTGATCCCATGGAAGACCAGTGGCATAAACGGCGCAGGATCTTCGTTGAGCGTCCAGGCCATTCCCCTCATCAACAAGAGACGGTACATGGGGTCATAGTAGGTATAGGTGTAGTGAACGGTCGTCGTACCGAAGACCCGGCCCTTGCCGGACTGATAGGTCCAAAAGGCGTGGCTGCGAGCATCTTCAGATTTCAAAACATCCGAAAACGACACGTCGCTTTCACGGGATTCGGGAGCAAGCGCCGCGATGGCTTCAACCTTGTCACGCGTGAGCAGGTTCCAATAGGACTCATCATTGAAGCGGATGGATTTGGGTAAGCCGTCAAAGGCTGGATGTTCGGTGTTGAGAAAGAGTGGATAGCTATGGTCGAACTTGCTCCATTTGGATTCCTTGTTGCCTTTCCATGAACAACCGATGCATTCCGCGTACATCGCCGCGCGTTTGACGGGACGCATGATGCAGGATTCGTGTATCGACACGACACCGCCACCATGCTCCACAAAGCTCTTATACATCTGTAATTGCTTCTCTGTCAGGTCCGGCATGTGAAGGAACTGGATCAGCAGGTCCGCCTTATCGAACTGCGTCTGACTCGGAAACTGAAATGCCTCGTCGACCGTGACTCGAGGAATGGTCCTCAACATCGGGACAAACAGCTCTTTGATCCGGATATAGTCGTGGGCGCCGCCACCATGGTCTTCCGGGCCGTAGAGCCAGAGCATGTGAACATCTTTGCCTGGTTCGGCCTCTTTATTCCCTGTTAACTTGAGAAGTTCCTGTTTCGCGACAAGCGCGTTGGGGCGTGGCGATATCTGCGGGGGCCGTTGGGCTGAAACCCGTTGTACTGTGCTACTGACCAGCAGAACGGTCAGTAGCAGTGCGCGTCGTGTCATCGTATGTTCCTGTTCATTGGGCTCACCGTAAATGACGATTTTTCGTAGTCCAGATCGCCGCGGGTCAGTACCGTCACATTGACGTCGAATATGCTCTGTCGGCTCGAGAAACGAAGCGGGTAGTAGATTCCCCAGTTCGCCAAAGCACGCCGATATCACCGGTGCCAAGATCGTCGCATAGAACGAAAATGATATTTGGCGGACAGCAGCGCTCAGAAAACCGGCTGAGATGAACCAAATAAGGACAACAGTACCCATAAGAGTTCTGTGCTTCATAGTTTCTTTCTCTTTTTAAGAGCACTTAGGGACAGGCCCTTCGTACACGGTGAAGGATCGACGCTATCGGGTTGGCCGGATATTCTCCTTGAACTTGGATTTGCGAGTGTGAGCCAGGGCCTCCGTGGCGGCCCCCTCGTCCCCCTGTGATTTCATCCAGGCATCGAGCTGAGTGGACAGATCTGCCCTGAGCTCAACGAATTTCGGATCATCGATAAGGTTGCTGAGGCAATGGGGATCATTCTCCACATCGTAGAGTTCCTCGGCGGGACGGTGCTGGTATTTCTCGGTCATGGCAAGGGCGTGGGCGTCGCCAGCCTTTGCCTTTTCGATCCAGGACATCCAGAAATCGGCCTTGTCACCACCCGGTCGGGTGACGAAGTTCTTGAATGTTTCGGTAGGATTGAGGTTGCGAATATAGCGGTGGGTTTTGGTCCCGGCAGACCGCACGCCGAAGTTCTCAGATCCTTGTCCAATGCCGCGGGTCGTCTGCACACCAAAGGTGAATTTCTTGTGTTCCGCACTTTTCACCTGTGAGGACAGGCAAGAACGAGCGCCCGTCCATCGTGTCGGGAGTTTCCAACCCGGCGGCGGCGAGGAAGGTGGGCGTGACGTCGACGTATTCGACCAGGGCGTTTGACTTGGAGCCCGCCGCTACGGTGCCGGGCCAACGCACAATCATGCCGGAGGTGAGTCCCAGCTCATAACAGGTCCATTTTGCAAAAGGAAAGCCGGAGCCCTGTTCGGAGACGACCATGACGAGGGTGTTTTTGGCCA
>Ga0315332_10001562_pt1 | contig 12285 bp, 7 predicted proteins | sample M110034915metaG_FD_203455 | JGI IMG/M metagenome (GOLD analysis project Ga0315332, IMG submission 203455) | Ammonia-oxidizing marine archaeal communities from Monterey Bay, California, United States - M1 100m 34915 | ecosystem: Environmental > Aquatic > Marine > Intertidal zone | place: USA...
TATTGATGCGTCTTGGCGTATTAACTGAAGGGGTTGGTGGCGAGGATGTTACACCGGCAACTTTGACTTGGAACAACCACGGTCGGTTCGAAGATCGGTGGGTCCACTTGGCTGTTGATAAAACCCCCTGTGTTTTCCTGCAGGGTGTCGAGCGGATGTATCTGCCGATGGCGCACGCCGAAGGCAAGTTTGTAGCAGCTGAATCAGAGATTCTTGATCAGCTTCGCGAGCAAGGGCGACTGGCGATTCGGTATGCCGAGGGAGAGCAGGGTGCTGTTCAGGAGGGTGTCCTTCCGTTTCCCCATAATCCCAACGGTGCTGATGCAAACGTCGCTGGTGTTTGTGATGCCAGTGGCCGGGTATTTGGGCTCATGCCACATCCCGAACGACACATTGATGCCACTCAGCATCCCAGTTGGACACGCCGCAGCGAACAGCCGGAGTTTGGTGATGGCATGGTCATGTTTCAAAATGCCGTCAACTGGTTTGCCTAAGTTCGGCACCATCGGTTAGGAGCAGTGCTCGGGTCCGATGCTACCCATTCGAATGTCACCGGTTGAATTCTACAGTCGACAGCGTTTATCACCATTCGTGGGTGATCGCGATATCTTTCTGATGGCTTAAGATCATCCTCTGCAGGTTTCGGCCGGCGAGTGAGCTTACGCAGGAGCCGATTTGCAACATCCGCCAGGAAAGTCAATCAAAGTGGACGCTGCATGAGTCATCATCGCACGATTTCCCTGCTAGTTTGTAGCGTCGCTTTGCGACTTGTTGGTATAGCCAACGCCAGAGTCGTGCTGTCCCCGGTAGATGCAGTAAGGGAGCTGCCAGCCACAGTGTGGGAAGGCGTCGGGTGAGGTAGCGAACTGCATCGGCCCCTCCGTGGCGACGTCCCGCCTGGTCCACCACGTACATTTGCTCCATCATCATCTCATGGGTCAGGTCAGGGTAGTTCTGAGCTACCCTGGGGTCATGAAGCGAGATGTAGGTAAGTCGGTTTCCGAAGCAATTGAGGCGTTGCAAAGTCCTGATTTGCGATTTGCAAAAGTTGCACTGTCCATCAAAAATCACGACATCCGCATCGGGAAACTTGTCGGGATCGGGGAGCTCGCTTGGTTTGATCATGAGATTTGAGTCTAAAATATGCGGAATCGCCGTCAATTCGCAAAAACGGGAACTTTCGCCCTCATAGAACCGGGGTCAAGCCTCGTATACTAACAGTACGATAGATATACAGATTAGCCAGAGTCATTTGCCAATCGTTTCGTACATTAGGTGGCGGGGCAGGCTAAGAGTCGGAGCGGTGAGACCCCGGTCCTCAATCCATCCTCAGGATCGAAAAAATGAATCGTATCGAAGTCAAAGTTCGAAGTGCTCGCCGTCGCTTGATTCTTGGGCATTTTGGGCAGGCGCTCTGCGTTACTCTATTTGCAGGGCTGTTGGTTGCAATTGTCGCCATCGCACTACCAGCGATTCGGTTCATGGATGTGAATGTTAGTGCTTGGAATTACAGCTGGATTGGGGGATGTCTGGTAGCAGCATTCGCTGCTGCTGGGATTTATGCCTTTGTTAAGGCACCGTCGGTTGAGGCTGTTGCAGCTGAGTTGGATCGACGCTTTGGATTGCGCGAGCGACTAAGCAGCTCGATCGCAATGACTGAGGTCGATCGTGATAGTGACTTCGGGTTAGCGCTTCTCGCTGATGCCGACAAGAAAGCTGCCAAGGTCGATGTCGCCGAGAAGTTTAGGCTGAAGCCCACTAAAATCGGTTGGCTGCCGATGTCGATGGTTCCCGTGCTGGTCGTTGTCTTGATGTTGGCTGAGCCAATGAGCGAGACCAGTGCCAGCACGACTCCTAAAGTCGATAAGACAGAAGTAAAGCAAGTTCTGACCGCTGCCTCCAAACTCAAGAAGAGAATTCAGCAGCAGCGTCGGAAGGCTGAGGCAGAGGGCCTGAAGGAAGCGGAGGACATGTTTAAGAAAATGGAGTCCCAGCTCGACAAAATCACCAAGGCTAGCGATATGAATCGCAAGGATGCCATGATCGAGATGAACGATTTGAAAAAGCAACTTGAAGAACGTCGCAGCCAGCTCGGATCCACCGAGCAGATGAAACGCGCGTTGTCACAAATGAAGGGTTTGGAAGCAGGTCCTGGTGACAAGGTTGCAAAGGCGATTGAGCAGGGGAATCTGGCAAAAGCAAAAGATATGGTGAAAGACCTTGCTGACAAGATGCGTCAGGGTGAGCTAAGTGAGGCAGAAAAGGAACAGCTGAAGAATCAAGTTCAGCAAATGCAGAAGGCTCTTGAGGACGCAGTTAAAGAGCACAAGAAGAAAGAGAAAGAACTGAAAGATCAGATTGAGCAGGCGCGTCGGGAAGGACGCAGTGGTGATGCTGCGAAGATGCAACAGAAGTTGAATCAGATGCAGCAGAAGAATTCACAAATGCAGAATATGCAACAAATGGCAGAGTCCATGAAGAACGCTGCAGAGGCATGCGAAAATGGTGATGCCGGCCAAGCTGCCGATGCATTGCAGCAGATGTCCGATCAATTAGGCCAAATGCAGCAGGAAATGTCAGAATTGGAAGACCTTGATTCAGCACTCGATTCTCTCTCAGAGTCCAAGAGTCAGATGCGTTGTCAACAATGCGAAGGTGGCGGGTGTAAAGAATGTCAAGGGCAAGGGCAAGGGCAAGGTCAAGGGTTCGGTCAGGGGCAAGGTCAGGGCCAAGGGCTCGGTCGTGGCACGGGCCAAGGCGATCGGCCTGAGTCTGAAACAGATACCAACACCTACGAAACACAGGTGCGGGGAAAAGTAAAAAAAGGCAAGGCCGTGATTACCGGGTTTGCCGATGGACCCAATCGCAAAGGGATCACTCGGGAAGACGTCAAACAGGCTATTCAGGGATCGTTGTCCGAGAAGAGCGATCCCAGTGAAAACCAGACACTTCCACGAGCTGAGCGAGAACATGCTCAGCAGTACTTCGATCAACTCCGCGAAGGCACTGAATAAAACAGGTTCTAGAGGTTAGCTAGAGCCTCGTCGATCAGTTCAGCCTGTTCCAACTTGTGTGCGGCCATGCTGCCGGTGCTGGGGCTTGCCGACTCAACGCGACTGATCCGCTTGAGTTTATATTTCTCGGACAAGTCGTCGCTGAAGGTTTGCTTGATGTAAGGCCAAGCACCCATGTTGGTTGGCTCTTCTTGGACCCAGAACACGGGCTTACCTGCTGCAAATTCATTTACTGACGCCAGTAGTTCTTCCACGCTGAGTGGATAGAGCTGCTCAATTCTCATGATTGCGACATTGTTCAGCTTCTTTTCTTCCCGTGCCTCGATCAGGTCGTAGTAGACCTTGCCAGTACACAGAATCAGGCGATCGGCGTCGGTGAGAGACACGTGTTCATCTGGCAAGACTTTTCGGAAGGCACCATCGGTCAAATCCGACAATGGGCTGATCACGCGTGAATGTCGTAGCAGACTTTTTGGTGATAACACCACCAGCGGCTTTTTCCACTTGCGGATGACTTGGCGACGCAACAGGTGGAAATACTGGGCGGGTGTCGTTGGCTGGCAGACTTGAATATTGTGCTCAGCAGCCATTGCCAAAAATCGTTCAACGCGTGCGCTGCAATGTTCAGGTCCTTGCCCTTCGAAGCCATGCGGAAGCAACATCACCAGTCCGCTGAGTCGATTCCATTTGTCTTCTGCACTGGCAATGAATTGGTCAACAATCACTTGGGCGCAGTTCCAGAAATCACCGAACTGAGCTTCCCAGACAACCAAGCCATCTGGGCTATCCAAGGAGTACCCGTATTCAAAACCTAGAACTCCAGCCTCACTTAACGGGCTGTTGTAGAGTTCAAGTCTGGCTTGATCAGGGCTAAGGTTGGCCAGTGGTGTGTAGGTGCTGCCGTCTTTTGTGTCATGTAGAACCGCGTGCCGTTGGCTGAATGTACCTCGTTGGCAGTCTTGTCCTGTCATCCGAATAGGATGGCCATCAGCGAGCAGCGACGCGAAGGCCGCTGCTTCGGCGCTCGCCCAGTCGAGAGGATGTCTGCCTTCGGCCATCTCCCTTCGCTGCATCATAGGGCGTTTCAGCTTCTTGTTTGCAGAGAAGTTCTCCGGGAGTCGTGTCAGCGCATTTAGGAGTGTGGAAAGCTTCTCTGTGTCGCAGCCGGTAGGGGTGTTCTCCAGCGGTTCCGGGCCGCCAAAGTAGTCACTCCAGTTCGCAGCGAGTGTTTGAGTGTCTGGGACAAATGCTTCATTCTTGCTTGCTGCGAATTCCGACTCCAGCTTCTCCGTCCTTTCCTGCTGAATCCCTTCTGCTTCTTCAGGACTGATTTTTCCCAGCTCAAGGAGCCGGTTCAGGTATTGTTCTCGCACACTGGCTCGGCGATCGATTTCAGCGTACATGCGAGGTTGGGTGAAACGAGGTTCATCGCCTTCGTTGTGTCCCCATCTGCGGAAGGCGTAGAGGTCGATCACGACATCCCGCTGGAATTCTTTTCGAAAATCCATCGCCAGGGAAACCACTTGAGCAACTGCTTCGGGATCTTCGCCATTGACATGGAAAATGGGGATCTGGAGCATTTTTGCAATGTCGGTAGCGTAGGTTGTGCTGCGTCCCTCTCTAGGCTCGGTGGTGAAGCCGACCTGATTATTAATCACGATGTGCAGTGTGCCGCCAGTCTTGTAACCCTCAAGTTCGCTGAGGTTCAGTGTTTCCTGAACGACTCCCTCCCCTGCAAATGCTGCATCACCGTGGATCAGGATGGTCATTACCTCCTGTCGTCGCTCATCACGGCGGCGATCCTGCTTGCATCGGGTTCGACCTTGAGCGACTGTGTTGACGAATTCGAGATGGCTTGGGTTGAAGCACAGTGATATATGCAGATTGTCTCCTGAGGCGGTCGTCCAATCGCTGCTGTAGCCAAGATGGTAGCGAACGTCTCCGCCACCCCGATTCATTTCCGGGTTGGGATCGTCAAACGACCAGAAGATGTTCATCGCCCGTTTTTTCAGGATGTTAGCCATCACGTTGAGGCGGCCGCGATGTGCCATGCCCATCACGACTTCTTTGACGTTGTGCTGTGACGCTTTTTCCAAGGCGAGGTCGAGCATTGGAATCAGAGTTTCGGCGCCTTCAAGAGAGAACGTTTTGGCGCCGACAAACTTGCGACGCACGAATTCTTCGAAAATGGTCGCATCTGCTAGTCTGGCATAAATTCGCCTTTGAACATCGTGGGACAATTCAAGGCGATTTTCAGTGGTTTCCATGCGGCGTTGCAACCAGTCACGGATATTACGCCGGTCGATGTGCATGAATTGTGCACCAATGCTCCGGCAATAAGTGTTTCGTAAGCGGGTCAAAATGGCATCAACCGTGCCACCGAGCTCTGTTTCAACAGAGGCCCCGTTGAAAGGACGACTCAGATCTTCCTGATTTAGTCCATAGACGTTCGGATTCAGTTCCGGACTGTCCGGGCGATCAAAACCCAAGGGATCCAAGTTGGCGACCAAGTGACCGCGGACACGGTATTCACGAACCAGATTATTGACTCGATCCTGAATGCGAGCGAGCCAAAGGGCTTGGGCGGTGGAGTCGTTCGTGGAGCTCTGACCTTTTTCAGTACCGCGGGTTCCGGCGCTGCTGCCACCCTCGGGCGATGGCCTATTTTTGCCGGTACTGCCGCTTCCCACGAGAAACTGCTCAAAATACTTTCGCCAGTTTTCTGAGACGCTGGCGGGGTCGCGAACGTACTGGACGTACAAATCATCGATGTAGTCCAAGCTGTAGCTTTTCATGGTGACAGCAGGGCCAATGAAAGTGGGCCGATTCGAGCAGCTAGGTCATCGGTGGATGGACGACCTGCTCAAGGATCAGATGCGGTTTGTAATGGGTTGAACCCTCGGCGCGGGCTAGGGTTCACCTAGGCTGTGTGCAATTTAAGGAATTACCATCCGGTGTGGTAGCGGCTCAGTGGGACTTTCGTTACCAGATTTACCCGAAAACTGTTTGTGTTGTGGCATTTCTGGTCTCCGCCACGGGTGGTAAGTTTGGAGCCCGCCAGACTGTGTCTTTTTTCTTTCCAGACTTCCGGTTGATGGATTCAATGGCCGTATTGATTCAAGTTCGTGACGCACAAAAAAGGTTCGCAGACCAACTGGTGCTGGATGATGCCGAGTTATCGCTGGTGGATGACGTCAAAGTGGGCTTCATCGGACGAAATGGGGCGGGTAAATCGACCCTGCTCAAGGTCCTGTTGGGTGAGGAAGACCTTGAAAAAGGCGAAGTTGTGCATCATCCATCGCTCCGCATCGGTTATTTGAGGCAACATGACCCCTTCCAGCCAGGCGAATCCGCACTTGATTTTCTGATGAGGGACAGCAACGAGCCGGATTGGCGTTGTGGCGAGGTGGCTGGGCAATTCGAGTTGAAGGGGGACTATTTGGAGGGGCCGGTGAAATCACTTTCTGGGGGCTGGCAGACTCGTGTCAAATTGGCGGCATTGCTGCTCAAGGACCCCAACCTGTTGATGCTCGATGAGCCCACCAACTTTCTGGATCTGAGAACCCAAATTCTATTGGAACACTTCCTCAGGGACTTTAACAAAGCGGCCCTCATCGTGAGCCACGATCGCTCGTTCCTTGCTGCCACCTGTTCGCAAACACTGGAATTGTCTCGTGGCAAGCTGACAATGTATCCGGGCAAGATTGATCCATTTCTTGAATATCGAGAAGAGCGACGGGAGCACGATCGACGGGTGAACGCAACTGTTGTGGCTAAGCAAAAGCAGCTGCAAAAGTTCATTGAGAAGAATCGCGCCAACGCGTCAACGGCCAGTCAGGCGAGGAGTAAAGCAAAGCAACTGGAGAAGCTCCAGACAACAGAACTTGAGGTGGATGAGCCAACCGTGCATATCCGAGCACCTCGAGTGAACCCGAGGCAGGGTACTGCTGTGCGATGCGATGAGATGGCGATCGGATATCCAGACCATGTAGTAGCTGACCAGATTACGCTTGAAATCGAGCATGGTGAGCGGGCCGCAATCGTGGGTGACAATGGGCAGGGTAAGACGACGCTTCTACGAACTCTGGTGCATTCTCTCGATTCGTTGGGTGGTCAAATGAAGTGGGGGTATGGGGTCGAAATAGGAACCTATGCTCAGCATGTTTACAGCAGCCTCGATGAGCGTCTAACGGTGCTTGAACAACTCGAGTATTCATCTGATAGCGATACAACACGACAGGATCTTCTGGCAATGGCTGGGGCTCTGTTGTTTCGCGACGAGCATATACAAAAGAAAATTAAGGTGCTCAGTGGAGGAGAACGGGCGCGGCTGTGCATGGCTGGCTTGTTGCTGGGAACCGCCAATGTTCTCGTGCTCGATGAACCCGGAAACCACCTCGATGTGGAAACTGTTGAAGCGCTGGCCGAAGCACTGGAGTTGTATAAGGGCACGGTTGTGTTCACGAGTCACGATAGGCATTTCATGCAACGAGTAGCTACCAGCGTGATTGAGGTGCGTGATGGGAGCGTGAAGAATTACTTTGGAAATTATCAGACGTATCTGGAGTCAGTGGAAAAAGAAATTGATGATGGGGAACGGGAACGTACGGGGAAAGTCAAAGATGCGTCAGGCGGGCCAGCCGCTAAGGGGGGTGTGGGAGATTACCGAAAAGCTCAGCGAGATCAGCGGCGTGCTGAGAAAGAACTGAAGAATCTAGAAAAGAAGATCGCGCGGCTGGATGATGAAAAGCGAGGAATCAACGATAAATTGCTCTCGGAAACGGACCCAGGTGAGGCTGTGCGCCTGCATCAGCAACTCACCGAACTCACCGAAGAACTAAATCTATGCGAAGAGAAATGGATGGAACTCAGTGGGGACATGTGACAGGCTGGCTGAGCAGGGCCACGAAGATCCTTCGTGCTGTGCAAGCGGTTTTGAGTGCTCGAGTAGATTTTAGAAGGTCGAGCCGGTCGGAATTCGGCCGGATTTCTGCAGGATGCGGTTGGCATGAGCGATTGGTCGGGCAAGAATGACCCAGCGGCTGCTTTGGACCCAGTGGCTGCTTTGGATTTTCCCCATGCCGGTCCACTTTTAACTCTATTTTTGATTTTCAAACTGCTGTTTTGTAATTGAGTTCGAATGCTTGTTCCGCCCCTGCATATTGGTGATCTGGTAATCGATCCTCCTGTTCTACAAGCGCCGATGGCAGGGTTCACGAACGCCGCCTTTCGAGAGGTGGTTCGGCAGTTTGGTGGGGTTGGCCTGTTGGCCACCGAAATGGTCAACGCTCGGGGATTTGTTTGGATGGACGAACATGTCGCCGAACATCCAGACCGTTTGTGGGGAGTGGCCGAGGAGCCTCGGCCACTGGCGGTTCAAATTTGGGACAACGACCCAGAAACGATGGCTAAGGTGGGACGCCGACTGACCGAGGAATATCAGGTCAGTGTGGTAGATATCAATTTCGGTTGTCCGGTCAAACAGGTGACGGAAAAAGCGCATAGCGGCAGTTATCTGCTACGCGAACCTCAGCGGATGTTTCAGATCATTCATCGATTGGTGGAAGCTTGCTCACCCACCCCAGTGACGGCGAAAATCCGGCTTGGGTGTTCACGTGATTCCGTCAACTGCAATGAAATTGCCAAGGTAGTCGAGGAGGCGGGTGCCGCTGCTTTGACGGTGCACGGCAGGACAGCCCATGACATGTTTCGCGGTCAGGCGGACTGGGATCGGATCAGTGAAATCAAGCAGCACCTGCGAAATATACCTTTGATTGGTAACGGTGATCTTGATTCTGCCGAGAAAGTGGTAGCCGCATTCCGGAATTACGATGTTGATGGTGTGATGATCGCCCGAGCATGTTTGGGAAGGCCGTGGCTATTCGCGCAGGCTGCCGCTGCGTTGAAAGGTGATGCGATCCCCGCTGAACCGACTCTGGATGAACAGAGGGACGTGATGTTGAACCACTACCGTCTGGTGGTCGACCGGTTTGGGGAAGAGAAGGGGACCATTTTGATGCGAAAGTACGCCTGCTGCTATGCGCAGGGGAAACGTGGGGCGAGGTTCTTTCGGACACACGTGGCAAAGGTTTCATCTGCCGCTGAGTTTTATAACGTGGTTCGAGATTATTTCCCTGGTTCAGAGCCAGTCGATGCTGCTACGACCGAATTGGCTTCCTGAGTAGAAGTGTCCCAGATCGAGGGAGTGCCCAAAGGCTGCCCTACTGGCTTTTGTCGCCGCGTTCAAGCCAACAAACTTTGCGCGTAAGCCTTGAAATTCCGCATGTCGTCTGGCAGTTCGCCAGGTCCCACAACCAAGGGACCCTTTTCAGGTTGGGTGTGCAGGCCATGGCTTCCGCGTACCAGTTGGGCATCCAGCGGAATGACATCCATCTTGTAACGCATACCAATCTTCTTTTGCGCTAGACGTGACATGGCCCTGACTTTGCTGGTCATGAACAGTTCGCAAGGATCGTAGCCGGGCTTGCGATGAATATCGACGGTTCGAGAAAAATCGGGTGCGAGACGATCGTCGAGCCAATAATAGTAAGTGAACCAGGCGTCCGGTTCTGAAAGTACAATCAGTTCACCGCTGCGGGGGTGATCAAGTTCAAGTTCGACGGGACGGGCAACGCGGGCAACTCCGGGAACAGACAGCAACGCTCTGGCGACCTCATCGATCATGTCAGGATTGCGCACATAAACGTGGGCAAGTTGGTGGTCGGCCACTGCGAAGGCATCCGATTCACCGGGCATCATCATTTCGCCAAAGGGGCCGGGTCGGACAGTCAACCAGCCCATTTCTCGCAGGTAGCGATTCAGGTGAATAGGCCGCTGGACCGGCACTAATCCGTACTCGGAAACAACGATGACTCGTGCATCAATGTCGTTTGCTGCATCGATAATTCTGCCAGCACACTGATCCAGTTCGGCGACTCGTTCCGGGTCATGGTCTGGAAGTCGTTGGAAGTCGTAATCAAGATGCGGCAGGTAGGCCATCGTGAGTTTAGGACGTTTTTCTCGCATTACGATCGCGGTGGCGTCAGCGATCCATTCACTGCTTGGAAGTCCGGCGCTAGGACCCCAAAATGAGAAAAACGGAAATGGTCCGAGACGTCCGACCAGATCACACTGGGTGTGATCGAGAATGTCAAATACCTTCGATCCGTCGCACCCATAATGTGGTTTTGGGGTCGCGCTGTACTTCACACCGGCCGACTGATTGAACCACCAAAACATTTTGGCAGTTTCAATTCCCTCATAGAATTTTTCACCCGAGATGAGTGAGTTAGCTTGTTGCCAGAAGCGGATTTCCTGCGTGTCGCGGTGGTACCAGCCATTTCCAACAATGCCGTGTTGAGCCGGAGATAGTCCTGTAAGCAGTGTGGCCTGTGAGGTGCATGTCACAGCGGGTAGCGGGGATCGCATTGGTTGTGACTCACCGATTGCTGAAATGCGAGGCGCGTATTTCAGCAGTTCGGGTGTCAATCCAACAGCATTGATGATGCAAACGCTAGTCATACAGGTGATTTCAGGAAAGGATGAGTCAGCAGGGAATGGTTAAGCTTCCCCTGCGTTCCCGTCTTCTGCAATATCCAGTTCACCGGCTTTGTATTTTGCCCAGTACTTGTTCAATTCCCGTTTGACGATTCCGCTCAGCAAGAATACTCCTAGCAAGTTGGGGAAGCTCATCCCGAGAATCATCAAATCGCTGAAGTCGAGAATGTTACCGGCGGTAACGATTGAACCCAGCACCGTGAAGCAAAGGAACAGGATTTTGTAGACGATCGACAGTCTTGCACCAAAGAGTTGCACCCAGCAACGTTCGCCATAATAAGACCAACTGATGCAGGTGGAATAGGCAAACAGCACAACGGCAAAATAGAGGATGTAACGAAACCAGTCATAGCCACCTGTGGTGAAAGCAAAAAGAGTGACTTTCGCTCCCTGGTTTTGAGCAATCGCTTCGGTCATTTCTGGTGCGTTGTAGGCGCCGGTAACGATCACGACGAGAGCGGTGATGGTGCAAACCACCACGGTATCAATGAATGGTTCGAGCAGGGCAACGATTCCTTCGCTGACCGGTTCATCTGTTTTGGCTGCAGAGTGGGCGATGGCCGCCGAGCCTACGCCAGCCTCATTACTGAATACGGCACGTTTAACGCCGATGACAAGCACGCCGAGAAAGCCGCCGTAAATTGCGTCAGGCTTAAACGCTTCTGTCCAAATCAGGCTGATCGCAGCAGGTATGCCATCGATGTTGATTGCCAAAATAAATAGGGCGGCAAGAACGTAGGCTCCACACATGAAGGGAACAATTTTGCTCGCCACTGCACCAATGCTTCGCATTCCGCCGACGATCACAATGCCGACCAAAGCAGCCATGATCACGCCGTAAATGACTGGGAAATCTTGCAAGATGGGGACATCACCACGAATAGCTTCCAGCGACTGCCCAATTTGAAATGCGTTGCCACCACCGAAACTCGCTCCGACACAGAGCAACATGAAAAGGACTGCCAGAAATTTCCCCAAGGGCGCCAGGTTGATCTCTGCCAAACCGACGTTTAGGTAACGCATCGGTCCACCCAGAACGTGTCCGTCCTCATCTTTGGTCCGGTAGAGTTGCCCCAGAGTGCATTCGGCAAACTTGGCAGACATGCCCAAAAGTCCAATCGCGATGATCCAAAGACAGGCTCCGGGGCCACCTGTTCCGATTGCAATTGCAACACCGGCAATGTTGCCAAGACCAACAGTGGCTGAGAGGGCGGCTGATAAAGCCTGAAAGTGAGAAACCTCCCCAGTTTCGCCCGGTTTGTCATACAAACCGCGCGTCAGATCAATCGCATGCTTGAAGGCACGAATATTGATGAAGCCCATTCGAAGAGTCAGAAAGACCGCGCCCGCTAGTAACCAAACGACAACGAATGGAATGCTGACCCCATCTGGTTCGGCCTCGGTGCGCAACCAACCTTGCCGGGTTATCTCTTTCAGAGGATCTCCGGTGGCTTGATCCAGCACCGTGTTGCCAAATTCGTCAGTAACTTCTTTTGTTCGCGGGCCAGTGTAGAAATCAAAAAATAGAACGGTCGCAAAAGGATTGACAACAAATTTTCCGAAGGCTTGGTCGATGCTTGCTGCAATGCTTGCTTCTACTTCCTCGGCAGTTTCCACTACTTTTGAGGGTTGGGATTCTGGCGAATCTGTCTCGGAAGCCCCTGCATCAGAATCAGCAGAGCCGGCTTCGCTGGCCGGTTCGCTGGCCGGTTCG
>Ga0315332_10001563_pt1 | contig 12283 bp, 9 predicted proteins | sample M110034915metaG_FD_203455 | JGI IMG/M metagenome (GOLD analysis project Ga0315332, IMG submission 203455) | Ammonia-oxidizing marine archaeal communities from Monterey Bay, California, United States - M1 100m 34915 | ecosystem: Environmental > Aquatic > Marine > Intertidal zone | place: USA...
TGTGGCGTAGAAGACCGGAAAGCCATGACTAATGTGCTCAACGTAATGCATAGCTTCCAGCGCAGAGATCACGGCCGTAGCCATATACGACAACACCGTCAGACATGCTGCAATGGAGGCCCGAAATTTACTGGTGGTGTTCAGCAGAGCGTTGTAGGCACCTCCATTCAGCGGCAGAGCGCCAACGACTTCAGCGTAGATCGAACGGAACAGAAACAGAACGGCTGCTACCATCAGCAATGATACTGGCGCCAGCTTTCCTGCATAACCGATTGCCAGAGCAGATACATAGAGACACGACGAAGTAATGTCGTTGCCGCAAATTGCGGTGGAAGCCAGTTCGCCTAACTGACCATCGTGTTCCTTGGGAAGGTGCGAAGCTGAGGCGGAAGCTGATTCTGACACAAGTAATCCCTGTCTGCGAAGTAGTCAATCAGGCGTGAACGGTATCGGCATCGCCGAACTCTGACAACGCTGTTTGGCACAGCGTTTATCCAAATATCAAAGTGTCGTCAGTTCCAGCAGGTCATCGCGGCAGCGGTCATGAGCGAGTCTGGCCACGGCAAATGCACACGCAGATTCTGAAACCGGTTGACGAAACATGTCAGACAGGATGAGCTGGTCGGCGAAGGAAAACAGGTCTGAGTGCTGCAAAACACGCTCAACAATGCCGGCTCCACCGCCGCTGATGATGACCGTCGGCCTTTCGATTTCAAGGCAACGCTGTTCGCTCGCCTCCATAATCACCGCCAGTCGCTCCAACACCCGACCGACGCCGGCCTGCAGCTGCCGGCACTGCACATCGGCAATATGCTGAGCAATCGCTTTCAGATCTTCTTCATCCAGCTCTGTGGAATCACAGCAGACCATATGCGCCAGTCGGTTCAACGAACACTGGCGTGTTAACGGACGACCGTCGGCCGTGTTGGTGTCATCGGGTTTTTCGGCGACAATACCGGCCACGACGTACGCATCCACGATCGTCGCGAAGACTTCCGCCGCCACCGGACAGGATTTTCCATCCAGCGGAACGGTATCGACAATCGCGCAGACTGGTGTCCGCACAGCTCCCGTATAGACCAGTTCTCCGGACAATAAGCGATCACAGTCCTTCAGTCCCAGGGGTACTGGTTTTCCGTCCAGCAACGGAATGATGTCTGTTGTTGTGGAGCCCATGTCGATCAGCAGCGCTGGTCCGTCCGGAACGGCTCGCCCGACCCATGTCGCCAGCGCATGCCAGTTGGCAGCTGCGACAAGCATCGGTAGATCGCGTGCGTCGTTCAATTCCGCAAACTCACCTGAGGTCAACCAGACTCGCAGCGGTACGTTCAAAAAAGTCTGTTCCACCGCGCGAAGGACAAATTCGACACCTTCAGATTTTGACTGAAAGCAGTCAGCCAATTCGGCGGTCATTGTTAACGCCACCATGTCCGGCAAACTCTGGTCAGCCACAAAGTGGTCCACGAACAGAGCATGCAGCGCGGCGGGCAGTTCTTCCGGCCGCTGCCACATGGCGAAGGGAACGGCGACCGTATGCCCGTCGGCATCCGATGCTTTGATGTTTGCACCGCCGACATCAAGCCCAAGAACTCTCATTCGGTCTCCGCATCCGTTGCTGGTGCAAAGCCGTTGTCATCCTCTTGATCGGGATCCCGAAAAAAGCGATACCCCGTGCCGCGGACGGAAACCAGATATCGCGGATTCGCCGGGTCCACTTCAATCATCTTGCGCAGTCTCATAACAAAATTATCGATGGATCGGCTGGTAATTTCGGCGGAATCTCTCCAGACATCCGACTGCAGCCGGCTGCGAGACAGAACGACGCCGTCGTACTTCAGAAAATACCGCAGCAGTTCCTGTTCACGCGTTGTCAGGGAATGCACGTCGTCACCATTGCACAGTTCAAAACGACCAAAGTCCACCGTTACATCTCCAAACCGCTCGACATCCTGCACGGCTCGCGTGGCCACACCGCTGTCCAGCGTACGACGGCGACGCTCAAGCAGATTGCGAACCCGACTGAGCAGCTCCGGCAGAGCAAAGGGTTTTGTGATATACTGATCAACTCCGCAGTCGAACGCCTGAGCCTTGTCTTCGGCCAGCGTTCGGGCCGTGAGCGCCAGAACCGGAACGTCCACATCAACGCTGCGCAACTTCCGGCACGTTTCGTAACCGCTCATTTCGGGCAGCATCAGGTCCAGCACAATCAGGTCAAATGGCGGAGAAGCATCGTCGTGCAAGTCCAGTGCAGTTCGACCATCGCCAGCCACGCTGACTCGGTAACCTTCCTGTTCGAAATTGAAGCGCAGGATCTTCGCGATGTTTTCTTCATCTTCGACGACGAGAATATTCACCGCTCAGACCCCCGTTGTTTCGCCGGACTCGACCGTCCGGGTCGATTTGTCGTGAACAGAAACCGCTTTCGGTGGCTTGCTGGCCGGCCTTGCCAGCAGCCGCCCCGGAAGACTGACTTCGAAAATGCTGCCCACACCATCCGGGCCATCTGAAATGGTCACTCGGCCCTTCATGATCCCTACCAGCGTTCGCACGATATACAATCCCAGCCCTGTACCCTTCCGCGTACGCTGCAGTTCATCACTGCCACGAAAGAACAACTGGAACACCTTATGTCTTTGATCTTCAGGGACTCCTGTCCCGTGGTCGTGAACCCGAACAACAATTCTGTCGCGGCCTCGGACCATCGCAGACACCTGCACCTTTGGCGGATCGCCGCCATATTTCACGGCGTTGTCCATCAGATTGCCAAAAATCATTTCCAGCAACATCCTGCGGGCATCCAGGTGCAGCGGCGCCAGATCGAAAGTAAAAACAGCCTCAATTTCGTGTTTGTGATGTCGACAGGCAACCTCGGCACAGCCGGTCAGCAGGTCGCTCAGATTAACGCGTTCCGGTTCCGTCTGGCTGCCAATGGCGTCAAGCCGTCCAACTTCCAGCAGCTGATTGATGAGCTGATCAAGCCTTCCCAGCTCAGACTCCATCGTTTCATAGAATTCGCGGCGGTCAGCATCGCTGAGTTCTCGCATCAGGAGAGTATCAAGATACAGTCGCAGTGCTGCGATCGGTGTTTTCAGCTCGTGTGTGACGCTGTCAACAAAGTTCGACTGCCTCCGGTTCAGTTGAATTTCCTTGATCGTCAATACGGAATAAAAGGAAATACCAAACAGACTGATGCCCAGCGCAATTGATCCCAGAATCAGAGCCAGCCATGAATGCTGTCGGGCCAGCAGAATGATCAGCACCAGCATCAGTGTAAGATTCACCGTGCCAAGAACTGCACTGGTCCAGATCGGCAGCTTCAGGTGAGATCGTTTTCGGCGAAAGTCGGCCATCGTATTTTCGCAGCGGTGCTCCTGGGCAGGTCCTTTTAAATGTTACCCATCATCATCGCGTTCTGACAGCAGCCATAACAGAATTTGTTCACAGCCAGTCGAGAGACGGTCGCCGGCTCAGCAGGAACCGTCACAACACTGGCTGCCCACTGCCGCCCGTTCGCTGGTCTGTGCGGCGGAGGCAGGCAGTCGCTTACATCGAACGAAGCCAAAGATACCTATTCTGAGCGGCGTCAGGCGGAGGCGGCAACCGGCCGCCCCATTCTTCTGAGCCACAGAAAATGTGACTTCACGGCAGAACGCATCGTTGGATGCGAATGATACGGGACACCGAACTCCGCCGCCGTCTGTTCCACGATTCTGGCCAGCGCCGGGTAATGCAGGTGGCAGATCTGAGGAAACAGGTGGTGTTCAACCTGAAAGTTCAGTCCACCAGTGAACCATGAGACCAATCGACTTCCCTGAGCAAAGTCAACTGTTGTTGTGACCTGATGAACGGCCCAGGAGTTCTCGATTCTCATCGAGTCTTCGTCCGGCTGGTGAAATTCAGCGTGTTCCACACAGTGAGCCAACTGAAACACAACACTCATTACGACCCCCTCGACGAAGGTCGCCACAAAATACCAAAGTACGACGTGCTGCCACGCGTGCAGGTACAGAGGAAGCCCAAAGGCAACGGTCAGAAAGACCAGCTTACCGGCGAGCAGGACCGACAGATCCCATGCCTTAACAGGAGGCATCTTCATGTCCCCGATGCGGCCTGCAATCAGGCCAGCCACGTCGTCATAGAACTGCCACTTGAACGTGATCAGGCCATAAAGAAACCACAGGTAGACGTGCTGAAATCGGTGGAAGCCGAATCGACGCTGGTGAGGAGACAACCGCCCGAAAGGCCCCACGTCGATGTCATCATCGATACCCGTGACGTTTGTGTAGGAATGATGAATAACGTTGTGTTTTTTCTTCCAGAAGTGCGAACTGCCACCAAGAATGTCCAGCGTAAAGGCCATCATTCGATTGACCAGGGGAAACCGCGAATACGCTCCGTGTCCACCGTCGTGCATGATGTTGAAACCCACTGCCGACATGGCAAATCCCAGAGAAACTGACAGGACCAGTGCCTGAGGCCACGTGGCTGCCCAGAATACAAGTCCGGCGTAGGACACGGTCAGCCAGACCAGAATCACAACCGTCTTGACGTACATCCCCAGATTGTCACGTTTTGACAATTTCGCCTCGACGAAATAGGCGTCCACACGTTCGCGCAAGGCAGGCATGAATCCGTCACACCGGGCGAACTTGACAAGTTTCGAATCAGGCTGAGCTGAAGAATTAACTGACATTTTGTATTTTGAATAATCGAACGAAACGCATCGTGCTGAAATCTGCCCTGTCGGAAGACGTGGCGCCGGAAACACGCGAGTCTTACGGCACAGAGAGTTTACCAGAGTCTGCCTGTTCATGCGCTGGAGTCGCCAGCTTGTTTCGGAAGCTGGATCAAGTCGCGTTTGTCCCCCCCAACACTCCAGCCTCCCGGAAACGGCCCCGACTTAAGAATCCACTCGTCGCATGGTCTGAGTGCCGAAAAATGCTGAGACCGATGATATGTTCGAAGCCGCAGTCTCTGTGGCGAACCCATCACATCAACGCTCAGGCCTGCCTGACGTAAGGTGGAAGTTTGGTGGTTTCGGACATACAGTCCCTGATTCAGAGCTTGCCGACTGCCCTAACGAAGCCATTTCCGTCGCCCTCAAATTAGCACCCGCTGTGTGAACCAGATCATTCCCCCTTCACTGCTGTTCGACTTTTCGCTGCCCATCAGACAGTGCTCGCCACCGTCCCGCCGTAACATGGGAAGGCTGCTGAAACAGAAAGACATGTCTGCGCTGTTTTTTCCGTCGTCCCTGAATGACAACACAGCGTTCGCAACAGTCTCGGCTGGCTGGCACCCGGATGGGCTCGGATTTATATTCCATGTATCGGGCAAGCCCGAAGCGTGCAGCGGAAGCAGTAATGATGTCAAACGGTCCGACTGTGCACTGATCTGGATCGATACTCGCCCTGCCGGCAACGTCCAAAGAGCAACCGAATATTGCCACCACTTTGCGTGTCTACCCTCCGATCAGGAGGTCGCAGGTGCTCCCGGTGTCGTTCCGCTGCCCATTGCACAGCAACGGATACAGCGCATCGAATCAAACCCGAAGAAAATGACCTGCCGGACACATTCAAAGAAAGAGGGTTACGAACTTGAAGTCTGGATCCCCGGAAATCAATTGTACGGTTTTCGTGAAATAAGTGACCTGGGAAAGCTGGGTTTCTATTGTGTCGTGCAGGACACACACCTGGGAGACCAGCCCCTGATCCTGGGCGACGATTTCCCCACCAGCTACAACCCGTCCACATGGATTCAACTGGAGTTACAATCGTGAAAGGATGGGTTCGCTGGACAGCCGTTGCCGCTGGTGGCGTACAGCAGGTTGCGGTCATTGTGCCCCTGCTGACGCTGGCTTATCACAGCTCCGTTGTCGCTCAGTCAACAGGTCCCGAACCGTCGCCGCTGACTCAATCATTGCCGCCGGAACGGCAACGACGCCTGCGGGCCATCAGCCAGACGATTTCCAATGAAGTGCCGCTGGTGATTGCGCATCGTGGAGCATCAGGCTATCTGCCGGAACATACCACGGAATCTGCCACACTGGCTCATGCTCTGGGAGCGGACTTTATCGAGCAGGACGTCGTACTTTCTCAGGACGGCATCGCAGTCGTGTTTCACGACGTCACACTGGAAAACACCACGAATGTTGCTGAACTGTTTCCAACGCGAGGTCGCAATGGCAAATTTCATGTCTTCGACTTTACGGTAGCTGAGTTGCAGCAACTGAATATCTCAGAACGATTCAGGTTCCCGGAGAATTCGGATGCGGGTCAACGATTCCCGCAGAATACCGGACGCTTTCGACTGTCGACGCTGGAAGAACATCTTCAGCTGATCAGGGGACTGAATGTCTCACGCGGTCGCAATGTCGGCGTCTATATTGAAATCAAACAACCGAAACTCCATCAAAAACATAAACTGGATCCGTCGAGAGAAGTCCTCCGTGTACTCAAGAAATACGGGTACAGCGATGCCGACGACCGAGTCTTTGTGCAGTGTTTCGATGAAGCCGAAATTCTTCGATTAAGGACAAAGCTACAGTGTCGACTTCCACTGATTCAATTACTGACCGATGAACCGTCGGACACGGACCTGGCTGAAATTGCGAAAGTTGCAGACGGTATCGGCGTTCGGATTTCCGCGGTTGTCGGCGGAGTTTCTCCGGAGGACCCCGCTCGCGCACGGGTGTCCAGCGTTGTTCGGACAGCTCATCAGCATGCAATGCTGGTGCACGCATGGACCCTGCGCACCGATTCGCTGCCCGATTATGCTCCGGATACCCAAACGATGATCGACTGGCTGGTCAGAGAAGCCGGGGTGGACGGTATTTTCACGGACCAGCCCGACATTCTCTTGACCTGGCGCCAGAATGTGCAGGCCGCCGGGCGGCCGGAAGGTCCCTTCAAACTGCTGGGTAACGGCCCTGCCGTGTCTGAATAGAATATTCTGAACTGACCGACTGACCGTTGATGGCGGGCACGAAGCAGAAAATCTGATCTGTTGTCCACGCGGGGGCATTATTGAATCTTGTGGCTCAAATGCCCCGGTTTTGTTGGCGGCGTTTAATTTTCAACGGAATTCTCTGAGTTTGTGAGATCCTGGCGAACAGACGCCGGTTCGCAGGACGTCTGTACATGTGACAATCTGCGTTTCAGAACTCTGTAATCGCCGCAAATCATGGTATGAGTTGGCGATACGGCGTTTGGCGGGTCGATCTAAACATTGTCAACGTGACGTTTCCAATGTATCATTTCGTGCTAAATGTGTGTTTTCGCGTTATGATCACGTATGAACCAACGTTCCGTGAAACAGAACGGAACGTACTGTGGTGCGGCGCCGATTCGGTTTTGCAATAATGATGAAAGCCTGTCACACTGTTTTTCAGGTGAAACCATGGCTGGGGAGTGATGGTTTCCAATTTTGTGTCGGCGGGATTTCGGTTCCTGCCGTCAGTTCCCATGATCAGAGGCATGGCCTCATCAGAATCGTCAAACGAGGATTCCGTCGTGAGTACAATTGAGGTCACTTCCAGCCAGGCACTGTCTGCCGATGATTCCGATGTTGGCAACGGAGTCTGGGAGATTCTCTACGATATGCCGGCCTGGGGCATCAGCCTGCTGGTCCATGTCGCCATTCTGATCTGCCTGATGAGTATCACCTGGGTCATCGAGACGCAACGCGAAGTCGAAATCACTTCGACGTTCGAACCGGAAGATATTCGCCAGGAAGAATATGTTATTAACACAGAGGTGAACGAGGAGATCGGCAGCGACAGCAGTTTGAATATTGTTGGCCCGTCGATGGCAGTTGCCCAGAACAGCGGCATCGACAATCACCGCGAAGAACAGGAAAAGATAAACGAGGTCATTATCGATCCTCGCCTGCAGGCTCCGACAGCGATGCAGGCTCCCAGCGAAGCGGAACTACTGGAATCGATCGACCTGACCGGAACCACCGAACACGCAGGCGGAACGGAAGGTGCGATCGACCGTATCACTCAGGAAATTGCCGCCTCGTTGAACCAGCGGAAAACCCTGGTGGTATGGCTGCTGGACGAGTCTCTGTCTATGGAAGGCCGGCGTGAACTTGTGGCGAAGCGTTTCCAGGGAATCTACAAGCAACTGGGAGCACTGGATATTGGGGCTGAAGAAGCTCTGAGAAGTGGGATCGTGGGTTATGGCAAGGAAGTCCATTTGCTGCAGTCAGACCCGACCTCGGACCTTTCTCTGCTGATGAAAGCCGTAGAGTCCATCCAGAATGACAAATCCGGAGAAGAACAGGTTTTCTCGGCGCTGAACATGGCTCTGAAAACGTTTCTGCCGGCGAAACGCAAGATGCGAGCGAACATGATGATGATCCTTGTCACAGACGAGCGTGGCGATGACTATCAAATGCTGGAAGACACGGTACGTCGCTGCACACGCGAGGGTGTTAAGGTGTACTGCATCGGAAACACATCAGTGTTCGGTCGCGAAAAAGGCTACATCCCCACGACATGGGAAGTGGACGGAGAGACCTATCAAAAAGATTTGCCGGCAGATATGGGCCCCGAGACGGTTGCCGCCGAAGGACTTCAACTTCCGTTCTGGACGGCCAGTGCCCGAAACCTCGACCGTATGTCGTCCGGTTATGGTCCCTACACACTGTCACGCGTGTGCGCCGAGACCGGCGGCGTATTCTTCGTCGCTGAAGATAGTCGTGGACGCAAGTGGGACTCCGGAATCATGCGAAAGTATTCGCCGGACTATCGCCCGTTGCGGGACTATCAGCGGCAACTGTCGACGAACTCCGCGAAGTCAGCTCTCGTCAACGCCGCCAAACAGACCGTGCTTGATGGAGACGACATCCCGGTTCCCCAGCTGCGGTTCCAGGCCAATAACGATAACGTCCTGCGACAGCAGATCACGGAGGCACAGAAACCACTGGCGACAATGGACTATTATCTTCAGTCGCTGCATTCCATTCTGGAAGCCGGCGAACGTGATCGCGACAAGCTCGATTCGGACCGCTGGCGAGCCAGCTATGACCTGGCGATGGGACGGGTCCTTGCGATGCGAGTTCGTGCGTTTGGCTACAACGCCATGCTGGCTGAAATGAAGGCGGCTCCCAAAGTATTCGAAAAGGAAGGGAATAACCAATGGCGTCTGGCTCCCTCAAAGGACGTCAATGCAGGTGCTACCGTCCGTAAGCTGCACAAGAAAGCAATTGAGTACCTGACGCGTGTCATTGATGAGCATCCGGGCACGCCGTGGGCCTTTTTGGCGTCGGTGGAACTGGGCGATCCACTCGGCTGGGGATGGCACGAAAGTAAGATGCAGATTGCAGCCGCCGGGAATAGCGGGGCCGCGGGCAACCGACCACAGTTCGCCCCTGAAGAAGAAGCCCGCCGCCAGGAGCAACGTCGCCGACAGCAGAAAATGAAGGCCACAGAACCGAAACTCTAAAACCCGTTATAACTATGGTTTTTCGGTGCAGTAGACGCAAATACCCCGTGCACGCCCGCACGGAGTATTTACAGATCATCACTACGGCCTCAGGCGACGACGTAAAATCAGAGCACATGATTCTGTGTGCCGGCGGAATCCCCGCAAATAACAGTCTTTGCCAAGCCTGAAGCACCGTATTGGCACCGCGTCGCTCGTGACGGACAGGGGTGATGGGGACAATGAACCGCAACAAGTGGCTCAAATTCCGGTTACTTCGGATTTGTCTGATCGACAGCTTGCAGTATGGCGACACAAAACGTTCAATAGGACCGGGGAAATCGACTGGGAAGGGCGTAACAAGGCCGTTGCACCCGTTTTACACACTTCGTTTGCGCGCGAATCACTGCCGATTCAAGTAAGAATCAGACAGACGCTGGATATCGCAAAGCGCTCGAAGGTTCAGTGAAAATGGAACACGACCAATTTCTGTTCGTGATCGTAGAAAGCCCGACATGGCTGCTCTACGTAACACTGCTGCTGACCGCTGTGTTTTTTCGGTTCTCTCGGTTGTTGACCGTGAGAAATCTGGACATGGTGCTGCTGCTGCTGCTGTCCACTGCACTGGTCGTCTCAGCGTCCTCCAAACGGGACGACCTTGCGAACGCTGGTGCCGTCTCACCAGCGATTCCCGTACAGACTCAGACTGTTGAGGAATCTCAGACGACGCCGCTGGGGGCTCTGAACCGATTCAGCTCCTTTGTCGTTCTGGCACTGTCGGTAATATTGATTGTTCGCCTGACCTTTGACGAGTCCCTCACCCGTCGACCACGCCTGGAACAGAACCTTAACCAGGCCGGACTGACGTTCCTGTTCTTTCCGGCATTTACGATTCTTATGACGGGCGTCTTTCTTAAGGATCCGCCTGTCCGCAACATCGACTCGGTGAAGTCCGGCGTTGCGCTTTTACAGGGACACGAGTCATCTGATGTCACTGCCGCGGGTGATCAGGCCACACCACCAGCGACCGAAACGATTATCGCCGCCGGCGCAGCGAAGGTCGCAGAACTTTCCGGACAGGTAGATTCAGTAGAAAACCGGGATGCCTCCGGTCGAACATCAACAGAGGAGATGATCGCCCGGATTCTGGTCGTGGTCGCACATACGACCGTGGTCGTCGGGCTGATGTACATCGGCCGAAAACACTTCTGCAGCGCTCAGCTCGGGGTGTCTATGTGTTGCCTGTACCTGTTGCTGCCGTGTACAGCATTTAATGTCCATGAGCTAAGTCACGTTGTGCCGGGAGCCTGCCTGACATGGGCATTTGCAATGTACCGAAAACCGGCCGTGGCAGGAGTACTTTTGGGGCTGGCCTGCGGCACGTTGTTTTTCGCCGTGTTTCTACTGCCGCTGTGGGCCGTCTTTTACGGCCGGAAGGGCAGCCTTCGTTTTGGAATTTCACTTGGTGCTGTCGCTGCAGTGGTGTTAATGACATTCGCGCTAACCTCCGCTACCACCGATTCGTTTGTCAGTAAACTTGTGATGACGGCTAACTGGACGGCTTATCGACTGTTTGACGCAGCGACACCGATGTCTGAATCCGCGATCGGTCACGTATTTCTGCGGATTATCCTGGCCGCCCTGTTCTTCGTGATGTTCGTCGCCATGACCGTTATTCCCCGGAAAAGAAACCTCGAAAATTTGCTGGCGAACTCAACGGCTTTGATTGTCGCCGCACAGTTATGGTATCCGGAAGACGTAGGCAGCTATGTGCTGTGGTATCTGCCTTTGCTGATGCTGGTGATGTTCCGTCCCCGACTGGATCGCTTCGTGCCACCTGAAGCGGATCACTCACACACTATGCAGCGACCAAGCGATCAGCAGACGCAGCAAGGGGCAGGAACGCTGTCTCGGGTGACGCTGTATCATTGACAATGATGCGTCCCCGCAGGACCAATAGCCGACTTTCACAGGTGGCAATCGGTTCAGCAGCTGACAAATACGCGGACCTGCAAAGCGTCTCAGCCTTGCAATGGCTGATCGGCACCGCCAACATCCCCACTTCCGTTCGTTCGCGTCTCCTTGCACAGCTGTTGTTCTCTTCATGAGCATTATTAACACTCTGAAATCCCGTTTTGCGTCCGCCCTATCGCCGCTGACCACCAACACCGGTCCGTTGCTGGAAATGATTCGATCGTCACAGGATCCGAAATTCGGCGATTTCCAGGCCAACTGCGCCATGCCTCTGGCCAAACAGCTGGGAAAGTCGCCTCGCGACGTCGCGGCCGAAATCGTTAAGCACCTGGACGTCAGTGATTGCTGCGAAACACCCGAAATCGCCGGCCCCGGCTTCATCAACCTGCGACTCAAAGATGACTGGATCGCAGCACGGATCGGCCAGATCGCAGGAGACAATCGTCTGGGGGTCACAGCAGCTGACAAACCACGACATGTGGTCGTTGATTTTTCCTCACCCAATGTGGCCAAGCCCATGCACGTCGGCCACCTGCGAAGTTCTGTCATTGGCGACGCCATCTGCAGAACTCTGCGTTTCGCAGGCCACAAGGTGACCAGCGACAACCACATCGGCGACTGGGGTACGCAGTTTGGCATGATCATCTACGGCTATCGGAATTTCCTTGACGCGGCTGCCTATCGCAAGGATCAGGTCGCAGAACTGGCCCGTCTTTACAAACTGGTCAATCAGCTGTCCGACTATCACAAGGCGACAGCCGGGTTGCCGGATCTTCGCCTGCACCTGCAGCAACGGCAGGCGGAACTTGATGAACTCAACAGCAACGTCGCCTCAGCTGACAGGAAGGCGAAGAAAAAATTGAAAACACAGCGGAAGACGG
>Ga0315332_10001565_pt1 | contig 12274 bp, 6 predicted proteins | sample M110034915metaG_FD_203455 | JGI IMG/M metagenome (GOLD analysis project Ga0315332, IMG submission 203455) | Ammonia-oxidizing marine archaeal communities from Monterey Bay, California, United States - M1 100m 34915 | ecosystem: Environmental > Aquatic > Marine > Intertidal zone | place: USA...
ATCAGATCTTATCACTTACTGGAGAGTTGAATCACTCGATGACGCCGGGGCAGTGTCCACCGAGCTCGTTACTACAAAAGAATAACATGAGCGCTGGCCCGGGGTTCAACGTGGCTTACGCTTCGTCAATTTCCGGTTCGTTGATTTTTTGGAACTGGTTTTCTTAGCTGGCTTCGCCTTGGAGGCAGTCTTTTTCGAAGCAGTTTTCTTCTTCGCTGGTGAAGTTTTTTTAGCGGCTGTCACCTTCTTCGAAGTCTTTTTAGCCGCTTTCTTCGAAGTTTTCTTAGCCGGTGCTGCCTTCTTTGCAGGTGTAGCCTTTTTGGTGGCTTTTTTCGCAGGAGCCGGCTTCTTTTTCGAAGTTTTCTTCTCGGCTTTTTTGCTCGGCGCGGCTTTCTTTACGGGCGTAGCCTTCTTCGCTGGCGTGGTCTTTTTAGTCACCTTCTTAGCAGGCTTTTTCGTGGCCGTACTCTTGGTCGCCGCCTTCTTTGCTGGAGCCGCCTTCTTTGCTGGAGCGGCCTTCTTTGCTGGAGCAGGAGCACTTTTCTTGGCCGCCTTATCGGCAGCTGCTTTCTTGGCAGCGGCCTTGGCTGTCTCTTTAGCCGCGGCCTCAGCAGCTGGCAACTCTTTCCTGGCCGGTTCTTTTGTCTTCTTCTTTTTGGGTGGATTTTTCGCAGCTTCGATTGCAGCAAGTGCAGCCGCTTGCTCTGCCGCTTTTGCTGCTGCCTTTTCCTCAACCTTGCGTTCAAGGACACGCTTCTTGGCAGCTTTCTTACTTGCAAGCCACTCATCGAGCCGTTGGCTCGACCCCTTACTGACCGCATCGATAAATGCACGAGCAGCTTTGTCTTTCAAATTCTTGTTCAACGCAACTGCTGCCTGGTGCAACAAACCTGAGAACTCGACTCCCTTGCTTTTAGGTATCGCCCTTTCCAACCCGGGTACCTTACCGCTCGACGCCTCTGGCTGCGATGCAATTTCAGTACTCAACATGATCACCATGGCAGAGTAGTCGACCGGAATCGAATGCCCGCCCAAACCATGCTGGACCGTATAGCTAAGCACGAAGGGCGTCATGCTGGGCATCTTCTCAAATTTATTTACCGCTTTGCCGAGATTCTCTTTCTTGAGATGATCCAAGTCAAACGTATAAAACTCCTCGAAGATGGCCTGCAGGTTACCCTTGAGTCGTCGCGCTGCCACCAAAGGCTCGGGCAACCTCGAGAGAACTTGTGCCAACTCGGTGACTGTGGTGACACGCACCTCATTCCAGTCGTAAAACTCCTGCTCACATTTTGCCATGCCCTCGTCAGCTAATTCAGCTGGAGCATCTTCCAAGAGAGACGCATACAGCACATGCTCCAGAAGAGGGCGGGCAGGCTGAACTGGCGCTGGCTTGTAGTGTTTTTTGAGGGCAGTGTTGAGTTTGCCGATCAGGGTTGCACGCTTACTTGCAGACATCTTGTTTTGTCAGATCAGAGGGTACTGATGGGTAGGATCGCAGAGCGATCACGATCATGTTCGAGATTGGGCTATTGAGCCCATGGGTCGGTGGGTTCTATCTGGTTTTCAGGAGCTTGGAATTGTCCCTTGCCCCCTGCTAAGCCATCTTGTTCAGCAGCAGTCGGATTGACCTCTCCTGAGCCACTCGACTCACTTTCAGTCGTGTTTTGATCCGCGAGTTCACCCTGCATCGGTTCGTCACTTTCTCGCTTGATTTTCTCGAGGATCTCACCGACTAACAGAGAATGCTGAATTCCTTTATCGATTACAAATTGCAGGCGAGGGGTGTACCTTGCCTCAATCCGCGAAGCAATTCGACTCTGCAAAAATCCCGCAGCATTCTGCAAACCCCTCAGGGACAGTTGCTGCTGCGACTCATCTCCCATGATGCTGACTGCAACCTGTGCCTCTCGCATGTCAGGACTGACTTTGACACCGACCACGGTCACATCCTGCACGCGTGGATCTCGCAATTCAGTCAAAATCGAAGCGGCCACGACCTCTCGAATGGCTTCGGCTGCTTTTAACAAACGTCTACTGGTCACAGCAAATAATTGGGTTGGGGATGAACGGGGATCACAGTTGCGCAACCGAAGGATGCGGTCGATGGTGTCGGTCGAATGGTGTCAGTCGAACGGTGAACAGTCAAAGTGTGAACATGTGCCGAGGCAGGCTAGTCCGGCACGTCAATCTTGTTGTCATTGATTCTCTGTCTCCGACCCACTCTCACCCTGCCGGGCTACGATTGTTGTTCTTATTAAACATCAAACCCTAGGCGTCTTATCACAGAGTTCTTTTGCTTGCCGTGCCAATTGGCAGCAGCAGCCTTTTTCTCCAGTTTCTCAATTGCATCCCGCCAAACGTCCATCGTTGCATGCCGCCTGATGCGGGTTCGATGTTAATCGAGCGTTCGAGCAAACTCTTCGATTCGATACGCTTCAAGGACATCGTCCTGCTTCACATCATTAAAGCCTGACAGACGGATACCACACTCCATACCGCGAGGAACTTCCTTCACGTCTTCTTTGACCCGCTTCAGAGAATCCAGTGGGTAGTCTCCGATGGTTCGACCATCACGATTGACACGGATACGACAACCACGCTGGATGGATCCTTGGGCAACGTAGCACCCTGCGATACTTCCGACGCGACTGATAGAGAACACCTGTTTGACGAGAGCACGCCCCAATTCCACGATGCGTTCCTCTGGCTTCAATCGGCCTTCGATCATCGCTTTGATATCGTCAGTCAATTTATAAATCACATCGTAGCGGCGTACTTCAACGTTACGCTCATCGGCAAGCGATCGAGCCTGCTCATCCGGGATCACATTGAAAGCCGCGATCACGGCATCAGACGCTGAAGCCAAAGTAACGTCAGCCAACGTGACACCACCAACGCTTCGCTGCAGCACGCGAACCTCGACTTCTGGGTTATCAAGCTTGCTCAGTTCTTTATCGATCGCCTCAAGTGAGCCCTTCACATCCGCTCGCACGATCAGGTTCAACTTGGCTTTTTCTTCCTGCTGACCGAGGCGTCCTTCCTGCAGCATTTCCTGGAAGTTCTCGAAGGAGACTTTCGTGGTTACTCCAGAGAGATTTTCCTGACTGCTTGCGTGAGCACGACTGCCAGCAATTTCACGAGCCTTACTGATGTCATCAAGTACATGGAACCGTTCACCCGCTCCGGGTGCTTGATCGAAGCCCATGACGTTAACCGGAGTACTTGGTCCGGCACTGGTCAAAGCTTCCCCAGTGAGCGTGTCAGACATTGCCCGAACACGACCATGCGAGGCACCGCAAACCAGCACATCGCCGACATTCAATGTTCCATTCTGAACAATCAACTTGGCGACGACACCACGATCCCCTTGCTGCTCGGACTCAAGGCAAACACCAAGGGCCGTGCGATCTGGATTCGCCTGATACTCATTAAGTTCGGCAATCGTGAGAAGTGTTTCGAGCAACTCATCCATACCGATGCCTTTGATAGCACTGGTTGGAACAACCTCAACGTCCCCACCCCACTCGCTAGGAGTGAGCTGGTGTTCTGTCAATTGCGTCATGACTCGGTTTGAATCAACACCTTCGAGATCGATCTTATTCATCGCGACGACGATCGGCACATCGGCTGCCTTCGCGTGACTGATTGCTTCTTCGGTCTGCGGCATGATGCCGTCATCGGCAGCCACAACAAGGACTGCAATATCAGTGACGTTCGCACCTCGAGCACGCATTTCAGTGAAGGCTTCGTGACCCGGTGTGTCGACGAAGGTGACGCTGCGGCCATCCTTATCAACTTCATAGGCTCGAATGTGCTGAGTGATTCCACCGGCCTCTCCACTGACGACATCAATCCCAATCAGGTAGTCCAGCAGACTGGTTTTTCCGTGGTCGACGTGCCCAAGAAATGTCACGATTGGAGCTCGTGGCACCAGCGTGTCAGGATCATCTTCCTGTTCCTCTAACCCAGTGATCAGAGAGTCTTCCAGCGTTTCCGAGGCCTTCAATTCGATCTGCAGTTCCATTTCAGCCGCAATCACTTCGGCCGTCTCGAGATCGAGTTCGGAATTGATATTCAAACCAACCTGCAGCCCCATGCCCATTAAGGTTGCAAGCACCTTACCCACGGGGGCACCAGCTGCTTCGGAGAATGAGCGAATGGTACAAGGCAGTTCAAGAATGACGGCATCTTTTCTCGGCGCCGCAGTATTGACTCCCTTACGACGCTTGTGACCGTGACGGGAAGAGCGTCCCTGGCGAGAACCATAGCCGCCTTGGTCGAGGGCTGCTCGCCCGCGTCCTTTACCGCGAACACGCTCTGCACGAGGACTGGCCATCCCAGCCAGTTTGCGTCGCGGCTTGTCTTCTTCACCACCTTCACGCTTCTTCTCGCCCGTGAAACCAGTGAGACCAGCACCGCGCTTCGCCGCTGCGGAACGCTTACTATCTTTGTCTTCCTTGGCAAGCTCCTCCAGCGGAGCTCGCATCCCTTGACGGTGCCCTGCGATCACGTCTTTGCTGAGCTTCACGTCCGGCTTCTGCGCCTTGGGCTCACCGCTCGCCTGTTTACTCGGCTTTGGCTCGGCGACCTCCGGAAGAGACGCCATTTTTACGTTAATCCGCGGCTCTCGGCGTTTTGCTTTGCCGGAGTCACCGCGTTTTTCACCTGAGGGCGTTGGTCGATCTAAAGATCGCATTTTCCCGCCTGAAACCGTCGAATCGCGTCTTACTGGCGCGACAGGATCGTTTCCGGCTCCACCTTTGCGAACTCCCATTCGACTCTTGATACGACTTCCCAAAGAGCCTGATTTCGGCGGTTGAGGAGCAGGAGTCTCGGGTGCAGCGACCTCTTCTTTTTTCACCGGAGCTGGGGGCGTCGGCGCGGCTTCTGCCACTGGCTCGACCGACTCGGGTGCTTCAGGTGCCTTGGGTGCGGGAGTCGCGGGCTTGGCTGGTTTTTCCGGAGTAGAACTCCGACTCGCACTGCGGCCCACTTTGATGGCGACATGTTTCCGTTCTGTCGGAACCACATCACGCACAGCCGTGGGAGCAGTCGTCGCTGCGGGCGCAGCAACTGGTTCTGGCTTACCAGCCCCAGATAAATGGTCTCGAACTTTCTGGGCCTCCTCATCGGAGAGGCTAGCCAGCGCCGAGCCTTTGCCGGTTATACCGACCTTTTTGACAAGATCTACTAGATCTTTGCTGTCAACTTTAAGTTCTTTTGCGAGCGCGTAGATGCGTGCGGGCACGTGCGGAAATCCTGTCGATTCGTTTTTGGAACCCGCCGAGCGAATGTTGTAATTCGTTGATATTCGTACGGGAAGATGCCCGATTCGCGGGCGGGTTCAATGGTCTGTTTATGATCACATACTGGTTATTCCTCCATCGCCGCAGCAGGTCAAAAACCTCCCGCGTCGGGGATCATCCAACGATTCCCCAGGTTACTTCCTGGGCCAACTTGCCCATACGATAGCGAAAAACGAGCGTGGCGCAGAGGTCTGCCAAGGCACTTTCCTGCGGAAACTCGGCAAGTTTTCGGGTAAACCGGAGTTTAACGGGCTATTCACCCACCGAATCAGCTCTTCTCGTCCGCTGACTCAGCGTCCTCATCGCCTGAGGCGTCTTCCGCTGGAGGTTCAGCGGGCTCCGCTGATTCCTCGGCAACCACAGCTTCCGGCACTACTTCTGCGGCCTCTTCAGTAGCTGCGGCCTCTTCAGTAGCTGCGGCCTCTTCAGTAGCTGCGGCCGGCGATGCTTCCGCAGCAGCGGCCCCGGTATCTTCGCTCGCTGGTGGAGCTGCAGCAGCACCACCTGCTGAACCTGATTCTTTTTGGGTCTGCTCGCGTTCCCGCCTAACCCTACGTTCTTCAGCAGCTGCTTGCTCAGCTTCTTCGGCCATGGTCTCGGCAGCCTCAACAATCCGATCGACGTCCTCTGCCGCCAAACCGCTCATTTCCATGAATTGATCCGGCTCAATCACCGACAGATCGTCGTAGGACAGGTAGCCCTGCTCGACCAAACTCTGTGCGATTTCCTCAGTTACCCCGGCAATCTGGCTAAACCCAGTCACCGCTCGCTCGATTTGGTCCTCAAGCTCAGAGCCGGTCATGATCTCAATATCCCAGCCACATAGCTTGCTACCCAGCCGGACATTTTGCCCTCGACGGCCGATTGCCAGTGACAATTGATCCTCTTGAACCAGAACAATAGCGCGTCCGATCATGTCACACAGCAACACCTGCTCAACCTCCGCCGGCTGCAACGCATTGGGAATCAGCACTTCTGGATCTTCGTCATAGCGAACAACATCGATGTGCTCACCGGCCAGTTCTTCACGAACGGCTTTGATTCGGCTACCGCGATAGCCCACGCATACCGCAATCGGATCAATTTGGCTGTCAACGCTGCTGACCGCAACTTTACTGCGGTAGCCTGGCTCGCGACTGATGGATTGAATGGAGATAATTTCTTCACCAATCTCAGGTATTTCCTGCTCAAAGAGCCTCTGCACCAACTGGGGACGGGTTCGACTCAAGACAACTCGAACACGATTTCCCGTGGCTCGAACCTCAAAAACAACTGCCCTGACACGCTCTCCAGCATGCAACGTCTCGCCCGGGATTTGCTCACTTCGCGGCAAAATCGCTTCAACATTACCCAGATTCACAGTGGCGACGCCGCCGTCCGCTCGCCCAATGATTCCGCTAACGATATCCCCAATCTGCTCGCGATACTCCAGCATCAACGAGTCACGCTCTGCCTCTTTTACCTTCTGGATGATTACTTGCTTGGCAGTCTGCGCCCCGATTCTGCCGATCTGGTCCTCACCTAGCTGCTCCCCTGCGAGCACTGCGTGAATCCGACCATTTTCGCGGTCAAGCTGAACTGTGATGTCAGCCTCTTCGCCGTACTGACGCTTTGCAGCGGTCTGTAGAGCTGATTCGATCGCAATGAAAACCAACTCCTTATCAATGTTCTTCTCACGGTGCAGAGAGTCTACGTATCGAAGGATATCTTGTGGATTCATATCGACGTTCGTGATTTGAAAGGAGAGGCCGCTGAATACGAACAAAAAAACTGCCCGAACCTTAGGGGGCCCGGGCAAGCGATTGCACGACATTGTGTGAGACCATATCTATCTATCGGGCGGGTGTCAACCAATACACCACCGTCAAACCAAGCCAACACATGAATTAATACCCCTGCATATCAAGGACGCTCGCAAGAATCTGGATCGCAGGTAGATGCCGCAAGCCGAAGGGACTGGATGACAAATCCTATCTTCGACATTGCGAGACGACCAATTGCCGAGACGCCTGAACTGCTGAACTGAAAATCGCCAAAAGTGACTGACTGCTCAAAACGTCACACGCAACTCAGTACGTCAAACGCAATCTGAACGACTCACTAGTTTTATAAAAACGGCTACAACCTTTAAAAACAACTGCAACCATCTCGCGGCAATCGAAACGCGAGCCCAACGGCAAGCAGGGGGTCAGCAAGCCACAAACTGACTAAAAACCTCCCAAATCACCAAACATGCCTACAATCCGCGTGACAAAAATGACAAGATTCGTCTGAGACACACAAGACCTGCCACCAAAGCACTAACCGTACTCATGCTGCAGCGGCAGCATTACGAAAACCATGGTCGGCACAAACTTGGTCGCGTCCTCCGGAACGCCAGTCGGATTTGCAACGAGAAACAGGACTCGGGCAGAGACGAGGCTCAACCATCACTACCAACCACTCGCTCCACTCTGCACTCGTGTCCTCCCGCATTATAAACTCAGACCGCACTGCTGAGCCCCTCATCTGAGCCCCCTCATCAAGCGACTTTCCATGTCGGATCTGCCTCAAAATCCTGCCCCGTCCACCAAGGTACTGATTGCCGAGGATGACCCCGTGTTTCGCCGCGTACTTGCTGCTGCTATCAGTCGCATAGGGGTTCACACAGAAGCAGTCAGCAATGGTGTCGAAGCTTACGAACGGATCCAGACTGGCGGTATAGACTTCCTTGTTTTGGACTACCAGATGCCCATTTGCTCTGGAATTGAATTATTGGAGCGAATGACAACCGGCAAACAAAACAAATACGAGCTGCCGCCGACCATTTTATGCACTGCCAAAGGTTTCGAAATTGACGGACCAGCTTTATCAGAACGCTTTGGCCTAGTCGCAATTTTGCACAAGCCGTTTAGTGCCACACAACTTGGAAAATTGATTTCTGAAAATCTCCGTTAACGGGAGGACCTTGGGGTTTCATCGCTCGAGAAAACCTTAAGGACTTTCAGCAGACGATGGGCAGCACGCAGACCCTTCAGGTAAACTGTGCAGATGGGCCTCCGAAGCCCTCCTCAATCAAGTCCCCACCGACCAAGTCCCCACCGACCGGAGCCCTAAGTGCATCCTCGCGTCTACCTTCAGGTCATCGTCACCGCAGCCCTGGCATTCTGCTTGCTGCCCCTGACTGCATTTGCAGCAATGCCACAGGACACCACACCAGGCGCATCCACAAAAAAAACAAACGGGCAGGTCCCGGATAGCAGGTTCACCGAAAAACAACTGAACTTTTTTGAAACACGTATCCGGCCTGTGCTTGTCGAGCATTGCTACTCCTGCCACAACTCGACCGAACAGCAAGATAGCGATTTGGCTTTGGATCACCGCACCGCCACGATGAATGGCGGCAGCGGAGGCCCAATCATCGTCGCCGGCGATCCGGCAGCCAGTCGCCTCATCGAAATTCTGAAGCATGAGATCGAAGGCGTTGAGATGCCCGAGGACGGGCCGAAGCTAGACGCCAAAGTGATCTCTGATTTTGAGACATGGATTCGTATGGGGGCACCTGACCCCCGCAACACCCCCCCCACTGCTGAGCAACTTGCTGCAACTATTTCGTGGGAAGCCCAGCGCGAACGACGCAAGCAGTGGTGGAGTTTTCAACCGATTGCAACAGTACCGACCCCAAGTGGAAATGGAAATCCGGTTGACCTATTCATCAGGTCCCAACTTGAGGATGCGAACCTAAAACATGCCCCAAGAGCCAATCCCGTCGTATTGATCCGACGGCTGTTCTTGACGCTCACCGGCCTGCCTCCGACCCGCAGCCAACTGCTGAAGTGGCAAGAGCTCTACGAAGGGAAACAATCCTATGCAGAAACCACAAATCAATTGATCGATAGCCTGCTCGCAAGCAAGCATTTTGGAGAACGCTGGACCAGACATTGGCTCGATTGGGTTCGCTACGCCGAGTCCCATGGCAGCGAGGGAGATCCCGCAATTGAGAACGCATGGGTCTATCGCGACTACCTCATCCGCGCATTGAATAACGACATTCCCTATGACACGCTTGTACGCGAGCACATCGCAGGTGACCTGCTGCCTGAACCGCGCATCAACACTGACCTGGGAATCAATGAATCAATGATTGGGCCATCGCATTGGCGGATGGTGTTCCATGGTTTTGCACCCACGGATGCGTTGGACGAGAAGGTCCGATTCATCGATGACCAAATCAATGTTTTCTCGAAAGCCTTTCTAGGCCTGACCATTTCCTGCGCTCGATGCCACGATCACAAGTTTGATGCGATAAGCCAGAAAGATTACTACGCTTTATTTGGAATCTTGGCATCTTGCCGCCCAGCACGCCGCGCCATCGAGACGCCAGAAATCCAGCAACTGAACGCAACTGAATTACGATCTTTGAAGCAAAAGATTCGGGTGAGCATTGCCGAAGAATGGCTCGCATCGCTGCACACACTTGAGCGTCGCATTCGCGATATGGGAAAAACGACTGGGCAACCTGCCGACTCATTAAGCCACATCGTCAACCGCCTGAAAACAGCGGAGCAGGAAAGCAGACTCGAGAGTGAGTGGAGCAAAATTTTCAGCAAGCCGTTGCAAACAGAAGCACAGCAGACGACCGCGGAAAGCGGACAAACGTGGAAATTCAATTCAGAGGACGCCGACGACGATTGGTACAGACATGGCGTTGGTCTACAAAACGCGCCCAACCCTGCTGGTGACTTTGCAGTACTGGCAGAAGGCGATCTCGTTTTGCGAGCCATCTATCCAGCCGGAATCTACACGCACTCAATTTCCGAAAAACACGGCGGACGGCTGACGTCTCCCGACTTTAAAGTCAGACCAAACCAAGAAGCATGGATACAGGCGATTGGCAATGCTGGTGCCACGACACGCTACGTCGTAGAAGACTACCCGAGAAACGGCACGGTTTACCCAGTTACCACCTTGAAACCGACTTGGACGTGGCATCGATTCGACATGTCGTACTGGAAAGACGACAACGCTCATCTCGAAATTGTGACCGCAAAAGATGCACCACTGCTAACGAGAAACGAGGGCCGTTCGTGGTTTGGCGTGCGAGAAGTTCGTCTCATGCAGAAAGGCTCCCCCGCACCCCGCGACGCACCTGAATACCTGCAAGCGATCCTGTCCACGAACAAGAAAACACCAGCCACTTTCGCACAGGTAGAAGTAGCATTAACGCGAGCCTTGCAAAACGCAATTGCAGCATGGTCAAAAGGCAACAGCACTGACGCGCAGGCAGATCTCCTGAACCAATCCGTTCAGATCGGGCTGTTGACCAACAACTTAAAGTCGCTTCCCAAGGCCGCCAGCTTCGTGCAGGAATATCGCCGACTGGAAAACCAGATCAAAATCCTCACACGTGTCCCCGGCCTTGATGAAACACGCGGGCGAACCCAACCCCTGTTCGTCCGCGGAAATCACAAAAAGCCCTCGGAACTCGTATCAAGACGTTTTCTGGAAGCGTTTAACGACACCCCCTACGCAACATCTCAGAGTGGTCGTTTGGAGTTAGCCGAAGACGTACTGCATGACGATAATCCTTTCACGCGGCGCGTGATTGTGAATCGAATCTGGCACCATCTGTTCGGAAAAGGAATCAGCCAAACACCGGACAATTTTGGTCGCATGGGACGCCAACCAACACATCCCGAATTACTCGATTGGCTCGCCAATCGATTTGAGCAGGACCAATGGTCATTGAAGTCACTGATCAGGCTGATTGTTAGCTCCGAAACATGGCAACAAAGTTCGACGCCATCTCGCGAATCCATCGAGACGGATCCAGACAATGCCTTACTGTCTCATGCCAACGTGCGTCGAATTGAAGCCGAAGCCATTCGGGACTCACTGCTAATCGCTACTGGACAACTCGATCGGACAATGTTTGGAAAGTCAGTCAGTGGTAGCACACCGCGTCGCAGCATTTACGTGCAGGTCATACGGAACCGTCTTGACCCATTTTTACGAGCCTTTGACTTCCCTGAACCATTCACCACAACGGGTCGTCGGGACGAAACAAACGTCCCTGCTCAGTCTTTGACGATGATGAACGACCCGCAGATCAATCGTTACGCCAGTTCTTTGGCTGAAAACCTGAGCAACCAGAAAGCCAGTGAAGACACAGAATCTCGGATCACACTTCTGTTTCAAACGTTATTCAATCGCAACCCCAGCCCACTGGAAACAGCAACAACCAAAAGCTTTCTCGCAGCAAATCAACAGGCCCTCAACGAGCATCGAAACTCTGCGAAGAAACTGCAGAACACAGTCACGGAAATCTCAGCCAAACAGGACGCCATCCTTGCCCCCGTGCGGCAGCGGTTGATGGCGAAAGCCATGCAGGACCAGCCAAACGCAAAAGCTGACCTCAAGCCCATGGCAAGGTGGGAATTCAACACGGACCTCACCGACACGATGCAAAACCTCAATGGAAATGCAAATGGCAATGCCTCGGTGGAAGACGGTCACCTCGTAATCAAACCAGGTGGCTATGTCACAACACCCCCTCTCACCAACGCCCTCACCGAGAAAACTCTTGAAGCATGGGTTGCTGTCAGCGACCTCAATCAACGCGGTGGTGGTGTCATCACGATACAGACACCCGATGGCGTTATTTTTGATTCCATCGTATTTGGAGAACAGTCACCGCGACAATGGCTAGCCGGCAGCAATGGCTTTCAGAGAACAAACCCGTTCAGTGGACCTGAAGAGGATGCCGCAAACGATCGATTCGTTCATTTTGCAATCGCCTATCATGCCGACGGCCGTGTGGTGGGATACAGAAATGGTAAGCCGTACGGAAAACCATATCAAACGAAACCGCCAGTCACCTACCTACCGGGCAAAGCGATCCTCAGCTTTGGCGTCAGACACCTGCCTGCCAGTGGCAACCGACTGTTTCATGGCAAGATTGATCGTGCCACCCTTTACGACCGCGC
>Ga0315332_10001570_pt1 | contig 12261 bp, 10 predicted proteins | sample M110034915metaG_FD_203455 | JGI IMG/M metagenome (GOLD analysis project Ga0315332, IMG submission 203455) | Ammonia-oxidizing marine archaeal communities from Monterey Bay, California, United States - M1 100m 34915 | ecosystem: Environmental > Aquatic > Marine > Intertidal zone | place: USA...
TAATATAGATGGTAAATATTTTGACCAATCACCTACATATTCAACCAAACTTTATTCAAATGTAGGATTTCATTTAGAAGAGGATTTAGTTGTAGGAACACACATAACCGCAAGTGGAAACATAAGTGCAAGTAATTTTCAAATGCCTACTGGTGGAAAATTATTTAATACCTCGAACACAAGTCAACATATTGATTTTAATAGTTCAGCTGAATTACATATTGAAAGTTCAACAATTCAATTGACTGGACCAGTTACAAGAATTATTGCGAGTTCTAATTATCAACTTGATAGTGATGATATAAGATTAGGTCAACAATATGCAGGAGGAGCAAATAATGTTACTATAATGAAAGGACACATAACCGCAAGTGGAGACATAAGTGCAAGTGGATTCGTAACAGCTTCAGGATTTAAAGGTGATGGTAGTGGATTATCAAATGTAAGTGCTACTGTAAGTGGTGACACATTCGCAACAGATTTAAAAATAGGTAGAGATTCTACGGATTTAATTGATTTTTCAACTGCTGATAATGTTATAGGATTTAGAGTAGGTAACAATGATGAAATGAAATTAACCACCACAGCTCTACATCCTGCAACAAGTAATGGTTCAGCTTTAGGTCTTGTTAATAGACAATGGTCGGATTTATTCCTTGCTGAAGGTGCAGTTATAAACTTTGATAATGGTGATGTAACCATAACTCAAACTGCAAATGATTTAGCAATAGCTGGAACAACTGGAACAAGTTTCGTTGGACACATAACCGCAAGTGGAAACATAAGTTCAAGTGGTGATTTATTTGCAGGAAGTGCTTCATTTGGAACAACAAATCAAGCTAAAATGTTAACTGTACAGGGTGATATAAGTGCAAGTGATGATTTAATTGTAGGTGATGATGTATATGTTGGTGATGATTTAGTCTTGGAAGGAGCAACCGGTGCTATTCTATATGAAGGAGGTACAGGTAATACTGTAGGTTCACTTACCTATAATGATGGGGGGATAAAAGTTAATGTTGGTGGTAATAATCCAGCATCTACAACACATTTATTTGTAACTTCAAGTGGTGGTGTTGGTTCTACCAATGCAAGAGTAGGAATAGGAATAACTGCAGACCCACCAAATGTACCAAAAATGTTAACTGTAGCTGGTGACATAAGTTCAAGTGGAAACTATATAGGTAATAGACAATTTGATAAAACATCTAATACTGATGCTACTCATCAAGGTGATATAGTTTATATTGGTGGTACGACATCAATGGATAATGGTAAAATTTATCATTATAAATCAGATGGAACTTGGGAGTTAGTGAACGCAGATGCTGTAGCAACCTCCGATGGTTTACTAGGTGTTGCATTGGGAGCAGCTTCAGATACAAATGGAATGTTGTTAAGAGGTATGGTTACATTAGACCACGATCCAGGTGCGGTTGGTGATGTGTTGTTTATAAGTGGAAGTGGTGGAAATGTCTCAGCAACAGCTCCAGCTCTTAATAACAATGTTGTTAGAGTCGTTGGTTATTGTTTAGATGCTTCAAATGGACAAATTTGGTTTAATCCATCATCAACATTTGTAGAAGTGAGTGCTTAATGTGGAATCTTAAAAGTAGAACACGGGTTCAAGTAGAGGAAAATAAGTATAGAGTTTACCCCTCAGATGGCCCAATAGGTTATAAAAAATCAGATGGAACATTTGGTGAAATAGACCATACTTTTAATGATACTTCTTCTTCAATAGGTGATATATCTTTAATGGATAAAGGTATAGTGAGTGTTGGAAAGAGAAAAGGAAACAACCCAACAAAAGTAGTTGGAATCCGACCTGATAATAATCAACATTTAGGAACACAACAATTAGAATTTAGTTTAATTAATGTAGAATTAGATGGTGTATCTCAATCTTTTGATGTTGAAACTGATTTAGAAATTATGTTAGGTCCTGCTAATGTATATCAATTAGTTAAAGTAAATAAAGACTTTAATGATTTTAAAGTTGAATTTGATATATATGCTAAAGATTTAGAACTTCAAAATTCAAAATATTCAAGTGTAACAACTATAAGAGAAGACTTTGATTTCAATCTAACTAATTTAGGTGAAATTGAGGGCGGAATTTCAAATAGAACTTTAAATAATATCTTTACTGAAAATAGAGATACACCATTTATAGATTCTTGTATATTTCAAATAACAAACAATTATATAACTACTGGACAATATTCTAATACAGAAGAATTTGGTGATAATGATTTATCTAATTATGTGATAGATAATAATCTTTATGGTAATGGTAGTAGTGTTTATTATAAAGATTGTATAATATTTCTTGCTAAATCATATAATATAGATGAAAACATAGAACAAATTATGGTAAACAAATTATGTGGTTTGTATGGATTGGAAAATTTTGATGATGGTGGTATTGGACAATATCTTACTAAAGATAATAAAAAAGTTATTGGATATTATACTTTGGATAATGTATTTTATGCATTTATTAACACTAAAGCAATACCTGATGATATAAAAACATTATTTCAAAGAAAAACTTTTAACGATACATCATTTTTAGATATTACATTATCTGATTTTAACACATCAATCACAAATAAATTTAATAAATTTAATGATAATTTGACAATTACATTAGATACGGATTATTATGAACCAATTCATGATAGATTTGTTTTTAAAATAAATAAAAAATCATTTTATATTAATCTTCCTGTTTTAATTGATGAAAATTATAATAAATTAGATTTAGGAACAACTCATTCATTGAAACAAAACAGTGATGGTAGTTATAGATATACAAAATATTTTACAATGTATGGTTTTTTAAAAAATTCACACAATATAAAATACATTGATGCAGATTTAGCTGTAGATAGTAGTTATAATCGTTCTAATCTATATACACATGGCACTTCTACTAGTGTTCAAAGAACCCAATCTAATTTTGATACTCAGAGAAATGCATCTACTGGTACAGGTTTTTTAGGATACAATTTACAATACCAAGACCTTCAGATGATTATGGCCGGAGCTGCATCTGTAAAAATTACACCTCAATCAGGTTCACCTACATATTCATATACAAATTATAACAGTTGTATATTGAATTTTGATACATCGGGTATATCTGGTGTAGTATCAAGTTTAGTTTTAAAAATGACAGCTAAGGCTTTTACAACTGGTGTTACAGGATATACAGGAAATATGAACATAATATTTGTAGAATTTAATTCAGAGTTGGATGAAGCAACTTCTGATTTTAATGATTTTTCTGGACATACCTCAGATTGGGATGCTGATGATATTACTGAATTTTCATCTGCTATAGCAGTAACTAATACTGCAACTGGTACAGAATTAGATTTTACATTAAATTCAACTGCTAAAAGTTATATGCAAAACAATAGTAGTATGCAGATTGTTCCACAAGAATATGATGAGTGGTATTCTGATAATTTTAATGCTAGCATTAATACAAGCATTAGTGCACAAAGAACATTCGCTGCAAATACAACAGCTGCATCCTCTAATTTAAGACCTTTTTTGGAATATGAAGCAGGTGCTGCTAGTGGTTATGGACATAAAGTTGCAGGAGTAGCAGCTGCTAGTATTGGAAAAGTAAAAGGTGTTGCTACTGCAAACATTGGTAAAGTGATAGGAGTTGATTAAAAACTTTTTCTTTCTTTACTTTTCTTATATTTATATATGAATAAAACTTTATAAATTTGGAGAACTAAATTGCCAATAACATTTAACTCATCAGGTGGATTTTTTAACGGAACTATTAGTGCTAGTGGGAATACTATATTTATTCAAAGTAGTGGTTCTGTTGGTTCAGTTAATGTTGGTAATGTGGAATACACAGGTTCTCAAGTTATCGAAAAAGATGCAAGTGGAAATGTTAGGAATAAAAAAACTTTCAATACAGATGGTTCAATCACACAAGAAAAATTTGATGCTAGTGGAAAAACAGCTGAAACAAAAATAAAAGACCCAGCAAAGGGAAAAGAATTTAGAAGAAGTGGAAGTGCTACAACTAATCAAATAGAATTTCAACAAAATAATGCCGGAGCATTTATAACCGTATCAGGTTCAACACCTGGTTTTAATATTATAAAAACTAATGCAACTAATGAATGGAGAATGTTAAGGCAAACTTATGATATAATGTATGCTGGTGGAAATGCAGTATTTAATATTGGTATTGATGATAATCCAAAAACTTGGTATATAAATCCTTCTCTAGGTACTGGTGCAAGTGACGCGTCATTAATACAAGTATCACAATCTGGTGATGTTATTATAAAAGGTAAATTAACTGCAAAAGAACTTCATACCGAATTTACAAGTGCTTCAATCATATATGAAAGTGGTTCAACGCAATTTGGTGATACATTAGATGATACCCACGATTTCTCAGGTTCATTTAATGTTGTGGGTAATATAACCGCAAGTGGAAATATAACAAGTTCATTAACTTCAACTGCATCATTTGGACACTTTATTGGTAATGGTAGTGGGTTGACAAATGTATCAGCAACTTTACCAGCTAATGTGGTTTCAAGTTCTGCGCAAATAGCAAGTGATATAAGTGGTTCATTTAATGCTGCTTCTTCATCGTTTTCAACAAGGGTAGCTGCTAATGAAGTTATTACTGCTAGAGCGTTGGTATCGAGTTCTGCACAAATAGCAAGTGATATAAGTGGTTCATCAACTTCACTTTCATCAAGTTTGGCAGGAAGAGTTAAAACAAATGAAACTAAATTAGCAACAATTGAAACTAACGCTGATGTAACTGATACAAGTAATGTAACCTCAGCAGGTGCTTTAATGGATTCAGAATTATCTGAAATTGCAACCGTTAAAGCATTAACAAAAGCTGGTATTAGTGGTTCTTTAGGTTCAAACGCATCATTAATTAGAAGTTTAACTGCCGCTAGTATATCAGGTTCTTTTACAACAGCATCTTCATCATTTTCAACAAGGGTAGCTGCTAATGAAGTTATTACTGCTAGAGCGTTGGTATCGAGTTCTGCTGGACACATAACCGCTAGTGGTAACATAAGTGCAAGTGGAATAGTTTATGGAAGTCAAGGATATTTTGAATCTAATAACGGCACATTGTTAACATTAGAAAGAAATAGTGACCAAAATGCAGCTATAGTTTTTAAAAACACCAATGGTACTATGGTTGCTGGTATAGATGAAGATATACAAAACAATGGTGCCAACATTTTTGGTATTGGATATTATGGAGATTTGATAGATAACGATGGTCAAAATCATGCTACTTTTGTTGTAACTGGTTCACAAGTCGTTATTAATAATGCAACATCTGCAAGTAGTGGATATGAATTAACTGTGGGTGGTGATATACATGCAACTGGAAACATAAGTGCAAGTGGAACAATAAGTGCAAAAGAATATATTGGAAACATAAGTTCAAGTGGTGATTTGTATGGTAGCAATTTATATGTTGAAGGAGGAAAGGTTTATGGTGATTCGGCATATAACAATTATCTTAATTTTAATAATTCATCAAGTTTATTTGTAATACAGAATAAAACATATGTTAAATTTGATGGTAGTAATAATCAAAGAGAGGTTACTGTCAATGAAGGCACTAATGATATTGATTTTAATGTTAAAGGTAATGCAAATGAAAAGGTATTCTTTGTAGATGCTGGAACAGAAAAAATAGGAATGCATGGTGTTGAAACACCAACTGCTGGTTTACATATTGAAGATGATTTATGGGTAAGTGGTTCAAATGGACACATAACCGCAAGTGGAAACATAAGTGCAAGTGGTGGAACTATTATTGGTAATAGAGGTAGTTTTGTAACCCAAGTATCTACTCCATTAATAGCATCAAGTGATACAACAGAAGTACATATTAATGATAATTTAAAGGTAACTGGACACATAACCGCAAGTGGAAACATAAGTGCAAGTGGAACGATTACAATGTTAACTGCCTCAATTGGTGGTGGAATATTCACTTCAGCTTCATTAGCTGGAGGGGGTGGTGGAGCTGTATCTGCAGTTGCTAATGGTTCAAATAATAGAGTCGCTACTTTTTCAAGTGCTGATGCTTTAAACGGAGAAGCTAATTTACTTTTTGATGGTTCAACATTAGAAATAGGTGGAAAATTAAAAGTATCATCAAACATAACCGCAAGTTCAAATATAAGTGCAAGTGGTAATATATCTGCTAGTACAATTAGTACAATTGGTGATATAACAATGAAAGGTGCTTCAACAAAAACTTTAAATATAGGAAGTACAACTCATGGTTCTCGGATAGTATTAGATTCAGATGTTACAAGTAGAAATAAAGATATACATTTTAAATCAGGTGGTTCAACCAAACACATTATTGAAGTGTTTAATGGTAATATGGGTATAGGTGGTAGTGACAGTGTTGATACAATTATTTCTATATCTGGTTCAGGTAATGCAAATGGTAAAGTAGGTATCAATACACCCAATTCATCCACAGATGTAATACCAGAAGAATTAACCGTAGAGGGTAACATAAGTGCAAGTGGACATTTAAATGTAGCAACATATGCTAATATGTTAGATGTAAAACATTTCGCTTATTACATAAGTTCAACTTCTAATGGAGGTGTTAAATATTTTCTACCTCAGAATAGTTTAAGTGAAAATTCAACTGGTAATCCATTCAATAGGTTTTTTGCACCATATGATGGTGTGTTTAAAAAAGTTATAATAAACGCTAGAGACAATAATCCCGGTAATACAACAGTATCATTTCATACTGGTTCAGCTAATGCAAATCCAATTAATGCTGTACAATCAATTTCGAGAGCAAGTTTAGTCGATGATACAGCTTATGAATTTAATTTTTCATCAAGTATTTGTAAAATTAGCAAAGGAGATCATTATTCAGTTGCAGTTCAAGGTACAAATACAGTTACAAATTATTGGCATGGAACTTGGGTAATTGAATATGATACATCAACATAGAGGATAAACAATGGCAGACTATAGAGAAAGAAAAAAAGAAGATTTATATATAAAAGAAACAAGAAAAAGTAAAAACTTTTTTGTTACTAGTAGTGCTAAAATGACTAATGATAAAGACAGAACTTCAACTACAATTAGTAGTAGTGTTTTTACAAAAATGAAAGCTAATTTTGATGCTGGTGACTTTCTTCTTGATGAACATTTAATATCACAAAATGGTTCTATTCTTTATATGATGCAACAGATACAAGAAGATTTAGAAGATGTATACAATGAAGTATCAGCAAGTGCATTTGAAGCGAGTTATTTTCCATTTGCTACAATTGACTCGGGTTCTTTTGGTGTTATTAGTTCAAGTTTAGTTCCTGATAAAGATAATAAATATGATTTGGGTACAAATGGAAGAGAATGGAACAATTTATATGTTGATGGAACTGCTTATATTGATAGTCTTGATTTAAATGGAACTAATATAACTACAACATTAAATGCTAAAGCCATAAAAACAGAAATATCAGGAGCATTCACAAGTTTATCTGCTTCAATTGCTACCGATATAGGAAATGCTGGTGGTGGAACGGTTGATACTGCTTTAAAAAATGGTTCTACAAATGCTGTAACAAATAATGCAGTATATGATGGATTGGCTACTAAATTAAATTTATCAGGTGGAAAAATGATTGGTTTGATAGAAAAACCATATACTTCAATTACTGCTGAAAAACTTTCGGACGCTAAAGGCATAATTGATGCAAGAGCAATATCAATGCTTAATATTCAATCAATGAAAAATAGTAAAGGTTTTACTTTAATATTATGTAGACCTTCTTTTGTAGGACAAGAATTAACAATTATTGCGAATGATACGGGAACTATAAAACATACTGCTGAACCGAGTAAAGATGAAGGTACTTTTGTAATGGCAAATGGAAAAGATATAAGTGTAGCTGTTAATACTGCTTATAAATTTGTGTGTAATTTAAGAATGAAGTGGATTCAATTAACATATCTATAGGAGAATATGATGAAATTTTTACATATGACAGAATCAGAAAAAACAGAATGGGAAACATCAAGCTCATTGAGTGTAACAGCTACATCAGGTTCTTATTTTACAACTGGAAGTGCTGTATTTACAACAGATACAAATAAACTTTATATTTACAATGGAACGACTTGGAAATCAGGTTCGTTTAGTTAAAAAATCCAATCTTTCTTTACTTTTCTTATATTTATATATGAATAAAACTTTATAAATTGGAGAACCATTGTGGTTATTTTAAAACAATTACTTACCGAAGGAGTCTTTGACAAAGGTATTCTGAAAGCCGTTTTTATGGCTGGAGGACCTGGTTCTGGTAAAACCTATGTTTCATCACAAATATTCGGTATTCCAAGTAAAAATATTAATATATCTGTTGGTGGGTTAAAATCAGTTAATTCAGATACAGAGTTTGAATTTCTATTAAAGAAATATGGATTTGCGACATTTGGAACTGGTAAATTAGATATTGATAAATGGCCAGATGAAGTATTTGATATGATTGCTGGTGGAGATGAAGATTCAGAAAATATGACTTTAAGAAAAAAAGCCAAGTTAATGACAATAGATAGAAAAAATAAATATATGGAAGGTCGACTTGGAATGATAATTGATGGTACAGGTCACGATTATAATAAAATTAAAAAGGAAAAAGAACAATTAGAGAAACTTGGATATGATACTTATATGGTATTTGTTAATACTTCATTAAAAGTGGCTCACGAAAGAAATAAAGAAAGAGAAAGAAGATTACCTGAAAAGATATTAGAAAAGTCTTGGAAAGATGTTCAAGCTAATCTTGGTAAATTTCAAGGTTTGTTTGGAACAAAATTTGCAGTTGTGGATAATTCAAAGTTTTTAAAACCTGAAGAAGCACAAAAGAAATTTGGAATGATTGTTAAAAAGTATATTAACAAATTCGTCAAAGGACCTGTTAAAAATTTTATAGGTAAAAAATGGATTAAACATAATTTACTTCTTAGAGGTAAAAAATAGATTTTTGATAAAAAGAAGGATACGGTTACACTAACGATATAACCAATAAACTGGAGAACTGATATGGAAAACGAAATCCAAAATCAGGTTTCATTAATTCTCGGTGAATACGGGTGGTTATTTATAGTTGGTATTTTAACATTACTTTTCAGGTCTACAATTGAAAAACTTGTAGCTGGATTTATGATATTTCAAGGTAATGATTATAATGAAGACGATGTTGTAGAAGTAGACGGAAAGCCAGGACGAATAGTCAGAGTGGGAATCTGGTCTACAACATTTTTTACCTATGATGTAGTGGATGGTATTATCGTAGGTGGAAGTAAATTAGTAATTCAGAATGACAAACTGAAGGATATTAAAATAGAAAAACCTTTACCACTTTTGGACTTGTCAAAATATAAAGTGGATACTTCTTGTGTTGATTTATTAACAGAGTTAACGAGAGTTGTTAAGAAACACGAGAATAACATACAATAGGAGAAAGTAAATGAAAAACTTAATAATACTATCGTTATTATTGATATTTGCAGTAGGATGTAAATCAGAGGTTGTTGAAGAAGTACCTGTAAAAGAACTTACAGATGAGGAAATAGAAAAGATATTTTAGGAGAATAAAATGAAAAAATTACTATCGATACTATTAACAACAACTATCTTATTTGCGACTGAAGGTAGTAATTACTTTATGGATAATTTCCTAAAGTACTCAACATTTTATACAAGTGTGAGTTTGAACTCACCCTTCGTTGCTCAATCAAAATGGGATGTTGATGTTGAAAACGGAACATTTGTTGAAACAACAACAGAAAATGAATTGGCATACAATTTATCAATTGGTGTTAGAAAACTTGCTAGATTTAAATATCAATCTAAAGGTAAAAACTTCTACGATGGTTCTGAAAAAGAATTATCTGATGTTGCTACCATAGGTAATGTAAGTGGTTGGGAATATTTAGTTAAGTATTCTTCAATTCGTGAATTTGGTGAAGAATTTGTTGATACAGAATCTTGGGTTAGATTCTTAGGTGATAACTATGTAGTCAAAGGTTCATATGCAAACTTTGGAAGACAAGGTTTAGAGTTTGGACAATTAGATGCTAGATGGAGAAAACCTGTAGGAACTAATTGGAACTTTTCAGTTGGTGGTAACTTTAGAGGACACCCAGCATATGGTTTATTTCCATTTAATGATTGGTTAGCTGGTTCAGGTGGACAATGGTGGACATTAGCTTATGAATATGGATACGATGATGAATATTGGTTTGAAGATATGAATCAGAATGGTATTCAAGACCCAGGTGAATTTGGTAATTATGAGTGGTTTGATGAAAATGGTGAATTAATTGCAGAAACAGATGACGAGTTTTATGAATACTATTATGGTGATATAATCAATCTTTACAATGAAGAAGAGATTGACAAATTAGGTTATCAATGGGAATCTTCACTTGTTATTGGTGTAGATTACTATTTATATGAGAGACAATATTGGATTCATGGATGGGCTTCAATAATGCCATTCAGTAAAGGACTTACAGATTACTCTTTCGATTATGAAAGTGGTGATGTGGATTTTGATATTGGTTTAGTAGCTGGATATAAATTTAACAGAAGTATTGGTATCTTCGGTGAAGGTAGATATTTAAAATATTTCGGAATAGATGCTTATGAACTTAAAGCAGGAATTAATGTGACAATATTCTAATGGCAATGATAGGTGAAATATTAGTATCTAAAGGATACATAACACAACAACAACTTGATGGTGTGTTGGCAGTTAAAGGTGATACTGCTCAAGTAGGAGAAGTTCTCATACAATGGGGATTACTTACTCAAGAGCAGTTGATGGAAGCGTTGGAGATTCAAGCTCCACCTCCTCCACCTCCTCCACCCCCTCCACCAATTCAACAACCTGTTCAACCTGGATTTCCACCTCAACCTGGTTATCCACAACAACCACAAGTTGTTCAACCAACTGGTGGGCCAGATTTAACAATGGACAACTTACAAACATCAAAGTTTAAGATTGATTTAAAAACTATGGTTTATCTTGGTTCATTATTAGTATCAGGTATCACAATGTATTTTACATTTATGAGTGAGTTGGATGCTAGATTTGGAGCATTGGAATCACAAGACAATACTCTTGTGGTAGATATTGATAAAAGATTAACATCATTAGAAACAACAATTGATAAAAGAGTAACAGAATTAGAAAACAAATTCACACCAATTGGTGATGGAGTTTATTCAGTAGACCCGAATACAACTTGGCCACCAAGTCGTGGTGAATATACTATGAAACAGAATATGAATGCAAATAAGATTACTGTTTTAGAAGATACTATTGAACGATTAGAAAAAGAAATCGAAAAATTAGAAAATAAATTAGATAAGTAGGAGTGGTTATGTTAAAGAAATTATTAATATTAGGAATGTTAGTTACATCACTTTTTGGACAAGTGAAAGAATTATCAGCTGAAAACTTTGATAGAGGTATAAAAAGAGGTGTGGTGGTAATTGAATTTTACGCTGGTTGGAATGAAGCAAATATAGTAAAAATATTAGATGATTGGGATAACTTTGAAGTCAGTAGAGTGTTTAGATTAGATGTTGAAAAATATGACAAAATTATGACTTCACAAAATGTAGTAGTATTACCTACAATAATATTTTATCTTGATGGGGAAGAAGCAGAAAGACTTCAAGGTAATATGAAGTTTCAATTAGAAACAACAATAAAAGAACTTGACGAAATTGTCGGAGAGTTACAAGGAAGTAAATTTTAGGAGAATGAATATGAAAAAGTTATTAATGTATTTAATGAGTTTTATGTTATTATTCACAATTAGTTGTGATGATGATAGTGATAACATTGTTGGTGGTGGGATAATAGATGAACCCGATTTAGTTGGTTGTGAAGCTACACCATTCTATGATTGGAGTGATTTTGAATTTTCAACATCTCTTGATGCGGGTGCTACTACTTGGTTAGGGTTTGAATTAGATGAAACAACTTTGTTTTCAATTAATTTAAATCAAGCTGGTTTCCATTGTGCTATATTTTCAGGGTGTGATGGTGAGTTAGGTAATCCTCCACCATTGTATTCATTTATGACAAATGGAAATGGTGTTGAAGTGGGTATTGTAACAGAGGGTATTTATTACTTAGAAATAACCAATACAAGACCTGGTAGATTAGATTT
>Ga0315332_10001574_pt1 | contig 12252 bp, 13 predicted proteins | sample M110034915metaG_FD_203455 | JGI IMG/M metagenome (GOLD analysis project Ga0315332, IMG submission 203455) | Ammonia-oxidizing marine archaeal communities from Monterey Bay, California, United States - M1 100m 34915 | ecosystem: Environmental > Aquatic > Marine > Intertidal zone | place: USA...
GATACGCAGCGGTGCACGGGCGTGCGGAGGGGCGACGGCGTCCGACAGCCGTCCCGGCCAGGGCGGAGCCAGCTGCGGGTCTCCGGCGCCCGGCCCCGCGACGAGATCGAGTACCGCGGCCGCGTCACGCACGCTGCGGGTCACGAAGCCGTCGACGGAGAGCCCGCCCCAGCTCTCGCCCTCCTGGGGCCCGCGTGTGAGGCGCCCGTTGGCGGGCTTGAGACCGACCAGTCCGCAGCACGAGGCGGGCATGCGGATCGAACCGCCGCCATCCGACGCGTGCGCCAGCGGCACCAGCCCCGCCGCGACGGCGGCCGCGGACCCTCCGCTGGACCCGCCGGTGGAGTGGGCGAGGCTCCAGGGATTTCGTGTGGCACCGCAGGCCACGGGCTCGGTGGTGGGCAGCGAGCAGAGCTCCGGGGTGTTGGTCCGCCCCACCACGACGAAGCCCACCGCACGCAGTCGCTCCACCAGCCATCCGTCCTCGCGCTCGCGATGGTCGTACGTACGCAGCACCGCCATGCCCTGGTGGTGAGGCTCGCCCCGCTGCGGCACACCGGCATCCTTGAGCAAGATGGGCACGCCCGCGAAGGGCTGACTTGCCGGGTCCAGCGTCTCGCACTCCTCGAGTGCGCGTTCGAAGCGGGTATGGACCACCGCGTTCAAGGTGCCGTTGAGCTGCTCGATGCGATCGATGGCTGACTGGACGAGCTCGCGAGCAGAAACGCTCCGTTGACACACGAGCTCCGCCTGCGCCGTGGCGTCTAGTGCCGAGAGGTCCGCGGATCGGGATTTCAAGCTGCTTCTCCCCCATAGGCGATACTAGGCATTCTCCGATGGAGGCTCTACCCCGGCGCATCGCGCCTCGTCCTTCGGGGCGGGGCGCTTTTGCGTTGAGGATCGGACGGCGAAGGAATCCGGTCTCGTCTCCCGCTCGATCCCTCCGGAGAAGACCGTCCTCACGAAGCGGCTGACGTGCCGGGGCAGGGTCTAGTTATCAGAATGCGTACTCTGGGTGCTGCGGAAATCGCGGCTTGGAAGTTCGATCTGCCTTGCGCGCGGCGGACGGACAGGAAACCGAACCGGCGCCGGACGACGCCGAGTCAGACTTCGACCGCGGTCGCGTCCACGCTGCCCTCTGCGGCCGTCGGGTCGCCTCCTCGGGCGAGGCGAAAGCCAGCTTGATTTTCCTGCCTTGTTCCCGGCTTAGCCTCGAACCTCATGGATGACGAGCAGGCTGTGGATCAATCTGCTCCGCGAAGCGCGGACGCGTGACGCCGCAAAACCTCTCCAGCGACGCCCGAAATACGGCGTTTTCTGCGTACGCGCTGTTACTTCCAGACGGGAAGGCGGCATTTCGGCGCACGCGTGAGGAGACCGACATGAGCATGAGAGGGAAGGCCGCCCGCGTCACATTTCTGATCCTGTTCTCGACCCAATCCGCCCTCGCCGCGGTCACGTTCACCGCGGCGACGAGCTCTTCTTCGGGCCGGCCCCTCTCCGCGCTGGCACCCGGCGACACCTTGACCATCGATGTCACGATGCGTACCGACGGAGAAGGCATCTATGGTCTGGGCGTCTCCGCGGTCGGCTACGACCCTTCTATTCTCGCCTTCACGAGCGGCTCGATCCCGACCGACGTGCTGAATGCGATTTGTGTCAGGCCCGGCTTTTGCTTCGGCGGCATCGCCAACACGTAGGGTCCGGGGCCGCCGTCTGAGAGCACGTTGAACACGCCTGGCCTGCCTGAGGTTCAGCTCTTCAACGGCACCTCCACCGTTAACGTCTTCGGTACCGGCGCGATCGATCAGGGGGGGATCACGGGCATCGCGGGCGGCCCCCAGTTCCAGATCGTCTTCACGGCCGCGAATCCCGGCACCACGACGATGAGCATCGGAGCCAACGCCGCCTACGGTGACAACGCCTTCAGCTACGGGGACGACGCCATCGAGACCGGAGGGATCGTGAGTGCCACGAACGCAACCTTGGCCGTGACCGTCGTGCCGGAGCCCGCAACGGCCCTACTCCTGGGAATGGGCCTGGCGGGCCTCGCTTCCATGCGCCGAGGCGCCTAGCTCCGACCGTCGTCCCCCGCGCCCGGGGCTCCTGAGCGACTACGGTGCATACAGGACGGAAGAATTGCGTCGCGGAGGCTCAGCCCTGCTGGGGCGGAGACGAGAGCAGGTGCTCGCGGGTATCGCCCGGCAGGTGGGCGAAGCCCTTGCGGTGCGCGAAACGCCAACGGCCGTCGTCGCAGACGAAGCGATCCTCGTAGCGGTTCGCCCAGACGGGCTGCAAGGGGAACTCCTCCGTACGTTGGAAGACGGTCATGTAATAACGCACGACCGCAGTGCCGGCGGCCTCGTCGATCTCGACGAGTGGGTTCGAGACGCAATGGCGTGTATGAGGCGTGCCGTCGTCGGGGAAGCGGCGCGTCCAACGATGGAAGCTCGCCTCGACCGCCTCGCTGCCCCGAAGCGCCTCGCCGCCCTCGGTCTCGAAGACCGCGTCCGCGAAGAGCTCGCCGACGCCCGCGAAATCCCCCGAGTCGATCCGCTCGGGGTAGCTGTAGACCAGGTTCATGATCTCGATGTAGCTCTCGGTAATGGCGCTCATTGGACGTCCTCCCATTCAATTCCCGGAGAGTCTAGGAGACATCCTGGCCTCGCGAGGCCGCGGGATCAGGGGGTTCAGACCTCGGATCCGGTCTCCTCCTGGGCACCCGAATCAGGGATCAGCCAGATCGGGGAAGTCCATGCTCTCTCCTGAATCAGCTTGGGAATCCCCGGGCTTTCGCAGGGATCTGGCCGCTCGTCCACCGCAAGTCCGAGGCATTCCCTGTGCGACCAGCGGCAACTCCTGCCCTCGAGCACCCTGACGTAGTAGGCCGCCTCCGGGCGGGCGTCGAAAGTCGGATCCCAGGAAGGGGCTGATTCGCCGGGGCAGTGGAACTTTGGCGCGTCGCCCGAGCCCGTTTCATCCAGCCCACCCCAAAACATTACCGATCGCGTAGCCCCAACCGAAGTTGTCCAACGCATGGGCTCGATCGGGCAACCGGTTGTACTTCGAGCCGTGGGTCCACTTCGATCTTTTTGCGGAGGGGCGGCACGCCCATCAGTGCTTGCCATGCGCTGCAGGATTCGTTTCGACTGTTGGGCGGAACGGTCGGCGTCGGCTTCGCTCGGTCGTGGCGACGTAGAGTGAGGTAGGGGCACATGGGAGGGACGCGCGAAGTCGGCGAAAGGCTTGTCGTCGAACTCGACTGGGAGCATCTGCGCGTCGGTCTCCTTCGTGAAGGCAGGCTCGTTCGAGCCCGCGACGGGGTAAATCTCGACAAAATGGGAACTCGAGCGTCTCAAGGGGCAATGACCTGTTGTCGACCCCACTCATGGAGGCGTTGTACCGACGCATGTTTCCCACTGTAGCGACCGCGACAGCCGTGACCGGATGCCGGGCCGGGGGGTTGTTTTACCTCTCTCAGCCCCGGAACTCCCCCGCTGGTGCGTTCGGTTCGGCCTTCGTTCATGACGAGTCGGTGTTGGGGCGTGCAACGAATTGAGTGGCCAGTCTGACGGTTCAGCGGGTGAGGGGTGCGACGGCGCCCAGTCCGTTCATATTCTGGGAGGGCTCCCGACCGAGGGGGTCGCCTGTGGCTTCGATCGGATCCGGGAGGTCTTTCCCGTCCTTTCTTTCGCGGCGTTCGCCGGGACCGAACTCGATGAGTGGGCTCAGACGGGTGTCCTATTGCCGCCTCATACTGAGCCCTCTCAGCTGGTGGAGGGCTGGGAGGAGTGTGGCTATCTCGCCGAACGTTTCGGCCGGGGGGCGCATATCGGCAGCGTGACGACCCTCGTCGACTCGTCCTGTCTGTGGGACCAGCTGAATTCGCCCGAGCCGATTTCGGCTCGGGGCTGGGGAAAGAACGCCCGTGATATACGGAGTGTCGCGGACATCGCAGTGGGACTGATCGAGTCCGCATCGCATCTTTTGCTGGTTGGGGGTGGGCTGGCTTGCAAGGCGATTGGCAGGTTGCTCGAGGTTTTGAATCCGGGTGCGGCGAAACTCGAACTGGCGAAACGGTCCGACGCGGAACTGCGTGATTTCTTGACGCGACCTCGGCAAGCGGCGGGCGATCCTTTTGCCTCCAGCGCATCGGTACGACGCGTTCCGCCCTGGCTCGATCTCCTTCAGTCGGAATCCGTGGCACCGCGGACCTCCGACGGATTCCTGTATAGGAGATCGAGGCCTTTCGATCCCGAGCGGTTCGGCGATTGGCTCGCAGATCCTCCGCGGGAGTTGGTCCGAGGAAAAGGCACCGTATGGTTCGCCAATCGATGCGACGAGTCGTTGGGGTACTCGTGTGCCGGTTCGGTGCACCGTGTCTTCGTTTCCGGTCGGTGGTGGGTCTCCCGTGGTACGTCGATGTGGCCCACTTGTGAGGTTGCGCGTCGACGGCTCTTCGAGCGGTGGCATCCCCATTTCGGAGACCGCCGGCAGGAAATCGCATTTGCAGGGATCGACCTCGACGCGGATCAGATCTGTTCGCATCTCGATGGGTGTCTTCTGTCAGAGGAGGAGGCGATCGAGGTGGTTTCGGCGCCCGGCCGGGTGGCCGGCAGGCACGCCGATGATTCGCCTCGAGTTGGGCTGCATTGATGCTCGAATGGTTGGTGATCGGGGGCGGGCCGCATGGCGTCCATGCAGCGGCTCGGCTCGTCGGAGAGGCGGGGGTATCGCGCGATTCGGTTGGTATCCTCGACGACGAGGATGTCCTGCTCGCTCGATGGAGACGGTTCACGCAGAACACGGGGATGCGGTACCTGCGCTCGCCCGCAGTACACCACCTGGACCTCTCGTCGTCGTCTCTCCAGCATTTCGTAAAAGGGGGGAAGGGCCGTCGATTCGCTCGGCCCTTCACGCGTCCCTATTTTCGGCCCTCGCTCGATCTCTTCGATCGGCACAGCAATGGCGTGATCGAAAAATTCGGGCTCGAGGGACTGCACTCGCGGGGGCGCGCGAGCTCCATCGAAATTTCGGACGAAAGCGTGCGGGTCGGTCTCGCGAAGGAGGTCGTCCGTGGCGGGGCTTCCGAGATCGAGGCGCGGCACGTCGTGCTCGCGGTGGGCGCGCCCCGACATCCCGTGTGGCCTCGCTGGGCGAGGGGTGTAGCCGGGTCGGAGAATGCACTCGGGGAGGCACAGGCGATTCGGCACATCTTCGACCCTGGGTTCAATCTCGGCGACGAAACGACACAGGGTGGCGTCGTGGTCGTGGTTGGAGCGGGCATCTCGGGCGTCCAGGTCGCGCTTCGATGCGCCAAGGCGGGCAGCCGGGTGATTCTCTTGTCGCGACACGCTCTCCGCATTCATCAATTCGACAGCGATTCCGGCTGGCAGGGGCCGAAATACATGGCGGGCTTTGCCAGGATTCAGGATCCGAACGAGCGCAGGCAGCGCATTCGCGAGGCTCGACACCGTGGCTCCATTCCCCCCGACGTGCATGCGGCGCTGCGATGCGCGATCGCCGAGGGGCGAATCGAACACATCGAGCAGGTCGAGGTCGAATCAGCCCGCGTCTCGGGCGGTCGAGTCTCGCTCTGTGTCGATGGGCGGGAGATCTCGGCCGATCGGGTATTGCTCGCGACTGGATTCTCGAGCCGTCGGCCCGGTGAGGGATGGCTCGACGACGCGATCGAGGCGCACGGATTGCCTTGCGCCGAGTGTGGCTATCCGATCGTCGATCGCGGCTTGCGATGGCATCCACGGGTTCTGGTGACGGGGCCCCTGGCGGAACTCGAGATCGGACCCGTTTCCCGCAATCTTTCGGGTGCGATGAGGGCGGGTGAGAGAATCGCCGCAGTCGCTCGTTCTGATTGGGTTTTCTGAGGGCCGAGAGGGCCCATGATTGGAGTTGGCTTTTCAATGTCTCACTGCTTCGACTATTCAAATAAACGCGTCGTGATCACGGGCGCCTTTTCGGGCGTCGGTGCCGCGCTCCTCGATGTCCTTACGGAGCTCGGTCGTCCGGAGGTCATCGCGCTCGATATCAAGGAGCCCGAAGGACCGATTGATCGGTTCGTCGAAACGAATATGGGCGACGCCGGCTCGGTAGAGAATGCGATCTCCGTGATCGAGGGCCCGGTCGACGTACTCTTCAACAACGCGGGGATCGCCGCGACGCACCCCGTCGAGGACGTCATGGCCGTGAACTGGCTTGGGGTTCGCCAGCTGTCCGAGGGCCTTTTCCCGAAGATCCGGGAGGGCGGCTCGATCGCAAACACGGCTTCGATCGCTGGCGGCCAGTGGCCAGGGCACCTCCAGGAGGTCCTCGAGTGCATCGCGATCGAGAGCCGAGAGGAACTCTTCGCTTGGTGCCGCGATCACGCGGAGCTGGTCGGAGATGGATACGCCTTCTCGAAAGAATGCGTGCAGGTCTACACGATGAAGAGCGCGAAAGAGTCCCTCGTGCGAAACGTCCGCACGAATAGCGTCTGCCCCGCGCCGATCGACACGCCTCTCTTGCCGGATTTCAACAAGACGATGTCTGAGAAGACAATGAACTGGACCATTGAGCAGATCGGCGGGACGATCGCGACGCCACGCGATATCGCGATGAACCTCGCCTATTTGGGCTCGGAAGCATCGCGATACGTCAATGGAGTCAACCTAAACGTCGACATGGGGTTCAACGCCTTCATGACGACCGGCCAGCTCGACTTCTCGAGTCTTTCTTGATTCGGCGCGCGAGATGAAGATCTTAGATCGGCTGCGGTCGTCGGGTCGGGTTGTGAGCATTCCCGTCCCCGAAGCGAAGAATGAGTCCAGCGCCAGTCGAGCTTCGGCCAACGAGACTCTCGAGGTCGTCGGTCCCATCACCTTGCCGCTGCGGGTTTCGGGAAACGAGCGCGTCGCACGCTGGCATGTCGGGCACACCGGCGATTCGTCTGGGCAGGGTGATCGCCCATACGAGGAGATCAGCGTACTTCAGTTCGGCGATCCCGATGAGCAACAGTCGCGTCCGCTGGTTCGCATCCACTCGGCATGCTTGAGCGGGGACACGCTCGGATCATTGCGTTGCGACTGCGGCCCACAGCTCGAGTCCGCGATCCTGCGGATTTCCGATACTTCCCGGGGTGGGCTCTTGATCTACATGGTCGGCCACGAGGGGAGAGGGATCGGCTTGTGGTCGAAGGCTGTGGCATACCTCCTTCAGGAAGAAGGTCTCGATACCTACGCGGCGAATCGCGTACTCGGTTTCGAAGATGACCAGCGCGACTTTCGGCTGGCTGCCGCCGTGGTCAGGCATCTACTCGGCGATCGGCCCTTCGACCTCCTGACCAATAATCCACTGAAGGTGAGGGCACTCCAACGTTTCGGTGTGACCGGGGTCACGCGTCGTGAACTGGTCGAAGGGGAGTCCGCGCACAATCAATGCTACCTGCGAGCAAAGCGCGACCACGGACATCTCCTGCCGGTCTGAGTCGAGGGCAGGGGCTGACGCTCTCCCTTTGCAGCGCGAGTCACGGATCTCGAATCGTCGCCACTGCGCAGACGAGAACTCGTCACTTCTCCATTTCTGAATGACTCGTCACGGGGGGGACGGAGCCCGCGACCACGCTTCGGAGGTCGGGGGGGCCCTAGCCTCCTGTTGGGTCAGAGAAGCCAGACCCGCTTTTGCGGTCGATGCGCTCTCGAGTACGCACTCAATTCCGGACGTGGGGGTGGCTCGATTCGACCCAACGTCCAGAGCGACTCTTCTGTCGACCCGCGGAGGGCGTGCATCACGGCGGCCTGCCGCACGCCGCTTCGGTCCATGACCCCAATGCGAGCGGCTGTCTCGGTCTCCTAGACCCGGGCTCCCCCGACTGGACTGGAAACGTCGGCTTCGGAGTAGGGCACGCTCACTCTCTCGCCCACTGGGTGATGGGCATCGAAGACGTCGACGCGCTCGAGAGCCCCCCACTCGTGCCTGAGGCTCATCGAAGCGCCGGCGCGATTTCGCTGGCGAAGGTGCGCATGAATCCGTGGGGATCGTCGACGAATTGGGCCAGGATCAGATTCGTCGCACCGGCTTCGGCCACCTCGTGGAGCCGCTCGACAAGCCGTCCGGTCGGGCCAGCGATCGTGCTCCGCGGCGCCAAGAGGTCACGCAATCCGAAGCGGTCAATCAATTCGGCGTTGTGGGCTGCCGTGGCCGGACTCGCGTGGTGGCTCGAATCGTATTCGGCTTGGAGTCGGCGGATCGGCTCCTTCGCCTCTTCGGGCAGGCCCTTGCCGTCCATGTGAAAGCGATAGAGATGATTCGCGGTCCCGGCCAGGACCGACTTGATCGAATCGATCCCCTCGTCCTCGGTCTTCGCGGGCACCAGATTGCACATCCACCAGAGCTCGATGTCCTCGAGTCGTCTCCCGACGGATTCGGCACCCCGTGCAATGTTTTTTGTTGCGAGCTCGATGACCTCAGGAGTGAGTGAATTCGAGAGGATCACACCGTCGGCGACGCGGCCGGCCATCTCCTGCGTCCGCGGGCCTTCGGCGGCAATCCAAACGGGCAGCTCTGCTCGATGCCAGCTGACACCAAACTCCGCGCCCTGCCATGTCGTGCGCTCGCCACGCCCGCTGGCCTTCAGGGCTAGAACGAATTCTTCGATCTCGGCCACGCGAGCGGCTCGCACCCCGATATTGCGGAGCGCACTGTCGCCGCTGCTGAGTCCATAGACGAACCGGTTTCCGGAAAGCTGCTGGAGTGCGAGGCTGGACGAGGCCACGACGGCCGGATGGCGGGTCATGGGATTGGACACCGTAATCGCGAGTCGCGGACGTGTCGTTAGATGTGCGGCCATCGTCATGGAAATGAACGGATCCGCCCAGAGCGATTGAGAATCTCCGGTCGTCAACAAGTCGAAGCCCGCATCCTCCGCGATGCGAAGCCATTCCGGATAGCCGTTCATCTCACGTACGGCCGTACCCGTTCCGAATCGTATCTTCCCTGTGTCCATAGCCATGTCCTCGGCGTGAGAGCAATCCGTCCAAGCCCACGCGTTCGACTCGCTCGAGCCGAGGGCGAGACCTTTGCATTCTAAGGTCACGCAAAACGTTTCAAACCACCATATGGTCTACATGGTAGGTGGGTCAAGGCGGGCTCGATCGCGAGCGCCTCCTCGGGGCACCTTTTGGCCGAGCCCGCGTTGATCGTGTTCGAAGATCGCGGAGGGCTGACGTGAAGAAAGACCGCGTCTAGGGTGCGCACGGGGTGCTCGCCGAGCCGAAAGGCTTCTACAATCGTTCGATGGAATTGACCGTCGCGGAGTCCTTTATCGTTCGGAATCTCTACGTGACGGCGCTCGCTCCGCTCGTGGTCGTCCTCGTTCTCTACGCGTCGGGTAAGTTGCCCAGGTGGGTGATCGCCGTGTACGGATCGGCCTTTTGGGTCTGCGCCCTCGGGTGGGAGATCTGGTTCACCTACGGCCTGGTTGGGGGCTTACCCGTTGATCAGCGACGGGCAGCCGCGATCACCGAGGCGATTCCGGTGCACCTGAATTGGGTCCTCACCTCGTTGTTCGACGCCGCCGTCTGCGTGATCGCCCTCTTGTTGATTTGGCTCTTGGCGGGCCGTAGGGATTCCGCTGTCGACGAATTTCGATGGCCGGCGTGCACTCTGCTGCTGGTTGTCTTCGTGGGGCAGAACGTCTACGTGGAGTACATCATTCACAATCAACTGGAGCTTGGGCTGCCTCTTTCCTGGGCTCCCCTGATCCCGACGGGCCCCTGGTTGAATTTCGTTCTGTTCGAGATCGACGGCCGCACGATCACTTTTCAGTCGCAATTGCCGTGGGTGCTGATGGTGCCCGTCTTCATCTACCTCGTTCGGTGCTGTCGAAGGCGCTACGGCGACCACGATTCGCCGACGCGGAGACTTGCGTAAACCCTCTGGACGACCTCGAGGAGCCGTCGATGTTCACGTCGCCGGAGGACGTGGGCGAATCTTGCGCCGATCGGTGCGGCGAGTCCGACAGCTCGGACTCGCAGCGCTCGTCGGAACGTCTGGAGGCCTTCCACGAAGCAGAGAAACATGTCGGATCCGTTCGGCCGTAGGACCGAGGCGGATACCCCATCGGCTTCGGATGGGGGGGCCTTGTGCTCCACGAAGGGCATCCGGTGGGGGCCGCGCGCGCCCCGCCGGCCTCCAGGCCGGAGGTTGCGTTCGGGAGTCGTGCCCGTTCATCGGCGAGGGACCGCTGCTCCACTTCAGCCCTGGCGAGTAGGCAGTTCGAGGCGCGCGGCGCTCGCGACCGAGAGGTGGCTGGGGTCCGTCCAACCGGGCGGACAGCCCAGGAGATCAAGGACCACACTTTCTGGGTCGAAGTCGAGCACGGTGAACCCGTTGCGCTCCTCGAGGCCGAGCATCTCCGTGACTTTCAGATCGCTCGGAGTGCGCGCGTCGACGCCGCGCGCGTTCGAGGGCCAGCCGAGATCTCCGACCCCCACGGGTCCTGAGAGGGCGGTGTAAACGGGATTGCCTCGCAGGTCGAGAGGACCGCTTCGTTCGATGCGCGCCAGACCCAATGCGTGCAGGTCGCCGGAGATGATGAGCGGCGCTCGCCGCGACTGCTTTGTCATGACTTCGAGGAGGCGCTGGTGTTGCTCCCACCAGCCACGCTTCCACTCGTATTTATGGCCGGCGGTGTCGACCATGATTTCGGCGAGGAGAGAGCCCCGCGTCTCGAGTAAGTCGGGATACCACTCGCGCCATTTCCCTGCGGTCCACCCGAAGGGATGGGACGGCGCGTGCACGAGATGCGCCGTGTCCTCCCTACGCGTGCGCTCGACGAGCCAGGCTTCCACCGCCGCTGGGACCAGGCCCAGCTCACCGGCCAGACTGAGGTAGCCGCTGCAGTCGTACATGAGCGCCGCGAAGAGTCCGCCGTACCGCACCTCGCCGAAATGGGTCGATAGACGCACGCCATTGGCGTCGATGCGGCCTGGAAAGGGTGTCCCCACTTCGTTTTCGGAGATGAACTCAGGGAAATAGAGTCGTTGCAGCGAATTCCGAAGCGACATGTGAAATGGGTTTGGCGGCATTGTCACTCGTTGAGGCGTGGCATCGTCGTTGTCAAAGTAGTCGTGATCGTCGGTCACGAAGAACATCGGTATAGATCGGAAGCGAACACCGTAGATGCTCGCGATCTGGTCATCTCCAACGGTCGTGAGCGCTGCCTCGTTGGGGCTCCCGAGGACAGGGAGGTTGGGATCGAAGGACGCATTCATTCCGTCGACGAACGAAGCGACCAGACGTCCGATCGCGCCCTCGCGCAGTCGCTCTTGCATGGGCAGGTCGAAGTAGACGTGATCGCCGTTTGCGATGACCAGGTCGGGAGCCCGCTCGATCATCAGGTCGAAGAGGCGCCGTCGATAGGCCGCAGGCTTGAACGCGTGAAAGAGGCCAGGTGGAGTGGGCAGATTGGGTCCCCCGGCACACGTGAATGAGATGACCCGTAACGCCTCTGGGCGGGCGTGGGGTGCCGGCAGAGTGCGAAGAGGCCAGTCCTCACAAAGCAACGGGGCCTTCGCACTCCGCCCGTCGCGCAGCTCGAGCGAGTAGGTGGTGTCGGGATCGAGATGACCGACGCGGAAGGCCCAGAAGCGCCCCTTCGAATCCTGGCGCTCACCCGCAACGACGCGCGCGCTCTTCCCGACGTGCAGCATCGGGGTGGAAGCGCGCGGTGTGAAGAACGACAGCTTGATGTTGAAGGCACGATGCGACGCGGTTGGAATCAGATGCTGAACGACTCCCCGGCGCCAGTCTTCGTCGGAGTCGTCCGTCGCGCAGCCTTGGGCGGCGAGTGCAGCTCCGCCGACGGGCAGCTTCAATATTGTGCGGCGTGTGAGGGGCATGCGCTTCTCTTCCGATCGTGGAAGCTAACTCGTCCTGTCTCCGACGCCGAAGACCAGGATCCCGTCGCTGCGGCGGGGCGCTCCGAATCGAGCCGGCTGCAGCTGCCGTCGCGTGGTCTCCGCGGCTCGCTCCCTCGCCCGGGAGCCGCTCGGAGCGGCCGATTGGACAGAGTCGTACGGAGCGGTGATCCTGGTATCGGCACCTCCTTTTGCCCACCCCCAGCCTGCGAACGGAAGACACGATGCGAACTCCCCTGTGCGAACAACTCGATATCGAGTTTCCGATCTTCGCGTTCACCCATTGCCGTGACGTCGTCGCCGCCGTCTCCAACGCCGGGGGGCTCGGTGTACTCGGTGC
>Ga0315332_10001579_pt1 | contig 12238 bp, 8 predicted proteins | sample M110034915metaG_FD_203455 | JGI IMG/M metagenome (GOLD analysis project Ga0315332, IMG submission 203455) | Ammonia-oxidizing marine archaeal communities from Monterey Bay, California, United States - M1 100m 34915 | ecosystem: Environmental > Aquatic > Marine > Intertidal zone | place: USA...
AATAAATAAAGTTTCTAATCTATATGTAAAACTTGAGAAGTCTAATGAAAATAAAGAACTAGTTTTCAATAATGGGTATCACCCTTTGCCTAAATCTATAATAGAAGAGTACAAAAAATTAAATAAAAAATAAAATGAAAAAATCAATATATAGCCTACTTATTATATTTTTTCTTAACAATTTTAATCTAAGTGCACAAGTACCTTTAGCTGAGCATCCAAGACCAGATTTTCATCGCCAGTTATGGCAAAACTTGAATGGAGAATGGGATTTTAAATTTGATTCTAATGATAAAGGAGTAACTGAAAAATGGTATAAAAAAACCATGACTTTTGATAAAAGAATTATTGTTCCATTTCCTTGGGGATCAAAATTATCAGGTGTCGATGACGAATCTAAAATTGCCTGGTACAAGAGAAGTATTAATGTATCTAAAGATTGGAAAAGTAAAAAGACATATATAGTAGTAGGTGCTTCAGATTGGGAAACAACAATTTGGTTAGATGGAAATTTCATTGGCTCCCATAAAGGAGGTTATATTCCATTTTCATTTGATCTATCACCTTATTTAAAATATGGTAGAGATCAAAACCTAGTAATTCGAGTTGATGATGACACTGGTCCTGAATCAAATAGAGAATTCACTCTTCAAGGAAAACAAGCCTATGGTAATGCAAGAGGGATATGGCAAACTGTTTATCTTGAAGCAAGAGGTGAAAAATATTTTGATGCAATTCATTTTACACCAGATATAGATAATGAGAAAGTTATAACGACTGTATATATTAATGAGAAAGCTAAGATAGATACACCCTTTTCTATAAAAATTAAAACAGATAATGGTTTTATAGAAAAGTCTAGTATAATTAAAAAGGGGACGCAAAATAAAAGTTTTGATCTAAGTATCCCTGAAATGAGATTATGGACACTTGAAGATCCTTATTTATATGATGTAACAGCATCATTAAGTCAAGATATTGTAAATACATACTTTGGAATGAGAAAAATATCTATTATGGATCTTCCTGGAACTGATATACCTTATGTAGCATTAAATAACAAACCTATATATCTTCAGCTAGCTCTTGATCAATCATACCATCCAGATGGCTTTTATACATTTCCTAGTGATCTATTTATTAAAGAAGAACTATTAAAAGCTAAATCGATTGGATTAAATGGAATAAGAATACACATCAAAGTTGAACATCCAAGAAAACTTTATTGGGCAGATAAAATTGGACTATTAGTCCAGCAAGATGTTCCGAACTCATTTGGACGTCCAGATATAAATATGAGAAATGAAACTGAATATACTTTAAGAGGAATGATAAAAAGAGATTATAATCATCCATCAATTTTTTCGTGGGTAAATTTTAATGAACAATGGGGATTAGTATCAATAGATGAAAATAATGAAGTAGAAACTAATATTGTTAGCAGATTTAATGAAAAAGAAAAAGTATTTCCTGAAACTGTAGATTGGGTAGCATCAATGTATGATCTATCAAAATCATTAGATCCAACTAGACTTATAGAAGACAACTCTGCTTCATACTGTTGTGGTCAAGGATTTCACTCAAAAACAGATATTGCCTCTTGGCATACATATGTCCCAGGTTATGAGTGGGAACATCATATAAATTTTCAGATTGATAGATTTCTAGATGATAATAGTAATCGTTTTTTTGCTAAAGGATATAAAAGAAATAATCAACCTTTTGTAAATATGGAAACAGGAGCTGTTTGGGGATATACCGCAGAAAAAAATGGTGGTAATTATGCTGCTGGGGATATTGATTTTTCATATGATTACCATAGAATGATTAATAGCTATAGGAAAATTCCTTTTAATGCGGGATGGCTTTATACTCAACTAACAGATGTTATAAATGAATGGAATGGTTATTGGAGATATGATAGAACAGCTAAAGAAAATGGACTAGGTGATATTGTTGATGGAATGACAATTAACGATTTTCATTCTGATATATATCTATCTACTGGTGTTAATATTACCGAAACACTAAATGGAGGAGAAAAATATAATGTTCCCTTATTTCTTTCTTCAATGACGGACAGAGAAATAGGAGATAATATTATTCTTGAGTTTGATTTGTCTCATATGAATTCTATTGGTGAAACAGAAAAAATTGACTCAGGAAAAATAAATGTTAATTATCATCCTTGGATTAATCAAGAAATTGAAACTTTACAAATTGAAGTTCCAAATATTAGTGGATTATCTAAATTGTCATTAATACTTAAATCATTGAAGGGAGAGATATTGCATAGGAATTTTATGCATTTTGAGGTTCAATCAGACAAAAAGATTAAAAATGTTAATGTTATAAGTATTAGTCCTGAAGATATTTCAAAATCATCCTGGACATCTAAAGAGTGGTTAGTTTTTGATAATAAAAAAATTAATGGAACTGGTAAAGGATTTTTTGAATATGACTTTGATTTATCTAACGAAATAATTACTAAAAACATTAAAGAAGTTTATTTAATATTTGAAGCTTCAGCTAAACAACTTTTTGTAAAAGACATGGATATAAAGTCAGGTAATCAATTATTTGGAAAAGCATGGGGATGGGAAGAAGAACCTAGTGAAAGTCCAAATTCTTATCCAATGACTGATGATACTCTATTCCCATCTAATATTAAGGTTTTAATCAATGGAAATGAAAAAGGCCTATATAATCTAATAGACGATCCTGCTGATCATAGAGGTATTCTCTCATGGCATAATCAAATAACACCTAAAGGTCCAATACAAGATGATGTTCTTTGGGAATTTGGAAGTGCTAGTTTAAATGAGGCTGGTTCTTATGGATATTTAGTTAAAATTCCTATTTCTATAAAAGAATTAAACGAGTCTATTAAAAATGGGAATCTCAAATTGAAAATTGAAACTATAGAAGAAGGAGGATTAGCAATTTATGGAAAGTCTTTTGGAAGATATCCTTTTAATCCTAGTATAGTAATAATAAAATAATGTTTAAGAATTTTTATATTATTCTCTTAACCTTTTACCTTTTATTTGGATGTGGAGAGCGCATAATTATAACTGATTCAATTGAAACAAACTCCATAAATAGTCATTATGTTAGCAATAGGGCTCCATTACAACCTTCAAAACTAATAAAGCTTCCTGTTGGATCTATTAAACCCGAGGGCTGGCTTTTAGAATATTTTAATAGACAAAAAAATGGTTTAACTGGTAATTTGGGAAATATTAGTGCTTGGCTTGACAAAGAAAATAATGCTTGGTTATCAGAAACTGGTGAAGGTAATTGGGGATGGGAAGAAGTGCCATACTGGCTAAAAGGGTTTGCTAATATTGGATATATTCTTGATGATAAAGAGATTATTGATGAAGCTAATATCTGGATTGAAGCAGTAATTAACAACCAAAGAGAGAATGGATATTTTGGGCCAAATTTTGCATGGGAAAGTTATTTTGGAGAAGACTATAGGACTAAAGAGAGAGAGGATACTGCAAGAAAGTCATTAGATTTTTGGCCTAATATGATAATGCTTTATTGTCTACAATCATATTATGAATATTCAAGTGATGAAAGAGTTATTGAACTAATGACAAGATATTTTAAATTTCAATTATCAATTAATGAGAAAGATTTATTATCAGAAGATAAATATTGGCATAGAATGAGAGGAGGAGATAACCTTCATAGTATTTTATGGCTATATAATAGAACTGGTGATGAGTGGTTATTAACATTAGCTGAAAAAATCTATAGAAGAACTGCTCCTTGGGATAGTAGGGGAAATAGTTTAGATGACATTGAAGGAGTTAAAGAGAAAAAACCTGGTATTGATTGGCCTGACTGGTATGGAGATATTATCAATTGGCATAATGTTAATATTGCTCAAGGATTTAGAACACCTGCCCAATATTATTTGTTAAGCGGTAATCCAAAACATTTAAATGCTACATATGATAACTTTAATATCGTAAGAGAATATTTTGGTCAAGTTCCAGGAGGAATGTTTGGATCTGATGAAAATTCTAGACCAGGTTATGACGATCCTAGACAAGGTATTGAGCTTTGCGGAATAGTTGAACAGATGAATTCAGATGAGCATCTTCTTAGAATCACAGGAGATATATTTTGGGCAGACCACGTTGAAAACATTGCATTTAATTCATATCCTGCAACGGTTTCTCCTGATTTTAAAGCTATAAGATATATTACTAGTCCAAATATGGTAATTAGTGATTCTGAAATTCACTCCCCTGGGATTCATAATTTGGGTCCATTTTTAAATTTTAATCCTTTTAGCTCTCGCTGTTGCCAACACAATCACACTCAAGGTTGGCCCTATTTTGCAGAAAACTTATGGATGGCTACTCCTGATAATGGAATAGCATCAGTTATTTATTCAGCTTCAACTGTTAATGCTATAGTTGGAAATAATACAAGTATTTCAATAAAGAACAAAACAAATTATCCTTTTGATGATAATTTAAATTTTCAAATAAAAGTGAATCAATCTGATGTTTTTCCAATTTATTTCAGGATTCCATCATGGTCTAGTGAATCAGAATTAAGAATTAATGGCAAAAAGATTAATACAAGTATCAAAGCTGGAAAATATATAAAAATTAAACGTAGATGGTCTAGCGGTGATATTGTTGATTTATATCTACCAAAAAAATTATATATTGACACATGGAAGAAGAATCATAATAGTGTTAGCATTAACTATGGTCCACTAACTTTTTCTTTAAAGATTAAAGAAAATTATATGAAAAAATCAAGTGAGGAAACAGCAATTTTTGACTCTAAGTGGCAGGCAGGTATTGATAAAAACCAATGGCCAACATATGAAATATACCCTGGTTCTTCTTGGAATTATGGCTTAATATTAAATGAAGAATTAGCTGAATCATTTGAAATTGTTAATAGAAATTGGCCAAAAGATAATTTCCCTTTCACACAAGAATCTGTTCCAATATATATTAAGGCTAAAGCTAAAAAAATTCCTGACTGGAAAATTGATCAGTATAAATTAGTTGGGGAATTAATGGATAGCCCAGTTATATCAGAAGAAGAAACTGAAACTATCGAATTAATTCCAATGGGTGCAGCAAGGCTAAGAATAAGCTCATTCCCAGTAATAAAATCAATAAAATAGTTATGGATAAAGGTGATTTAATTAAGTGCCATAATCGAATAAAACCATATATACATAATACGCCTGTTATTACATCTACTCAAATAAATAATATGACAGGAGCCGAAATATATTTTAAATGTGACAACTTCCAAAAGATGGGAGCTTTCAAAATGAGAGGTGCAGCAAATGCTATCCTACAACTTCCTGAAGATAAAAAAGAAAATGGAGTTGTAACCCATTCATCTGGGAACTTTGGACAGGCTCTTGCCCTAGCAGCTCAAAGTATAGGTGTAAAATCTTACATAGTTATGCCTTCAAATGCAACGGAAATAAAAAAAACTGCTGTAAAAGGATATGGAGGTGAATTAATAGAGAGTGAATCCAATGTAGAGTCAAGAGAAGCTAAAGCACAAGAAGTTGTAAAATCTAAAGGTGCAACTTTTATTCATCCTTCAAATGATAATGATGTTATTTTAGGTCAAGGTACTGCTTGCAAAGAGCTTTTAGAAGAATATAATTCTTTAGAATATATCATAACACCAGTCGGAGGAGGAGGCCTTATTGCCGGTAGTGCATTAGCAGCAAAATATTTTGGTCAAAATTGTTCTGTTATTGGAGCTGAACCATCAGTTGTTGATGATGCATATAGATCATTGAAAAGCGGAAAAATAGAAACAAATAGTACTACAAAAACTATAGCTGATGGACTAAATACCCAGTTAGGTGACAAAAACTTTCCAATAATTCAAAAAGAAGTACACTCAATAATTAGGGTAACTGAAAATGAAATAATTGAATCAATGAGAATTATGTGGGAAAGATTAAAAATTGTATGTGAGCCATCTTGCGCACCTTCGCTAGCAGCAGTTCTAAAAAACAAAAAGTTTTTTAACAAAAAAAAGGTTGGAATAATAATTTCAGGAGGAAATGTTGATTTAAATAAACTTCCTTTTTAAAAATTGAACCTAACTTAAAAATGTTAGATAGACTAACCATCCTGCTAAACCCATCATAACTGCTCCCAAAGATAAATCTTGCCATTTTTTAAGCTTAATCTTTTTCCACATAATGACTTGCCAAAAAATAAGCATAATAAAAAGAAGTATGACTGTAGTATTGAAATCCATAAACATATAGTAAAAGTAAGATAAGTTCTAGATTGATAACTAAATTTCTTTATTTTTAAGTAATAATAATTAAAAACCTATATGAGATCACAAAATAGAAGGGAGTTTATAAAAAATGCGTCTCCTTTACTTGCTCTTCCTCTTGTTAATGTTAAGAGCCTTTTCGCAAACAGTCCAGACAAAATTCTATATAATGCAAATATTATAACAGTAGACCCAAACAATCCTAAAGCTCAGGCAATTGCAATGTTTGGTGAGAAAATTTTAGCTATTGGAGAAAATGATGAAATATTAAGACTATCTAGTTCCAATACAAAAAAAATTGATATTGGTGGAAAGACAATTGTTCCAGGATTTATTGATGCTCATTCTCACCCAGCCTCATCTGGCCTTTCTCATCTAAGAAATGTTGATATTGATTTGCGATCAATAGAAGAAATAAAAGATGCTATTTATGAAAGAGCTAAAATAACCCCTCCAGGTGATTGGATTTTGGGTTTTAAATATGATGATACAAAGATTAGAGAAGGAAGACTGATTAATAGATATGATCTAGATGAAGCTGCACCAAATCATCCAGTAAGAATAACACATAGGGGTGGGCACTCAACGTATGTTAATTCAATTGCCTTGAATTTAATGGGATATAATCGAGATACTCCTGATCCAGAAGGAGGGAAAATTGGAAGAGATTCAAAAAATGGAGAATTGACAGGACAATTATTAGAAACTGCCGACTATCCTTTATCAAAATTAATCCCTGATAAATTTACGCAGAAAGATTATCAAGAAGGAGTTAAACTAATAACTAAAATGATGACAAAAAGTGGAGTTACATCTGTTACAGAAGCATATGGATCTTCAACATTTCTTAGAGCATATCAAGATGCGTATAATGCAGACGAATTATCCATGAGAGTTTATAGCATGATTTCTTATAGAGAAATTGACAAGTTTATTGATGCAGGAATTAAGACTGGTTTTGGCGATCACTGGTTAAGGATTGGAGGAATGAAAATCACAATAGATGGTTCAATTTCAGAAAGAACTGCAAGATTATCAAAACCATATATTGGACGACCAAACGATTACGGAATTATGGTTATGGAGGAGGAAGAAGTATATAAATATGCTCATAAAGCACATACAAATGGATGGCAAGTAGGAGTTCATGCTAATGGTGATGTGGGAATTGATAAGACATTAAATATTTATGAAAAACTTCAAAAGGAATATCCTAGAATTGATCCTAGATTTAGATTAGAACACTGTACAGTAATTAATAAAGAATTGGTAAAAAGGATTAAAGAATTAGATGCTATTCCAAATCCTTTTTCTACATATGTCTATTTCCATGGGGAAAAAATGAAGCAATATGGGAAAGAAAGATTAGAGAATATGTTTGCTGTTCGAAGCTTTCTTGATGCAGGAATAAAAGTTACACAAACCTCAGATTATCCTCCAGGGCCTTACGAACCAATGATGGCTATTCAATCAAGTGTAACAAGGACAGATATTAATGGAAACGTATGGGGTCCATCACAAAAAATTACTGTTGAAGAAGCAATTAAAGTTGGAACTATTCATGGAGCATATGCATCGTATGAAGAAGGCATAAAAGGAACTTTAGAAAAAGGTAAATTAGCTGATCTAGTAGTTCTAGATAAAGACCCAAGAAAAATTGATCCAATGGAAATTATTAATATTCCTATTGAAAGAACAATGGTAGGGGGAAAATGGATGTACGAATCTTAAATTAAGTATAAAGATTACAGATATGGAAGATAAAAATGAGGATATAATACTTGAAAATAATCTTAATCATACTCTTTTTTCATGGTCAAAGCAAAAAGGAATTAGTCCTTTGAGTATTGACAGAGCAAAAGGAGTTTACTTATTTGATCAGAAAGGAAATAAAATAATTGATTTTTCCTCTGGATTAATGAATGTCAATATAGGACATGGTGATCAAAGAGTTACTAATGCTGTTGTTAAACAAATGGAAAAAGTTAGCTATGTTACACCTGCTGCAATAACTAAAGCTAGAGGAGAATTAGGAAAAAAACTATCAGAAATTTGTCCTGGAGATTTAAATAAATCTTTTTTTACTGTTTGTGGAGCTACAGCAATTGAAAATGCAATTAAGTTAGCTAGACTATATACTGGCAGACATAAAATTTTAACTAGATACAGATCTTATCATGGCTCAACTATTGGAGCTATGTCTGCTGGAGGAGATCCAAGAAGACATAAAATTGATGCTCAGCAGTCGCCTAATTTTGTTCATCTAGAGATACCTTATGAATATCGTTCGAATGGAAATAATTGGGAACAAGATTGTTTTGATCAACTTGATAGAATATTAGCATATGAAGGGCCAGAAAATTTTGCAGCTATTATTATGGAAGGTGAATCAGGAACTTCAGGATGTCTTAAGCTTCCAAAGGGATATTTTAAAAAACTTAGACAAGTTTGTGATAAGCATGGAATTCTATTGATTTCAGATGAAGTAATGAGTGGTTTTGGAAGAACTGGAGAATGGTTTGGAATTAATAATCATGATGTGATACCTGATATTATGGCACTGGCTAAAGGGATTACCTCAGGTTATCTTCCTTTTGGAGCACTACAAGTGAGTGATTCTATTGCCTCTCATTTTGATAATATTCCAATGATGCTAGGATTAACCTACTCTGCTCATCCTGTTGCTTGTGCAGCAGCAGTTGAAGTTATAAAAATTTACAAAGAAGATAATCTTATTATTAATGCTAAGAATATGGGAATATATATGGAAGAACAGATTCAATTGTTAAAAAAGAAACATCCATCTATTGGTGATTTTAGAAATACTGGACTTCTTGGCTGCATAGAACTAGTTAAAAACAATAAATCCAAGGAGCCTATGGCTCAATTTAATGCACCTCCTGAAGAATTAGAATTAATGAATCAAGTAAAAGCTGAAATTTCTAAACTAGGAATGTATACTTTTAGTAAGTGGAGTTATATATTTATTGCTCCACCGCTTTGTATAAATAAGGAACAAATTGATGAAGGATTATCAATTATTTCTAAAGCTTTAGAAATAGCAGATAAAGCATGTGACTAAAATTAATTATGATGAGAAAAAAAATACTCTTTATTGTAACGTTATGCCTTATTAGTTGTTCTGAAGATAAAGCATTACAAAAAATTTCTTCAATTGAAAATCCTAATTTCGTTTTAATATTTATGGATGATTTAGGATACGGAGACATAATGCCGTTTGGATCTATAAATTATGAAACTCCACATATAAACAAACTTGCAAAAGAAGGAATGTTGTTTACTAATTTCTACTCTGTGCAAGCAGTTTGTAGTGCCTCTAGAGCTGCACTATTAACAGGATCATATTCTAATAGAATAGGCATAAGTGGAGCATTAATGCCATACTCAACTACAGGACTTAATGAAAATGAAATTACAATAGCTGAGCTATTAAAAGAAAAAGGTTATGCAACATCTATATTTGGGAAATGGCATCTAGGATTTCAAGAAAAATTTCTTCCTCTAAATCATGGGTTTGACACCTATCTAGGGTTGCCTTATTCAAATGACATGTGGCCTGTTGATTTTGATGGAAATCAAATATCTGACTCATCTGATTGGAGAAAAAAATCTTACCCTCAATTACCTTTAATTGAAGACTTCAAGAAAATTGATGAAATTATAACATTAGAAGATCAGGCTAAACTTACAACCTTATACACTGAGAAGTCTGTTGAATTTATAAATAACAATAAAGGCAATCCGTTCTTTCTGTACTTACCTCATTCTATGCCTCATGTTCCTATAGCTGTTTCAAATAAATTTAAAGGGAAAAGCTCTCAAGGTCTATATGGTGATTTAATGATGGAAATTGATTGGTCAGTTGGCGAAATAGTAAAAGCGCTAAAAGAAAATGATTTAGAAGAAAATACACTTGTAATTTTTACAAGTGATAATGGTCCATGGTTAAATTTTGGAAATCATGCAGGATCGACAGGAGGACTAAGAGAAGGGAAAGGAACTAGTTTTGAAGGAGGTCAAAGAGTACCAACAATAATGAAGTGGCCAAAAGTAATTTCGGCTGGAAGCATCTCAAATAAAATTACAGCTACAATTGATGTTTTTCCTACAATTGCTAATATAGTTTCATCTGACCTTCCCAAACATAAAATAGATGGTGTTGATATATCTTCTATCCTAGAGGGAAGAAGAGATGCTAATCCTAGAGATCATTTATATTATTATTATGGAAAAAATAATTTGGAAGCGGTAAGAAAAGATAACTGGAAGTTGGTATTCCCTCATGAAAGCAGATCATATAAAAATGTGCTTCCAAAAAACGATGGTCATCCTGGACCATATTCTAAATTTACTGCAGACTATGCACTTTATAATCTTAGAAGAGATCCTGGTGAAGAGTATAATGTAAAAGAACTTTATCCAGAAATTATCAAAGAGCTTGAAGATCTAGCCGAAATAGCAAGAAATGATCTAGGGGATGATTTACATAATCGTATAGGGAATAATATAAGAGAACCTGGAACTATTGAATAGATAAGGAAGAGGTTAAAAATGTGGGCGCTGAGGGATTCGAACCCCCGACCCCTTGGGTGTAAACCAAGTGCTCTAAACCAACTGAGCTAAGCGCCCGAGAGAATGCAAATATAATATAAATTAGCTAATAAGGTTTAGATATATATTTTGTAATTTTTGTCATAATTATTATGAAAAAAGAAATCAAACTACTTGATGGGAGTCTTTCTTATCCGCTTGAAAAACAAGGGTATAATCTTAATAAAAAGTTATGGACTGGAGATGCATTAATAAATGACCCTAATGTTATAAAAAAAGTACATAAAGATTATTTGATTGCAGGTGTTGACTTTATTTCTACTTCAACTTATCAAATAAGTTATAATGTTCTAGAAGCAATGGACTATAGTCTTAATGAAATAAAAGATGTTTTTAAAAGGTCAGTAAATCTTGTAGAACAGGCAATACAAGAGACAAATATTAAAAGGGAAATTAAAATAGTTGGAAGTTATGGCCCATATGGAGCATCTCTATCTAATGGTTCTGAATATACTGGGAAATATGATACTTCAGATAACATAATAATGGATTATCATATAAAGAATATGAATATTATAAAAGAATTAGATATTGATATTATTCTTTATGAAACAATTCCTTGTTTAAGAGAAATTGAAATACTTTCAAAATTAGTAGAAGAATATAAAAAAGAAGTTTGGGTTTCATTTACATGTAATAAAGATTTAGAATTTAGAGATGGCTCATCTATAATAAAAGCGTGTAAAATTCTATCTTCTATAGAAGTTATTTCTACCATAGGTATTAATTGTTTCTCTCCATTATTAGCAGAAAAAGCAATAAAAAAATTGAAAGATAATTCAAATAAGAAGATATTGATCTATCCAAACTCTGGAGAAATTTATAATAATAAAGATAAAGATTGGTATGGTGAAAAATATTTTGATAGATCAATGATTAAAAAGTGGCTGGCACTATCACCAGACATTATTGGAGGATGTTGTAGAGTTGGTTTTGAGGACATTAAGAATATGAGAAAAGAAATTAATTTTTTATAAATTAACGTAATGAAAGTTCACCTATTTAATATTTTATCAGCAACTATAGCATTTTTATTATCGTATTCAATAGGCTATTTAACTGGTATCGATTCTGTTATCAATGCTATTTTATATGCTTTTATTATACAGTGGGTATTATTTATTCCAGCATATTTATTTCAAACCGAAAAGTTTTTTGATATCTCCGGAAGCTTCACATATATATTTGTAATTACCTATACACTCTGTTTGAGTTATAACTCTAGTGGTATTAATTATGGTAATATTTTATTATCATCATTTATTATTGTCTGGGCAATTAGACTTGGCAGCTTTTTATTTTTTAG
>Ga0315332_10001580_pt1 | contig 12236 bp, 9 predicted proteins | sample M110034915metaG_FD_203455 | JGI IMG/M metagenome (GOLD analysis project Ga0315332, IMG submission 203455) | Ammonia-oxidizing marine archaeal communities from Monterey Bay, California, United States - M1 100m 34915 | ecosystem: Environmental > Aquatic > Marine > Intertidal zone | place: USA...
ACACCCTGCAGTGTTCGAGAGAACCACTGTTGCACTATTGTTACTTGAAGTGTATGTATTGCCATCGATCCAAGTATAGCTGTCACAAGATGTGATGACGTCTGTTCCAGTATTTGAGTTTGTAATCGTTAAGTCAAGTGTTACCGTACTGTCACACCCTGCAGTGTTCGAGAGAACTACTGTTGCACTATTGTTGCTTGACGTATAGGTATTTCCATCGATCCAGGTGTAGCTTGTGCACGATACTTGAACATCAACAGACGCTTCACTAGGTATAACATAAACAACATAGTTTGCTGAGCTTCCATCACATGATGCCGGAGAAGGACTTGTTGGAAGAATGGTATAGGTTACGCTTTCAGTTGTATTTCCAGAATTAGAAATGTTCTCGTTGATATTGCCTGAACCGAAATTGCTAAAACCACTTAAATTTACTGATGAAGATGATGTACTCCATGAAAATGTACTGCCCGGGATATTTGCAGTTGGAGAGACGTCAGGTGATTCTCCACTGCATATTGTTGTACTGAAAGGAATCGGAACGTCTAAAACTGGACTTGGATTAATAGTAACATTCACGGCTTCAATGTCTTCGCAACCATTGTCACTTTGAATATAATAGGTCCCTGTTGTATTTACTGAATTGGGATTACTTAATGGTGTTGATGCGCCCGAATTTTGCCAATAAGTTAATGTTCCAGAACCTGTTGATCCTGCTGTAACTGAAGGATCAGTTAAATCAACACTTCCCGGTGCACACCGTGCAGCAGGGTCATTGATGACCAAAACAGGTGGAGAAGGTTGGGTAAGTATAATTGGTCCTGTAACAGATGATACACACCCTAAAAGTTCTGCATCAAAGTTTGTATATGAACCATCGCCAAGCCCGAACAAAAGATATTCACCTGAAGAATTGGTTGTAATTGATAAAGGTCCATTGTTTATTCCATCAAGATCGTATGTTAAACTGTACGTTGCATTTGGGTCAAGCCCTCCAATAATTAAGCTACCATTTGTACCATTACACGTGGATGGATTAGAATTGCTTGTTACAGTCATGGACGAACTACATATACAAGTAGGGTTTGAAATGTTGGTTTCCATCACAATATTACAGACAGATTGATTCTGGGGAGCCCCACCGCTAGCTGCTGTGAATCCCCACCAAACATCGGATGGGTTCGGAAAGTATGGTCGTATGTCACCATTAAATTCACCTATCTGAACTCCATCGAAATAAATTTTATACTCTAGGACGCTCGGTTCCCATGTGATACAAATTTCATGATTAAGACCATCCAATACGCTTGCTCCACTTGGAAGTAAGCAAGAGGGTCCCTCAACAGTTGCAGCTGCACCCGTTGACCCATCTATTTGAATCGACATGTGGTTACAAGGCAAATCATTGTCAAACCAAGCTGATCCATCGTAAGTATCAAATTCAACGGCGACTGATGGATCAATAGGGCAAGCACCACTTTGGCATCCGACACCATCACCCACCGCATAGCCAAGTCCTCCCCCTCTTCCTCCAATGATATTTGGGAGCGCTTCTTGTTGAAGCAGAAACGCAATTCCATCTCCTGTTGAAATATTAGTTCCAAAATTCGCGTTGAACGAAACCTTGAAATTTTGATTCAGATCAATGCCATCACAAATCCAAACGGCACCTGCTTCAAATCCTCCCGAAGTCATGTTGATACAGTTACCCGCTGTTGTTGCATTCCCAATTGTATTGTATGCTCCCGGAACACATACAAAGTCGGAAGAGGTTATTTCAAATAAAGAAATTCCATTAAAATTTATGCTTTGGGCGTGCAAATTTATACAGCCCAACAATCCTGTGAGTATTGTTAAAAGTAGCCTAGTCAAGAGTTATAGTTTAGAAAACGAAGATATGACAAATAAGTGTAAAAATGACATTAACTAATATTTTTGTTCTTTTTGCTCCACCGGAAATGTGTTCCATTTAAGTAATAAATAAATAGTTTTAGAATTAAATTATAGGGCTAAGCAACTAATTAGTATCTTACTTTTTTAAAGTGAAATATGAAAGAATACACCTCTATAACCACACAGGATAATTTAAAAATTGCGATTTTTTCGAACCAATTAAAAAGCAAGAAAGGGTTGATATTGATTACCCACGGAATGGGTGAGCATGCCAATAGATATGAGCATATGGCGGAATATTTCACAAAAGAAGGCTTTACGGTAATGGCATTTGACATTCGCGGTCACGGTCGTTCTCAAGGTAAAAGAGGTCATGCTCCAGGTTATGATTATTTGATGGATGACCTGAATCGAATTTACTTAAAAGTAAAAACCGATTATCCAAGTCTCCCAATCTTCCTCTTTGGCCATAGTATGGGAGGGAATTTAGTGCTTAACTTTTTACTGAGAAAACAAAAAGAATTAAACGGCGCAATCGTTACAGGTCCATATTTGCGACTTGGGTTTGAACCTCCTAAATGGAAAATAATTTTAGCAAAATTAAGTGCGAATATTTGGCCATCGTTGTCTCAGCCAACTGAGCTTGAATTAGATGCACTATCTCGGAATCAAGATGTGATTCATAAATATGAAGACGATGAGTTGGTTCATGATAGGATTACTTCAGCATTTTTTGTGAATGTTCATTTTGCAGGGCAATATGCAATAGAGCATGCTGCAGAAATAAATACACCATTGCTTGTAATGCATGGTACAGATGACCGACTCACCTCTCCCGAGGGAAGTAAGGCTTTCGTTTCTAATGCGAAAGATAATGTCAAATTAAAGCTTTGGAATGGACTGTATCATGAATTACACAATGAGCCTGAGCAAGAGGAAGTCTTTAGTTATGAGCTCGAGTGGATCAATAGTCTGTTAAAATAAATTGAAAGGATAATAAAGATTACAATAAAAGGTCACTACAAAAGCTAAAATCCAACCTAAATATACTTGAAATGGGGTATGTTTATTAAGTGCTAGTCTAGCGGACATAATTAATCCCGAAATCAAAAACCCCAAGAGAATGATTAAATAGTTGAAGTGAAGCTGTTGTGCTGAAAAGGCACACAAATAACCAGTTATCATGCCCCCTCCCGCGGCATGCAATGAGATTTTTGTCCAATAATTTATGAACAGGAAAATTAAAGATAAAAGTGCTCCTGAAAAAGGTATCGCGTATATGTATTTTGGTAATACACCCCCTGGTGCTTTTAAAAAGAATAACAAAAAGAGTATTAGGCAATAAGAAAAAACAATAAGCAAGGGGACAACTCTTTCCGTGCGATCATCCATTTCAATGGTTGAAATGAGCTTCCTTCTGAACATGAGAAGAAACGAAACACCAGGGGCAAGTGTTCCAAAAACAAGGAATAAGAAAATGATTTGACTTTTGAAATCATTATCCAACAGATATAGAGAAGGATGGCTTAGGTTTTTTTCTTCCGACGGGATATACATAGTAAGTGCCAAGGCGATTACGGGAATGAAAAGGGGTAAGAATGCCCAGGAGATGAAATTCCCTATCCGAACAATCATAATTCTTTTCTCATCCTAGCCACAGGGATATTAAGTTGTTCTCTGTATTTGGCTACTGTTCTTCTCGCAATATTATACCCCCGATCCCTTAGCAGGTTCATCAGCTTTTCATCCGTGAGGGGTGATTTTTTGTTTTCCGAGTCAACGGCATCAGATAATATTTTTTTTACTTCTCGCGTAGAAACCTCTTCACCACTTTCCGTAGACAATGATTCAGAGAAAAAATATTTTAAAGAATAAATCCCAAAATGGGTTTGAACAAATTTGCTATTTGCAACACGAGAAACCGTTGAAATGTCAAGATTAACGATATCTGCAATGTCTTTTAAGATCATTGGCTTTAGCTTGGTTTCATCACCAGTTATAAAGTACTGTTCTTGATATTGCATAATTGCAGTCATTGTCATTAATAAAGTGTGCTGCCTTTGTCTTATGGCGTCTATAAACCATTTAGCGTTGTCAAGCTTTTGCCTTACAAATGTCACTGCATCTTTATCAGATTTTGAAGTTTTTGCACCTTCAGAATAGGAGCGCAACATATTCTCGTATTCCCTGCTAATCCTCAGCTCTGGGGCATTTCTAGAATTTAATAAGAGCTCTAATCTGCCCTCATTTTCGGATATGATAAAATCTGGAATGATTTGCTGAAAATTCTTGCTAGACCCTTTTGATGAGCCTCCAGGCTTTGGATTCAGCTTAAGAATTTCCTTCATCGCCTCTTTAAGGTCTTCATCGTTTATCTCCAGTTTTTTTGAGATTTTATCGTAATGTTTTTTAGTGAATTCTTGAAAATGATTCTCTAGGATTTTTTTTGCTGTATACCTAGAAATATTACCGTCTTGTTTTCTATTAATCTGAATTAAGAGACACTCTTGAAGATCTCGAGCGCCAATTCCAGCTGGATCAAGATCTTGAATCACATTTAGTACTTCAACGACCTCTTCTTCGGTCGTTTGAATGTTCATGGAAAATGCCAAATCGTCGACAATAGCCTCGATATCTCTGTTTAAATAACCTGCTTCGTCAAGATTACCAATGAGGATACTGGCAATGACTTTTTGAGTATCATCTAAACGTATAAGTTGAAGCTGTTCAGAAAGCTTTTCTCTAAAAGTGTGCCCCCCTGAAAAGGGAATAACTTTATCATCATCATCCTTGGAGTGGTTACTTGATTTTGTTTTGTAATCAGCGACATCATCATCAAGATAATCAGAGATGTCAAACTCTTCTCCTTCACCTTCTTCAAAGGAATCTTCGTTTGAAAAATCATCATCTTCTTGCTCTTTTCCTTCTTCAAGCGCGGGGTTTTCCTCAATTTCTTGTTTGACTCTTTGGTCCAGCTCCATCGTAGGGACTTGCAATAGCTTCATTAACTGTATCTGTTGTGGAGACAGTCTCTGATCGAGCTTTTGAGAAAGTTGTTGTCTAAGAGCCATATTAATTTTATCTACTCAAATATATGCTTTTAAAAAAACAAAAAAGAAAGAAAGCTTAACTCAAACGTTAAATAATAGTTAAAGTCGTTTATGGGTTGATTTTCTGCTTGACTACTTGGTAGATTTCCCAAGTTTCTGTATCAAATGCGTAAATCAATAAATGCATATTAGCGGCATTGTACTGTCCGTCTAACTGATTTGGAACACTGAAGCTGTAATTTATATAATAATTTCCTCCAATTAAATCATCACTCGATACCGGTCGACCAAAGGCTGTTTGATTTAAATTCCCTCGATGAATATCTCGATGAGTGTAGCTCGAATTATGCGAGTTATCATTCATCTTTTGATCGCCAACTAAAGAATCTTCAATTAAATAAACAGCAACTCCCAGCTTCGGCACAACACTTTCATCAATAGGATCTAACTCAACATGTAAAAAAGCACCTTTTGTTTCAGGATAATAATTGAGATTTGATTGAATATTTACTTTGAGGTTCGTTGAATTCAATTGATCATTGACCATACTTGTCCATTGATTTGGGCTTTGAAAAATGTTATCTCCATTTTTAACTCTATTTATTGTTCCACGTGGATTACCTGGAAACCCTCCATCATTTTCTCCGAAATAAAGGCCTATTTCTACACCCTCGGCGTTCGTAAAATCTAAAGGATAGTCTGGAGGTGATACTGACTGAAAATCCCCAATCCCATCTGGTCCCGCATGTATTGATGCGGTAAAAACCCTTGATGGGTCAGCTTCATGTAATTGATGTGCTAGTTCAGCGGCAGCAGGACAGAAGACACACTTATGACCTGTGAAATCTTCGATCAGGACATTTTTGATTGTGTTGGTATTTTGTGTGAAAGATGGCCATTCATTATTTTCATAATCAGACCATAATCCTGGATACAAATTAGTATCCAATTCAAGATTTACTTCGGTAGGATAAGGATTTTTAACGTGATCGCAAGAAGAAATCACAAACCCAAAAAGAACGAAAAATAGTAGAAAACGCATATTAAAAACTTTGTGTAAAACTTAAGGTAAGGCCATTATTGGCAGGAACAAAACGACAAACCCCTCCAACACAGAACAAGCCAGCCCTCTGGCGTCCATAAGAAACGGTAAACCTTGTTGACCCTCGAATATACCCACAGGTCATGATTGGGTAATTAACCCGTTTAGTTTTGTCGGGGTTTCCATAATTATATTGATTCATAAAGCTGAAAAAATAGTTTGGTGAAATGGTGTATTCTACGAGTGCTGTAAACCAATTCCCTTTGTCATTGATGACGCCTCCTTTGTCTTCAACGAATAGGCCTTGAATTTCCGTTCGAATTGAATGCTTTGGTTTTAATTTGAAAAGCATTTCAACTACACCAATGTGAGCGTTGATAACGCCTTGTGCGTCATTAGATATTTTTGCTACGTCGTTATTGATCTGGATATTGTAATAACTCAAAATTGCTGAGAATTTTTTACTGAACTTTTTTGAAATATTAAAATTAATATCTTGCCAATACAAACTATCACTCATTACAAACGGAGTTGCCTTGTAGGAAATTCCTGTGGAATCTTGTGGATAATTTTCATTTTTAGTCATCTTTGGCTGGTAGGTTGTGGAATAGTTGAACCCGATGGTTGTTCCATATTTTCCACCTAGTTTTGTTTTTCTCAAAAAGGTGTACATAATGTCTGCTTGATAGGCCACCTCTCCGACAGGTTGAGTTGCATATGGGTATAAAGTTGCTACCAAATTGTAGGTATGTGTTTTGTTTAATGCTGGTAGATAATTGATAAATACATCTTGTAAATCTTTTGTTCTATCAGATCGATAGCTCATGTTGTCAACAGATTTTCCGGAAATCAATATACCTAATCCTTTTTGAGTATAACTTAAGTTAAATACGCTAGCATGTCCGTAATTGTATATGTTTCCATTGTCATTACTTGGATCTTGTTCTTTTTGAATGAATTCTCCGTCAAGATAAAAGTTTTTGTATAGGGCTTTAAATCGACCACCATATGCTCCAACGTTTTCTGGTAAAATTAGAGTAGAGTTGTTGTCTTTTTGATATTTACTGACAAAGGATCCTCCAAAAGTTAAATCCAATTGTGAATCTTCCATTTTCTTAAAGACTTCATTTAAGTGAATTTCTGCATCGATACCCCGAACGATCCCATCACCATGCACAATGCGCCCTTCTTGGAAGGATAGTCTTTGATACCCGTAAACTCCTTTTAAAACGATTCCTTTTCTGGGCTTTACAATAATCCGTGCTCCGTCGAGTAAATTATCGTAACCTAGTGCCCTGTCCTCGTATGCTCTTAATGAAAGTCCTGCGCCAAATTGTTCATAAAACGAACCTAAAGTGACATCTACAAAATCATTGGCGTATCCAACGTAACGCATTCCAAGTCCCGTACCATCAAATCTGTTTGGATATCCTTGAATTCTCGGAAGGTAAGATTCTAGTCTCATACCAGCTTTGAAATTCCCGTTAGTGTAAAAGACGTTCATGTAGGAATTAATTAAGCCCTTAGAAGGAGGTTGATTTGCTCCGATTATTGAATCTTCATTCAGGTATTGAAAGGTGCTTTCTGCATTCCCGCTAATCGTTCCTTGTGCAAACAAAAAAGAAGCCCCCAAGATGAAGGGAGCTAAAAGAAATAACTTTATTTTCATGTAGACATCATTTGGAGCCTAGCTCGAGGATGTGCTCATAAAGCTCATCTTCATCACCTGGCGCATAATTGTTGTGTGAATATACAATATTTCCATCAGTATCAATTAGAAATGTGTGAGGCACATTGTTTACCCCCATGGCGCGTTTAAAATCACCATTTGGGTCTAACAAGATTTTGTAATCCCAGGCTTTTGCATTGGCATATGGTGAAACACGTGCCTTAGTTTTTTCATCATCTATAGAAACAGCAACCAATGTCACCCCAGTTTCATCTTGCCAATCCGGGTACAAGTCATGAATCGTGTTAAGTTCTTTTTTACATGGAGAGCACCAAGTTGCCCAAAAACTTATAACTACAGGACCTTCGAAGCCCATTTCTGAAGTGTTAACAGATTTTCCTTTAAGGTCTTTTAGTACTACAGAGGGTAGCTTTTTCATGTTCTTTTTAGCTTCTTCTTGACAAAAAGAAAAACCAACGAGGAAGCAAAATAATGTGATAATGGATAATTTCATATTTTAATGTTTATTTGATACTTAGCAAATAGAATGCCAATCCAAAAGTAAACAAAAATACAAAGTGTAGTATTTGGCACTGAATTTGTTCCAATTTTGTGATTTTATATATTAAACTTATATTTGTTAATACATTATGAAAAAACTATACATACTATCCTTATTGCTATTACCATTTATGGTTACATCGCAAACAACAATAAATGTAAATGGCAACTCTGAGGTTATTTCAGGTGGCACACATGTCGTAACGGTTTCATCTGCAGATGCTGTTGATATTTCTTTTGATATTAATAACGCAGGTTCTGCAGCTACATGGAGGGTCACTCGCTATCAAGTGGATGTACCATCTGAATGGACTGACAACTTGTGCTGGGGTCATTCTACAGACCCTTTTGGAGGCACTTGTTATTCCTCGAGTCAAATGAATGGGAATCCTTGGACAACACCAACATCAGGTTCTTTTTCCGTTGGGGCAGGAGAATATGGTAAATTAAAAGTAACTATTGACCCACAAGACTTATCATACGGAACCGGACATTATCGCTATTATGTCTCCTACAATGGTAGCCTTTACATAGACTCTGTTGATTTAGAATTTGAATATCCACTAGGCATTGAAGATACGGAGCCGGTATCTGTATCAATTGCTCCAAATCCCGCCTCTGATTTTATTCAGGTGTCAATGAGTGGTGTTCAAGGTGCCAAAATGAAGATGGTTGATGTTCTTGGAAACCTTGTGGTTCAAAAAAGTGTTTCATCCTCTGAAAAGATTGATATATCGTCATTTAAAAGTGGGATTTATATCATTTCTTTTGATATTCCAGGAATGAAATCGATTATGCGAAAAGTAATCGTAAAGCATTAATCAATACCCTTTTCAATTATCTCTGCACTGACAATTAATTGTCTACTTTTACCATATGTCAAAAAAGAGAAGAAATCATTCCAAAAAAGGCGTTAAAAGAAATTCAATAAGACCCCTCTTAATTCAAGTTTTTGAAAAAAAACAGGGCGACCAGCTTACTCATAAAGAAATTTGCCAAATTATTGATGCCCGTGATCCGAATTCAAGACAAAATGTATTTGATGAACTAAACATGCTTGTAAAACATGGTTCAATTGAAAGGGTAAATCATTTCACATTTAAAAGTCTTCAAAATTCTAAATACTTAGAAGGCAATATAGATATTACCCAAAGAGGTGCAGGGTTTGTTTCTGTGGAAGGGGAAGAAAGAGATGTCTATATCGCCCCCCAAAATACAAATAGGGCACTTCAAAATGACCAGGTCAGAATAAAAATCATTAAAGAAGGGAAATCTAGAGACGAGGGTGTCGTTGTTGAGGTTTTAAAAAGAGATAAAGTACTTTTTGTTGGTGAATTGCGAATATCTAGGAAAGATGCTGTTCTCATACCTGATAACCACAGAATGGGTACGGAGATCATTATACCATTATCCAAAACGAATGGAGCTAAGCATGGTCAAAAGGTATTGGCAAAAATCACGGCATGGCCAAAAGGATCCAATACTCCCTATGGTGAGGTCTCGACGGTTTTGGGAGCATCAGGAAGCAATGATGCAGAAATGTTATCCATTCTATATAACCACGGAATAGAACCAGAATTCCCTCAAGAAGTTATCGATGAGGCGGAATACGTAAAAATTGAATTAGATTCTGACGAAATAAAAAGACGTCGAGATTTCAGAAAAACCCTCACAGTTACTATTGACCCTCTGGACGCTAGAGATTTTGATGACGCCATTTCTATAGAACGAATGCCTAATGGAAATCTTGAGATAGGCGTTCATATCGCTGATGTCAGCCATTATGTAAAACCCAATAGCCACATGGATAAGGAGGCTGTGAAGAGGTCTAATTCTGTGTATCTTGTTGACAGAGTTATTCCAATGCTTCCTGAACAACTATCGAATGTAGCCTGTTCACTACGTCCTCATGAAGATAAATACACTTTTTCTGCAGTATTTGAAATGGATGAAAGTGGAAAGGTGTTCAAGGAATGGTATGGAAAAGGAGTGATACATTCAGACAGGAGGTTCACATATGAGGAGGCACAAGAGATCATTATGGGTGCTGAAGGCGACCATGCATCAGAGCTAAAGCTATTGGATAAGATCGCCAAGGTCATGCGAAAACGCAGATTAAAGAATGGTGCTCTGAGTATCGAATCAGAAGAGATGAGATTCAAATTGGGAGAGAATGGATTCCCTGAAGGCATATTGATTAAAACCTCAAAAGATGCACATAAATTAGTTGAGGAGTTTATGCTATTGGCAAATCGTCATGTAGCTATGTTTTTAGGTAAGCCCACGGAAAAAGAACAAAAGACAACATGTATTTATCGAGTACACGACACCCCAGACCCAGCCAAGCTTGATATCTTTTCAGTATTTATTAAGAAGTTTGGATATAGCGTGGACCTAACTCAACCCGAAAGCATATCAAAAAACATTAATAAGCTACTTGGCGACATTAGATTAAAAAATGAATATTCCATGATTCAGTCAATGGCAATAAGATCAATGGCAAAAGCTACTTATGAAGTCGAAAATATTGGTCATTACGGACTAGCATTTCCATATTATACTCATTTTACATCCCCGATAAGACGTTATGCTGATTTAATCATTCATCGAATGCTCGAAACTAAACTGAGTAAATCAGGTCATAAATTTGATAAAGGGCTCGAACAGATTTGTAAACACATTTCGAGTAATGAGAAAAAAGCATCTGAGTCCGAAAGAGAATCGACAAAATATTTTCACACCTTATTTGTTCAAGAATTTATTGGCGAAGAGTTTGAAGGTGTAATTTCTGGAATTGCTGATCATGGTATGTATGTTCGTATGGATGAAAATCACTGTGAAGGAATGGTTCCAATGAATGCAATTCCCGGTGACCGTTTTCGTTTTGATCAAGATTCCTTCCGAATAGTTGGTTCTAGAACCAAAAAAGAATACAATTTTGGGGACCGGGTAAAAGTTCGAATCTACGAGGTGAGCCCCAGAAAAAGACAAGTAGATTTGGAATTAATCGAGGTGTAAAATGGCATTAATCAAATCTTGCAGGGGAAAGTCCCCATCATTTGGAGAAAGCTGCTGGCTAGCAGAAAATTCTACAGTCGTTGGAGATGTTCGAATGGGAAACGAATGCTCAATATGGTTCAGTGCAGTTGTTCGAGGTGATGTAAATTCAATTCGAATGGGAAACAAGGTAAATGTTCAGGATGGGGCGGTCATACACTGTACATTTGAAAAAACGAAAGTAAACATTGGAAACAATGTTTCGATTGGTCACAATGCATTGGTTCATGGCTGCGAAATTGGTAACGATGTCCTAATAGGAATGGGGGCTATAGTTATGGATAACTGCTTAATCGAGTCGAATTGTATTATTGCTGCAGGCGCTGTTTTGTTAGAAGGAACGCATGTTGAATCTTGGACGATATATGCAGGAGTTCCAGCAAAAAAAGTCAAATCCTTATCTCCCGAATTATTTGCAGGAGAAGTTAAAAGGATTTCCACTAATTATGTCAAATATTCAAGTTGGTTCAAATAAAAAAACGGGACCGAAGCCCCGTTTTAAACTAAATTAAGGAAAGAAAATTCTTATGCTGCCTCTTTGGATGTTGACGCTACAGCCAGGCTATATACGACAAGTCCAAAACCAATTTTATTGATAGCATCACCAATGTTATATACGACATTCATGTCTATTCCAATGTCTCCCATGAACGAATACCATTGTCCGTCGGCAGTTCCAATCATATATCCAAGAGGATAAATGGCCCATCCTATTAGAACAAATTTCACAAGCATGTTGTGTGCACTCAAGACACTTCCACCAGCTTTTGTCGCCAACTCTTTTGCCTCTCCGAACATGATTAAATAAACGATGTAGAAATATGCAGCTCCAGAGATGAATCCCCATAGTGCAGCATTTTCTTGATATACAGCTTCACCGAAATAACCAGTTACAAGCATTACAACGGAAGCTCCAATTAATGTCCACATTAATTTTTTTGTTGCTCCTGCTATTTTAAGAATT
>Ga0315332_10001584_pt1:0-2500 | contig 12213 bp, 11 predicted proteins | sample M110034915metaG_FD_203455 | JGI IMG/M metagenome (GOLD analysis project Ga0315332, IMG submission 203455) | Ammonia-oxidizing marine archaeal communities from Monterey Bay, California, United States - M1 100m 34915 | ecosystem: Environmental > Aquatic > Marine > Intertidal zone | place...
TTCTTGATTAATGAAAACACTCTTGGCAAGTGCTTTCGCAGTTGTTCGTCTTTCGTAAATCCAAGAATTTCACCTCTGACAACGAAATACGGATGCCCCCAATTGTCCCTCTTAATCATTACTTCGGCCCTAGAAACCAACAAAATGGGACCAAAGTCCTATTCCATTATTCCATGCTCATGTATTCAAGCAATAGCCTGCTTTGAACACTCTAATTTTTTCAAAGTAAACGTCGTAAATCCTACGCACACTCACTCAAGAGCACACGCAGTCTTTGCGAAGAAGAGCAAACCAGTCAGTAACACACCTTGCGGCGGACCAACTGGCCCACTCCGAAATCCAACTACGAGCTTTTTAACTGCAACAACTTTAATATACGCTATTGGAGCTGGAATTACCGCGGCTGCTGGCACCAGACTTGCCCTCCAATTGATCCTCGTTAAAGGATTTAAATTGTACTCATTCCAATTGCGAGACCTATTAAGACCCCGTATCGTTATTTCTTGTCACTACCTCCCCGAGTCGGGATTGGGTAATTTTCGAGCCTGCTGCCTTCCTTAGATGTGGTAGCCGTTTCTCAGGCTCCCTCTCCGGAATCGAACCCTAATTCTCCGTCACCCGTTATAACCATGGTAAGCCACTACCTTACCATCGACAGTTGATAGGGCAGAAATTTGAATGAAATATCGCCGGCTCTAGGCCATGCGATTCGAAAAGTTATCATGAATCACCAAGAAAACGAGCCCGAAGACTCGCATTGGTTTTTAATCTAATAAATACATCCCTTCCAGAAGTCGGGACTTTTCGCATGTATTAGCTCTAGAATTACCACAGGTATCCATGTAGTAAAGTACAATCAAATAAACGATAACTGATTTAATGAGCCATTCGCAGTTTCACAGTACAAGTGCTTATACTTAGACATGCATGGCTTAATCTTTGAGACAAGCATATGACTACTGGCAGGATCAACCAGGTAACTACCTTCGCAAGGGGCTCAACAGAAGCTGACCCACTCGCTGAAACACGTACACTGGGACTGCAACCCGATTAAGAGGAATCCCAGTGAACGCGTTTGTTACTACTAGATAACGGTATCCGAGGGCTCCACGAACCGGTATTTCACGGCTACAAGCTTTGCCCGATCGAATTTCAACCCGTAACGCATCCGAAAGCTCCACGAACAAGATAACAAGCTCAAGCTTTGCAATCGAATATAAGTTTGCCCGATCTTTTGATGCTTCTGTGTGCTCTCTATCAATCGTAACAGAATACTGGTCTACAAAATGTAGCGTTTCATTACGGACGAAAGGCACAGAAAAGGAGGATGATTAGTCCCCGACATCGCTAAACCTGACTAAACCCTGCGTTAACTAATACACACACAGTGCATTACGGCGACAAGAAGGTTTGACCCAACCTGTCCATTCCCAACGGCAAGAGACAACTTTGCGAACCGGTCCGTGTATGAAACTAAATAACTTATAGCCAAAGAACATCTAGACTCGTATCCGACTTACCCCAGTCATGGCGAAAGGCTGCTCCCAAGGGTCTTACCTAACGGTACATACTAATGTGAAACCTTTTCCCGTATGCATGAGCTCATATGAAAGAACAGCCAACATTCGCATGAAAACTGAATCCTACACACAAAACATCACGTCGGTAATCCACGCCTCACAAGAACCCTACAACAGCGGCAGTACGCAGCGCCATAAAGCGAGGAACCAACAACTTAGGCCCAGACAGTACAGCAACGCACCACACCAGTCCCCACAATATATACCATAATTGCGTTCGCAGAGACTATGTCTAACATTAGTATGCGACTACTAAACGAGAAACATAAAAAAAGTGAGCTCGCGAGGTTTCTGTGTGAAAAGTGAGCTCGCAGTGTCTGAGAGGTCGGAAAAAAATTTCCTCAAAAAGGGATCAGTTCTTTTTTTTCGGAAAGGTATATGTAAAGACCATCAGAAAACATAAAAGTTGGCACTTCGAAAAGATTTTTTGATAGCGTAGGGGGTGGTCAACGGACCATCAGTCATTTTAGAATGCATTTTTACGGGAAATCGAGTGGTCTGGGGGTAAGCAGTTTTGCACAGCCCCATTCATAAATGAAGGTTTATTTTTTTTTTTGATATGTTCTACTGACCCTAGGCAAACTAACCCAACTAGTTTTAATCTTTCGCATTCAATTTTGAGGGAGGTATTAATGGTACGGGGGGATAGTCAAATACGAGATTCCGTGAATTGGGGGGTCAAAAAACGAATCAATCCGTATTTTCTATTTAATTCGATGCCAATCGGTTCGGGGGACGTGTTTTCTTCTTCTAACTGTTGGTGTGGGCCCATAGAAGACGAAAATACTCCTTATGAGGTTTCGAAAATGTCTTTGGGGTAGTAGGGGAAGGGGGTTGGGGGAATTTAGTTGCTTTTTCTGCAAAATGACCATAATGCGTGGATTAACTGTAACGACGAACCTGGTAGAGTGCAATGTGTT
>Ga0315332_10001584_pt1:10000-12213 | contig 12213 bp, 11 predicted proteins | sample M110034915metaG_FD_203455 | JGI IMG/M metagenome (GOLD analysis project Ga0315332, IMG submission 203455) | Ammonia-oxidizing marine archaeal communities from Monterey Bay, California, United States - M1 100m 34915 | ecosystem: Environmental > Aquatic > Marine > Intertidal zone...
GATAACAAGCTCAAGCTTTGCAATCGAATATAAGTTTGCCCGATCTTTTGATGCTTCTGTGTGCTCTCTATCAATCGTAACAGAATACTGGTCTACAAAATGTAGCGTTTCATTACGGACGAAAGGCACAGAAAAGGAGGATGATTAGTCCCCGACATCGCTAAACCTGACTAAACCCTGCGTTAACTAATACACACACAGTGCATTACGGCGACAAGAAGGTTTGACCCAACCTGTCCATTCCCAACGGCAAGAGACAACTTTGCGAACCGGTCCGTGTATGAAACTAAATAACTTATAGCCAAAGAACATCTAGACTCGTATCCGACTTACCCCAGTCATGGCGAAAGGCTGCTCCCAAGGGTCTTACCTAACGGTACATACTAATGTGAAACCTTTTCCCGTATGCATGAGCTCATATGAAAGAACAGCCAACATTCGCATGAAAACTGAATCCTACACACAAAACATCACGTCGGTAATCCACGCCTCACAAGAACCCTACAACAGCGGCAGTACGCAGCGCCATAAAGCGAGGAACCAACAACTTAGGCCCAGACAGTACAGCAACGCACCACACCAGTCCCCACAATATATACCATAATTGCGTTCGCAGAGACTATGTCTAACATTAGTATGCGACTACTAAACGAGAAACATAAAAAAAGTGAGCTCGCGAGGTTTCTGTGTGAAAAGTGAGCTCGCAGTGTCTGAGAGGTCGGAAAAAAATTTCCTCAAAAAGGGATCAGTTCTTTTTTTTCGGAAAGGTATATGTAAAGACCATCAGAAAACATAAAAGTTGGCACTTCGAAAAGATTTTTTGATAGCGTAGGGGGTGGTCAACGGACCATCAGTCATTTTAGAATGCATTTTTACGGGAAATCGAGTGGTCTGGGGGTAAGCAGTTTTGCACAGCCCCATTCATAAATGAAGGTTTATTTTTTTTTTTGATATGTTCTACTGACCCTAGGCAAACTAACCCAACTAGTTTTAATCTTTCGCATTCAATTTTGAGGGAGGTATTAATGGTACGGGGGGATAGTCAAATACGAGATTCCGTGAATTGGGGGGTCAAAAAACGAATCAATCCGTATTTTCTATTTAATTCGATGCCAATCGGTTCGGGGGACGTGTTTTCTTCTTCTAACTGTTGGTGTGGGCCCATAGAAGACGAAAATACTCCTTATGAGGTTTCGAAAATGTCTTTGGGGTAGTAGGGGAAGGGGGTTGGGGGAATTTAGTTGCTTTTTCTGCAAAATGACCATAATGCGTGGATTAACTGTAACGACGAACCTGGTAGAGTGCAATGTGTTTTTTTTTATCTATTTGGTACCTTGAAACGATAAAGAAGTCAGACCAATGTCTTTTAAAGTTCCATCTTCGTGTTCATACACGGGGTTAAGCACGAATATGGGTGGAAACTTGAATTTTAAGTAGATTTATGGCTCAATCTTTAGATGAAAATTAGTTGATGTTAAAGTTGTAGGTAAATGCCTAGACGTTTTTCGCATCATTTCTGGTGCTCAGAGATGTGTTTGCAATAGTTTTCATTTCCTTTCGTCACCTTTAGCTATGAAAATTAGGGGGGTTAAGGGGATGAGATGTAACTTTACCCCCTTGAAAATGGCATTCCGGGCGAATATAAGCGTTACGTTCATGTATGGAATTTCCTTCATTGCTTACTGCTAATGCATATGATGGCGCCGTTAAAATAGTGAAAAGTGAAAATAAAACAAAAAAAATACGGAATTTTTATTTGGCGGGGGAGGGGGAGAATTTGAACAAAATCTTCAAAATGCTCAGATTTTGCTTAAATTTGGCATGAAGACTCGTTCTAGGCTTGAAAACACGAATGAATTGCATTTTTTCGAAAAATATAATTTTCCACCCCCTGAGCGCGCTTCAAAGTGCGGAGAAGTGGGATTCTGGTGTATGTTCAAGGTCACCCTACAGACTAACTAGGGATGATTCCAAGACCAGTTATACGTTTATCCTGTACCCTGGGGTACAAGGATGAAAATTACGTATCATCCGTATGTAGTTGGAGTGGGGCGGGGGAAGTAATAAGGGTTGGAAAGTTCAATTTAAAAAAAAAAATTAAAATGTCCCGGTGTTGTTGAAACCTGGCATGGGGATACCTATGGTGCTAAAGAGAACGAATAAAATATTTTTTTCACAAAAAAATAATTTCCCAGCTCTTGCGCGTGTGTTAA
>Ga0315332_10001590_pt1 | contig 12205 bp, 6 predicted proteins | sample M110034915metaG_FD_203455 | JGI IMG/M metagenome (GOLD analysis project Ga0315332, IMG submission 203455) | Ammonia-oxidizing marine archaeal communities from Monterey Bay, California, United States - M1 100m 34915 | ecosystem: Environmental > Aquatic > Marine > Intertidal zone | place: USA...
TGGTGGAATTTACCACACATCTACAATTGCTTTGGAGTATGTTGAGGATGCTAAAGTCGCGAAGACATTAATTGGTAAAAAAATTGGAGATAAGATTACCGTTGATCCTCACAAAGTGAGTAAAGGTGGTGCTGATACCGCTGCAATGCTTAATGTTGACAAGGCAGAAGTAGATAACATCAAATCTAAATTTGAGTTTGAGGTGAAATTGATTTACAGAGTAGAACCTGCAGTTTTGGATCAAGAATTATTTGATAAAGCGTTTGGTAAGGATACAGTTAAATCTGAGAAAGAGCTTGAAGAAAAAATATCTGGAGAAATTTCTAAGCAGTTAGAAACTGACGCTAAAAGAAAGCTGAAGTATGACATTACCGAAACCCTTATTGATAAAGCAAAACTTAAGTTACCGGATACTTTCTTGAAAAGATGGCTGTTAGCCGTTAACGAAAAATTGACGCAGGATCAATTAGATACTGAGTATGAGGACTACGCGAAAGGTTTGCGATGGCAGTTAATACAAAACAAGATTTTCAAAGAAAACGATATCAAAGTTGAGAATGAAGAAGTAATGAATTATACCAAAGACTTGGTTCGTCAGCAAATGGTTCAATACGGCCAAATGGAAATCGCAGATAGCGAGTTGGAGGATACAGCTACACGAGTTTTGCAAAATAAAGAAGAAGCTCAACGTATATACGAAATGCTTTACGATGTTAAAATGATGGAGCTTTTTGAGAATACATTCAAGCTAAAAAATAAAGAAGTTACTTATGACGAATTTGTTAAATTAGCAACCGAGAAGAAAGAAAAAGGATTTTTATCTACCTTGAAAAACAACCTAAATTTATAAAAGACGATGTTCGATCAAAACGAATTCCATAAATACGCAACTAAACACCTAGGAATTAGTAGCACTTCATTAGCAAAATATACTTCTGTTTTAAATAGCTATATCTCGCCAACAATTATTGAAGAACGTCAAATGAACGTTGCTTCTATGGATATTTTTTCTCGATTGATGATGGATAGAATTATCTTTTTAGGAACAGGCATTGACGATCATGTTTCAAATATAATTCAAGGGCAATTATTGTTTTTGGAATCAGCTGATGCTGATAAGGATATTCAGATTTATATCAACAGCCCCGGTGGTTCGGTGTATGCTGGTTTGGGCATGTACGATACGATGCAATACATTAAGCCTGATGTTGCGACAATCTGCACAGGGATGGCAGCTTCAATGGGAGCGGTATTAATGTGCGCGGGTGAAAAGGGTAAAAGGACAGCCTTAAAACACTCTAGAGTAATGATACATCAGCCATTAGGTGGTGCGCAAGGGCAAGCCTCTGATATAGAAATTACAGCAAAAGAAATTCAAAAACTAAAGAAGGAATTGTATGATATAATTGCGGAGCATTCAGGTCAGACTTATGATAAAGTGTGGGCTGATAGTGATCGTGATTTTTGGATGACTGCTACTGAAGCTAAGGCTTATGGTATGGTTGACGAAGTTTTGATTAGAGATCGCAAAAAATAATTGCAACCTTTTTCTAATTTTCACATAAAAGCATACTCGCTAAAATCCTATTATGGAACAAGAAAACGTTAAATGCTCATTTTGTGGTCGTGATAAGCGCGAGACTGAAGTTCTTATTGCTGGTATTACGGGTCATATTTGTGATAATTGTGTTGAACAAGCCAAGTCAATCGTAAAAGAAGAAATGTCTGAAAAGGTTAACGAAGAGTTAACTTCGAATATTAATCTTCTGAAGCCAATTGATTTTAAGCGCCATCTTGATGAATACATAATAGGACAAGAGGAAGCCAAAAAAACACTATCTGTAGCTGTTTACAATCACTATAAAAGAGTCACACAAAAAGTTGATGAAGACGAAATAGAGATTGAAAAATCTAATGTTGTTATGGTGGGGGAAACAGGAACGGGAAAAACGTTATTGGCTAAAACCATTGCAAGAATACTGAACGTTCCTTTCTGTATTGCTGATGCCACTGTAATAACAGAAGCGGGTTATGTAGGTGAGGATGTTGAGAGTATTTTATCTCGTTTACTGCAAGCTGCAGATTATGATGTGAATGCTGCTGAGCGAGGCATTGTTTTTATTGACGAAATTGATAAAATTGCACGTAAGAGTGATAACCCTTCAATCACTAGAGATGTATCTGGAGAGGGAGTTCAGCAAGCGATGCTGAAGTTGCTTGAAGGAACTACAGTGGGTGTTCCACCCCAGGGAGGCAGAAAGCATCCAGAACAAAAACTTGTACAGGTTAACACGAAAGATGTATTGTTTATTTGTGGCGGTGCTTTTGATGGTATCGTCACAGCAATTGGAAAACGCGTAAACACCCATGCGGTAGGATACAACGCAAGTAAAAAAGCAGACGAATTCGATAAAGACAATATGCTTCAGTATGTTTCTCCACAAGATTTAAAATCATTTGGATTGATTCCTGAATTAATTGGTCGTTTTCCTGTTCTTACTTATTTAAATCCATTAGATGGGGATGCATTAAGAAGAATTTTAACAGAACCCAAAAACTCTTTGGTCAAGCAATATGTTAAGTTATTTGATATGGAGGGAATCAAACTTTCTTTCGATAAAAAAGTGCTAGATCATATTGTTGAAAAAGCTCTGAAGTTTAAATTAGGTGCTAGAGGATTACGCTCTATCTGCGAAGCTATTATGGTGGATGCTATGTTCGAATTACCTTCAGAGAAAGATATTAAGGAGTTCAAAGTGACTTATAGCTACGCAAAAAACAAGTTGAGTAAGTCTACTATGAACAAGATGAAAGCAGCTTAGCTTCTCTTATTCAAAGTATCTAGTATTAAGTTCGATAGACTCTTTAAGCATTGCTTCGATAGCAACATAGCTTGTCTTTTCTTTCCGTTTAGAAACCGAGGTGCTTTGATTTTTATCTGGTTTTAGGTCGATTGTTTTTAAAACTATATGGTTAATCCGTTCGCCTTCTTTGTCTTCAACGTTTACTTTTAGAAAATGGAGTTTATCGATATCTAGTTCTGTGTAAAAGTCTAAATATTCAGGATTATAGACCCAAGCATTAAAAGCCCCACTATTTGAATTCCCCACAGAATTCATAAATTCCATTAAACTTGATAGGGCAACGGTTTGTCTAAAAGTGAACATGTCACTATCATCAATTCCTTTATATATAAGATTAGGGAAGTTGGTTTTAAAAACAGAATCAATATCATTTTTGTAGACTTTATATAAGGTATCAGTCTCCTCAGGGTCTTGATAACTAGTTAACATTACTATACTTTTTACAGGAAGTGAAACAGCTACAGAATCAAGAATAGAATTTGCAACTTGTGTGTATTTAGCATTAGGAAACTCTATGTATCTCTCCAAATATTCTTTATACTCAGAGCCTTCAACATATTTCTTAAGACCTTTTGTTAAATAGCACTCAGGATAGTCTCCTAATTTATCAGGTTTAGAGACTAAATTAAATAAGTGATTATAAGTTATAAGGCCCAATGTATCTTCTTCCCAAATGGGGACTTCAATTGCTTCAACTTCTCTTTTGTCTATAGAAAGAGCTTTAGAAACTATATTTTTTAATTGCTTAGCAATTCGAATTTGATATTCGAAATCGAGCTCTTTTCTTTTTTGACGGTAGCGCCCCCGGTACTCGTTTTGGAATATTGGCTGATGCATTTGATATGAATTGGTGTAGAACATTTTTCGTAACGATTCCATTAAGTAATATCTATACATTGAATTTTCTTGATCTGTTAGCCACAACTTAAATGACAATTCGAAACATTCGTACATCTGATGAACACGCAGTAGACTTTCAAGTGATTCGTAAAGCGCAATTTGTTGTATTTGATGAAATTTATCTTCACTAACTATGAATGAACTTGTGCCATTTTGTTTTCTTATTCTTCGTTTTAACGATTTATACCTGTCTTCAGAATCTGGGTGAGTAGATCCAACCAGAAATCCGTTAAAAAACCCTCCTCGTCTTAATTTATATTTTTTATCAAGCTCCTCGAATTGTTTCATCACTTCCACACCCTTAACGAGGTCATATTTAGTATCTTTTATCAATTTGAGTCCAAGTTGATCAGCATCACTTTCTTGACCTCTACTGTAAGAGTTAGTCCTGTTTTGTGCGACAACAGAACCTACGATAGAACCAAGTAAGCTTTTATCAGTTTCGTATTTATCTCTGTTTTCATGGTCTTTTACGAATCGATCAATAACATCGTGATTAAGATGGTGAGAAACTTCATGGCCAATTACAAATGCCAATGCTGCTTCGCTTTCTATTTTTGCTAGTAAGCCTATATTCACGAATATAGCTCCGTCATTCATAACAAAAGCGTTGATAGAGGGGTCTCTTGTTACATATGCTCTAAAATGATGTTTTTCGATTAAGTCTGCCGGGAGTGTTTCTTTAATAATATCGTTAACGTAGTTTTCAATTTCTGGCCAGTCTAAGTATATATTTCCACTAGTTAAAAACCCGGTAACCATTTCAGCTTGCAAGCCTGTATAATCATCTATTGCTTCTGCGTAAATCGAGTTTTGATACTTTTCCGGAATTCGATTAAGCATTACCTCTTTTAAACTATCCTCATCTATAAGGTACGCATCAGGCATAGAATCAGGCAACTGGTAAGGCTGATAATAATTTTGAGCAATAGAATTCGAAACAGAAAGGATTACAATTAAGAAAATGAAAATGTGTTTTACCAAGACCTTATATTTATGATTCAAAACTAAATAATTACCACCAAACAATGAAGCACTTCTCAAAGATAGAGCCACGTTTGTTAATCCAGACTAACGGAGATTTTTTCATTTTATGCAGTTTATCTAATTTAGTTGAAAGGGAGGATAATTCTTCCCATTCAGCTTCTTTATTGGGCCTGCAGTACCAATCATTTTTTATTGGAATATTAAATTTAGCATCTTGGAATACAGGGCGGTGAAGTTGCTCAGGCCTAATCCAAAATCCGGCAATACAATCTATATTTACGATTGGCTTAATTAATTTGGTTTCGAACTGATAAGGAATATATAGCTGTGCCTTGAAGCAAAGCTGTTGCTCAACAGTTTTTGGTTCAATCTCAAATTTTTGCAATTCAACTTTGGTGCAAGGATTAAATAATAACGGGAGCTGTTTTTTCTGTAATTTATCTAGCTTTTGAATAAGACTATCTTTTTTGTTAGGACCAATCCATCGATTTATTTCTTCTTTTTCTGAAGGGTCGTAAACGTAGAATTTAGTAACCAACTCAATATGGATGATAGAATTTTGTGAAGTGTTTCTAACTAGAAAATCTAGTTCACCAAGAGTAATTTTCTCCTTATTAATTTGAAGGCTCTTAGCTAGAACCCGATATTGGTTAGATTGTTCGAAGTAAAATTCAAGGAACTCCTCCATCCTTTTCCCGAAAACGTAGTTTTCACTTTCTGGTGGTTGTGCAGTTGTTTTCTGAGAAGTCTGAAAGGGCAAATAGCCTGATATTTTATCGTTTAAAAACAGGGAAGGGGTATTCAGAAAAGCGGAAAGTTGGTTTCTAATGTTCATGAACTAAAATAAGCATGATGAATCTCTTCCAGCTTGCTCATTCTTTAGCGAGGTAAAAGTAATAACTGTTTACATCTCCCGTAAAGTCAATTTCACTGCTTTCAAATAATGCAGAATCGGCATTTATGTACGCGAATTTATACTCTTGTAAAACGTACTCACATGGATTACTAATTTGGCTGTTAGCGTTTCCTTGAGAAAATGTATACGTATTGTTTACTAGGCTAGCGCTGCCCGTTTCGCAATCGGAATCTAGTTGATGAAAATAGGTTCCACTAGTAGACCATTTTAAAAAGTTATTGGCGTCTTTGTCTATTATTAAATTTACGTTGACAGTGTCTCCTTGAGTGAAAGGACCCCAATACACATAATAGCCAGTATAAGATCCAATTAAGGTGTCTACGAGGTATTGGCAACTGGAATTTAATTCGCAATTAGCATCCACGTTGAAGTTTTTTGCGTCATGATCCATACAGCCACAAATTTTTTCAATGCAAGAGCCGTCATCCCTTTTAGCTGAGGAATCGTAATTAATTGCCGTTTCATCAGTGCAACCTTTTTTGCAAGAGGTGTACGAAAACGTACAAATTGTGAATACAACAAAGACAATGTTCTTTACAGACATCCTGTAAAATTACGACTTTTCTTCAAGAGCAATTTCATTACTCAGAGGCTCAAGCGTTTGAAGGGCTTTACTAACGGTTTCAACACTTTCGAAAACCATAGTTAGTTTTTCGTTGCGTTCCTTCAATTTACCTATTTTAGGATTGAGCTGTACAAACTTGATGATGTTGCCGAATGCAGGAGAGCTGTAGTAATCAGATTGTGCATTCGATACAAAATAGCCAATCATTTTAGTGTTTTTAATAATGAGCTTTTCGAATCCAATTTCTTTTGCCATCCATCTTAGTCGCAGCGTGTCGAATAAGTCAAGTGTCGGTTGGGGAATGTCTCCAAAACGGTCAATTAAGCTTTCCTCGAAAATCTTGAGCTCATCTTCGTTTTCGATATCGTCTAGTTCTCTGTAAAGTTGAAGACGTTCAGCAATTTGGTTAACGTAATCGTCTGGTAATAATATTTCTAAATCAGTATCTATTTGGCAATCTTTAATAAATACGTTTCCTTCCTCTTCTTTAAAAAGTTCTTTAAACTCATTTTGTTTTAATTCGTGAACAGCTTCATCTAAAATTTTCTTAAATGTTTCTAAGCCAATATCAGATATAAAACCACTTTGATCGGCACCTAATAAGTTTCCAGCTCCACGAATATCTAAATCACGCATCGCAATGCTAAAACCACTGCCTAGGTCAGAGAATTGTTCTATCGCTTTTAATCTTTTTTGAGCTTCAGAGCTCACCGAAATCATAGGAGGAGTAAGTAAGTGACAAAATGCTTTTTTGTTCGACCGCCCAACTCTGCCTCGCATTTGATGTAAATCACTTAATCCAAAGTTTTGAGCATTATTAATAATTATCGTGTTGGCATTTGGGATATCTAATCCCGCTTCAATAATTGTGGTAGATACCAATACATCGTATTCTCCCTCAATAAATGCCATCATAATAGACTCTAATTTATCACCATCCATCTTTCCATGGCCGATACCCACCTTAACATCAGGAAGCAGGCGATTAATCATTCCCGCAACATCTTTTATATTTTCAACCCGGTTGTGTACAAAAAAAACTTGCCCTCCTCGAGATACTTCGTAGCTAATTGCATCACGAATTGTTTCTTCGTTTAAACCATGTAATTCGGTTTGAACAGGCTGTCTATTAGGTGGCGCTGTCTTAATAATGGATAAGTCTCTAGCTCCCATCAAAGAGAATTGCAATGTTCTTGGAATAGGTGTGGCGGTTAGTGTTAATGTGTCGACATTGGCTTTAAAGGTTTTTAACTTGTCTTTGGCACCAACGCCAAATTTTTGCTCTTCGTCAATAATAAGCAATCCCAAGTCATAAAATTTAGTCTCTTTGCTTAGTAGTCGGTGCGTTCCAATAATGATATCCAATTTACCTTCTTTTAAATTGGTAATAGTTTCTTTATTAGCCTTTGTTGATTTGAATCGATTAATATAATCTATGGTGCATGGGAACCCTTCTAATCTTTCTGTGAAAGTCTTGAAATGTTGCCACGCCAAGATAGTAGTAGGAACTAAAATAGCAACCTGTTTGCTATCACAAACGGCTTTAAATGCTGCCCGTATCGCTAATTCTGTTTTGCCGAATCCAACATCACCGCATATCAGTCGATCCATGGGCGATTCCGACTCCATATCTTTTTTTATTGCTATAGTAGACTTTTCCTGATCAGGAGTATCTTCATAGATAAATGATGCCTCCAACTCATTTTGCAAATAATTGTCAGGAGCAAAAGCAAATCCTTTCTGTGATTTACGTTTAGCATATAAAGTGATGAGGTTAAATGCGATTTCTTTAACTCTTGTTTTCGTTTTTGCTTTATTGGCTTTCCAGGATTTAGATCCTATTTTATGCATTGAAGGCTCCGTGCCTTCCTTGCCTGAATACTTTGCAATTCGGTGTAATGAATGAATACTAACATAGAGTAAATCACCGCCCTTGTATGATAATCTTAAGGCTTCTTGCGGCTTACCGTTAACGTCAATTTTCTCCAAACCCTCGTATTTGCCGACACCATGGTCAATATGGGTTACATAATCGCCAGGCATAAGCTGAGTTAGTTCCTTGACGGTCAAAGCCTGTTCGTTTTTCTTAAAACCTTCTTTTAATCTAAACCTATGATAACGCTCAAATATTTGATGGTCTGTGTAGCAGGCAATTTTTAAATCATTATCTATAAACCCTTCATGAATGGACTCATTAATAGGATAGAATTTCACCTTACCACCAATATCTTCTATGATGTTATACAACCGCTCAATTTGTTTCGTGTTGTTTGCGAAAACGAAGTTTTCGAAACCCGCAGAAGTATTCGCATTTAAGTTTTCGATGAGTAAATCGAATTTCTTATTGAATGAGGGTTGAGGCGATAAATTATATTCAATTTCAAGTGTTGAACTGAAGTAATTTTTTGAGCCAAATTCAATCAACGGAAACTTACCTAAAAGCTGATTAAAAAGCTCTTTAGTGGTAAATAGTTCGTCAGGTTTAAGGTGTGCTGTTTGAGCTTCTAATTTTTCATAAGAAGCAGTAGCTTTTTGAATTTCTTTATCTAATCTGTCTACTGTTATTTGATAATCCTTCATCCATACCGTAGAGTTCCTCGGCATAAATTGTAAAAAAGATTCTCTACTTTCTCTCAGTAAGTGGTCTTGTACATTGGGTACAATGGAAATACGTTGGTAGGTCTTAATTGAAAGCTGGTTGGTTGGATTGAAGGTTCTAATAGAATCTACATCATCACCAAAAAATTCTACTCTAAAAGGATGGTCATGAGAAAATGAAAATATGTCTACAATACCACCGCGTATTGAAAATTGCCCTGGTTCATAAACGAAATCTACACGCTCAAAATTGTAATCGTTAAGCAATTCATTGATGAAATCAATGGATAAATTATCACCTACTTTTACAGTTAGTGTATTCTTTTTAAGAAGCTTTTTGGTAATTACATTTTCAGCAATTGCAGATGGATAGGTCACGATAATGCTTCGGTTTCCTTTTTCCATTTTACTAAGAACTTCTGCACGTTGAAGTACATTGGCGTTATCTGTTTTTTCTTCAGCGTACGGAAATTTATAAGATTTTGGAAAGAACAACACTTTGTCTTTACCTAGCAAAGTTTGCACATCATTTAGAAAGTAGGCTGCTCTTTCCTTATCTTCTAGAATAAAAATATGATTGTCATGTGTTTTACGAACTACCGAAGACGCAATAGTTCCCTCTGCTGCACCCATTAATCCTCTTAAATGAATTCTAGAATCTTGGTTATTAAGTATTTCTGCAACCTGAAGCGTTTTGCTGTCGGCACAATATGGCTCTAGGAGTTCTCTGATGGTCATGGTTTCAAATGAAATTCAAAGGAATGAAAAGGGATTGGAATACTCCTTATTTGGCAGTAATTTTAATATCTGTTCTGCGGTTTTTAGCATGTGCAGCTTCTTTTTCTATATCAGAACTTAGCAAATCAATTTTTTCATCATCTATTATTGGGTTGCTTTCACCATATCCAATAAAACTTATCTGAGATTTTTGAACTCCCTTTTTTAAAAGGTAATCTAACGCAGATTTTGCTCGTCTTTCAGATAACAGTAAATTGTAGCTTTCCTCACCTTGTGAATCTGTATGTGAACCAAGGGCAAAAAGAATATGTGGGTTTTGTTGACTAATGGTGACTAGTTTATCTAGTTCAGTTTTTGCTTGAATGGATAAAGATGATTTATCGTAATCATAATAAATTTTAGAATTGGAAAACAACTCATTATTTTTGATTTTAATAACAACACCTTTTTCGTTTATTATGTCTATCGTTTCTTGCATATTAGTCAATCGTTCATAAGTAAATTCTCCGTTTTTATTCATCGCAACTTGAGAAACTTTCTGCGTTTCTGTATCTATAAACCCTAATTGTATATCAGTATCTTCTACTAAAACTTTAAACAGATAAGTGTTTTGAGGTGGAAGATTTTGAAAGGTGAAATTTCCATTTTCATCTGTGTAGGTTCTAGCGATTACTTTTCCTTGATCATCATATGCCAGTATTTCAGTGCGACCAGAGTAATCCCCTTTTATTTTTTGAAAAACATATCCGCCAAATGGTTTAGATATAAAAGAGGCGTCTTCAAGATCAATTGGAATAATTTCAGCTATTTCTTCTGGAGATAGTTGGGTGAATCCGTATTCTACCAGTTTGTGCATTCCTGTTATTTCCATAACCAATTCGCCATCACTTTCATCAATTTGGATTAAGTAAGTAATTTGCTTCCCGAGCGATTCAAAATTAAATTCACCTTGTTTATTTGTTGCAGAGCTGGTAACTAGATTTCCGGCAGCATCATATACAATGATGTTCATTTGGCCGTTATAATCTCCTTTCATAGTTCTATATATATAGCCTTTGATAGGGTTAGCAATCATTTCGGGATCATTGATGGTTATAGATTGCATTCCGTTAATATTTTGCGATTTTAATGTTGTAAAACGGAATACTGCAGACTTCATCAATAAATGTGTTTTATGACCAATTTCATTGGTCATATAAACGTCACTATCTTCAATATCGTTGATAGGATGAATGCTATATTTAGTATCTGGTTCTATACTTCTGAATTTAAATCGACCATTTTTGTCTGTGGTGGTTCGGAACATTTCGACTCCTTCTTCATTAAAAAGTGCCATTACTTCTCCTGCCAATGGTAATTTGTTGTGTACGAAGACACCATTCATGTTAACTAAATGTTCATTAACAGATTTAGAAATACTTTCAATTTCTATTTGCAGTTCAACATCACTCTCTTCAATTTTTACAATGTATTGTTGCTCCCGGTTTAATGTTTCGAAGCTAAAGACCCCATTTTTATCGGTGTTAGTTGTGGCAATTATATTTCCCAATTCATCATAAACGAATACAGCTACACTCGTTCCATAATCACCTTTAACTTTCTTAAAAATATACCCACTTATCTTTTTGGCAACAATTGTAGGGTCGTTAATTTGGATAAAAGTAATGCCGTTTTCTCGTTCCGAGCTATGATTCTCAAAATGGAAGCTTGCGTTTTTGTCAAGTAACATTACTTTTTTCTTATCTTCATCTATAATATAAATTTCGCCATAATCATTATCTTCAATAGGCCTAATAGAATATGACTTGTCAGGTTCCAGGTTTGAGAAGCTATAAAATCCATTTTCGCTTGTAATCACTCGCATAATTTCCGTTCCATTTTCATCATAAAGGGCAATTAAAGCTCCAGCTTGGGGAAGTTTATTGAATTCAAATACCCCCGAAATGGTTTTCAGTTGTTGTTTTTCTAGTCCAGCAATTGCTTCAAATCCGTATATGTCATCTAATCCTTTTCCTCCTGGTCGGTCAGATGCAAAATATCCTTTTTCATCATCTATGAACATGATAGAAAAATCATCATCGTGTGAGTTAATTGGCGCGTGTAAGTTGGTAACAATGTCATAGTTGTCAGCTGATTTTGAAGAAAATAGATCTAATCCACCATATCCATAATGCCCATCTGATGAAAAGTAGAGTACCCCATTACGGTAATACGGAAAAAGTTCATTTCCAATAGAATTAACTGCTCCTTCTATTGGTTTGGGATTTGCCCAGCTGCCATCTGCCTTTTTTTGGCAGTAGTAAATATCAAAACCACCTTTGTTCTCGGTAGGTTGGTTACTTGCAAAAAATAGTAATTGGTTATTATCACTAAATGCTGGATGAATGACTGAATATTCATTTGAATTATGCTCAAAAGGTTGTGTCTTTTGAATTTTATCGGCATTCATTTCGGCAACAAAAATGTGCAGTACTTCTTTTTTTGGTGTTCGGAATAATCGTGTAAAATATATTTTTTGTTCGCTACTATCTATGGTTGCTGGGCCATCATGTAGAGTAGTGGAAAGGCGAGGAGAAAGTAAATCTTGTTCAGAAAAAGTCCAGTTGTCAGCTCCTTTTATTGCTAGGTGAATATCTA
>Ga0315332_10001592_pt1 | contig 12203 bp, 9 predicted proteins | sample M110034915metaG_FD_203455 | JGI IMG/M metagenome (GOLD analysis project Ga0315332, IMG submission 203455) | Ammonia-oxidizing marine archaeal communities from Monterey Bay, California, United States - M1 100m 34915 | ecosystem: Environmental > Aquatic > Marine > Intertidal zone | place: USA...
AGGGTTCACAACTATTGGTGAGCGCAAGCAATTTGCAAAAGAAGCATTCAACATTTCATCGCATTACGACAGTGCTATTTTTAATTATTTCTGTGATGGAGACTCCCATGCTTTTAAGGCTAGTATTCAGAATTCTCAAGTCTTGAGATACGGAGAAAACCCACATCAAAAAGGTGTTTTCTATGGTAATCTCAATGAAATGTTCGACAAGCTTCACGGTAAAGAGTTATCTTACAACAATCTTTTAGATATTGACGCTGCGGTTAATTTGATAGATGAATTTAATACCGATAAACCAACATTCGCTGTTCTAAAACATAACAATGCTTGTGGCCTTGCAACTCGCGACACATTGGTGGATGCATGGAAAGATGCGTTAGCTGGTGACCCAACTTCTGCTTTTGGCGGAATTTTAATAACCAATAAAACAATAGACAAAGCAACCGCTGAAGAAGTAAACAAGTTATTCTGCGAAGTTGTCATTTCAACTGGCTATGATACAGATGCAGAAGATATTCTAAAGTCCAAAAAGAACCGAGTGCTTCTAAAAAGGAAAGAAGCCTCGCTTCCAGCTAAGCAATTCAGAACTATTTTGAATGGTGTGTTAGAGCAAGACAAAGACTTAAAAGTTGAAACCTCAGCTGATTTGACAACCGTAACCATTAAAGAACCAAGTGAAAGCGAAATTGCAGATATGCTCTTCGCTAATAAACTAGTAAAGCACACTAAATCTAACACTATTGTTTTTGCAAGAAACAACCAGTTATTATCAAGTGGAACTGGACAAACATCTCGTGTTGACGCACTAAATCAAGCCATCGAAAAAGCCAATAAATTTGGATTCGACCTAAAAGGTGCCTCAATGGCTTCTGATGCGTTTTTCCCTTTTCCAGATTGTGTAGAAATAGCCGACAAAGTTGGAATAACTGCCGTTATTCAGCCAGGAGGATCCATTAAAGATCAGCAGTCTATTGACTACTGCAACAACAACAATCTGGCAATGGTTCTTACAGGAACACGACATTTTAAACATTAATAAACTATGGGATTATTCGATTTTTTCACTCAAGAAATTGCCATCGATTTAGGAACGGCAAATACGTTAATCATACATAACGACAAGGTCGTTGTTGACGAGCCATCGATTGTTGCTGTAGATAGAGCTTCAGGAAAAGTAATTGCGGTTGGTCGAAGAGCACAGCAAATGCATGGAAAAACGCACGAAGACATCAAGACTATTAGACCTCTAAAAGATGGAGTAATTGCCGATTTCTATGCTGCAGAGCACATGATCCGTGAGATGATTAAAATGATTAATCCGGGTCGTAAATTAATACAGCCATCACACAAAATGGTTATTTGTATCCCTTCAGGGATTACGGAGGTTGAAAAACGAGCTGTACATGATTCTGCAGAGCATGCTGGTGCAAAAGATGTCTACTTAATTCATGAACCCATGGCTGCTGCTATTGGCATAGGGATAGATGTTCTGGAGCCAATGGGAAATATGATTATAGACATAGGTGGTGGCACCAGTGAAATTGCAGTAATCGCGCTTGGAGGAATCGTATGTGATAAATCTATCCGTGTGGCTGGTGATGAATTTACTGGTGATATTGAAGATTATATGAGGCGTCAGCATAATATTTTGATTGGTGAGCGTTCAGCTGAACGCATTAAAATAGAAGTTGGTTCTGCAATGACAGATTTGGACGAAGTGCCGCCAGATTATGCTGTTCACGGTAGAGATTTAATGACTGGTATTCCTAAAGAAATTCACGTATCAGCCAATGAAATTGCACATGCCTTAGACAAATCAATTGCAAAAATTGAAGAAGCAATTATGAGTGCATTAGAAATGACACCTCCCGAGTTATCTGCCGATATTTACAAAACTGGAATATACTTAGCCGGGGGAGGATCGATGCTTAGGGGTTTAGATAAACGTATTTCGCTAAAAACGAAATTACCTGTTCATGTTGCCGAAGATCCATTAAGAGCTGTGGCCAGAGGAACGGGAATCGCGCTTAAAAATGCCGATCGTTTCCCTTTCCTTATTCGTAGATAAAAACGAGCTAAATTGAATGCGAAACATTGTAAACTTTTTATGGAAGAACAATTTCACTATTTTATTCCTCATTTTAGAGTTTATAGCTTTCGCCCTTCTTATTCAAACCAACCGCTTTCACAAAGCTAGTTTCGTTAGTAATGCCAATGCCATGTCTGGCGGGGTATATTCTGCGTATTCAAGTGTAACTGATTATCTTCAGCTTAAAAGAGTTAGCGAAGAAGTTGCTGCAGAAAATGCCAAACTTAAATCTGCATCTAGTTTATCTTTTATCAAGATGCGCGGAAAGCATGTATATATTGATGATACTCTTTACTTTCAACAATACAAATATCTTAGCGCCAAAGTGGTAAACAATTCAGTTCACAAAAGAAACAACCACATCATCATTAATCAAGGAGCAGAACAAGGAATAAAGCCTGGAATGGGTGTAATTAGCTCTAAAGGACTAGTTGGTTTGGTAAAAGATGTATCTGCTCATTATTCTGCTGTTGTTTCGGTTTTAAATGGCAATACACAAATTAGCGTTAAACTTAAAAAGAATAATTATTTTGGGATAATGAGCTGGGAGAGTGATAATAATTCAACCACTGCTACTCTAAATAAAATTCCAAGCCATGTCGAATTACAAGTTGGAGATACCATCTTATCTAAAGGGGCATCTACAATTTTTCCTGAAGGAATTCTAGCAGGTACCGTTAGCGAATTTAAGGCAATTCCTGGAAGTGATTTTTACAACATCAAAATAAAGTTGACTACCAATTTCAACAATCTATCATACGTCTATATTGTGAAAAATCTTCTTAAAACTGAGCAACAAGAACTGGAGGAAAAAATAGAGGAGAACAATGATCAATGATCTTCCTAAAATAGTAATACGTTTTGTAGCACTTATACTCCTGCAAGTTCTCGTGCTTAATAACGTTGCGTTTAGTGGCAGCATTAACCCATACTTGTATATATTATTCCTCCTCATGCTTCCGTTTGATTCTCCAAAGTGGCTATCTCTCGTTTCGGCATTTTTCCTTGGTTTATCGATTGATATATTTACAAGCACTTTAGGTATGCACGCTGCGGCTAGTTTATTTATGGCTTATTCTAGAAACTATTTACTTAAATTATTTGCTCCACGAGATGGATACGACCCTATTCTCTCGCCAACGATTCAAGACATGGGGTTAGTTTGGTTTTTGTCTTACTCTAGTATTTTAACATTTCTCCACCATGCCTTCTTATTTACTATCGAATTATTTCGGTTTACTGAGTTTTTTCCAACGCTCGGCAGGGCTCTCCTAAGCTCAATATTCACAATTATTTTGATACTGATTAGTCAGCTACTAATTTACCGTAAAAAGTAGCGATGAACGACTATCAAGATAGAAGATACATACTTATTGCCATCTTTTTAGTAGTAGCAATAACCTACATTTTTAGGTTGTTTTATATCCAAGTAATTGATGATTCCTATAAATTATCTGCGAATAACCTTGCGCTAAAACATGTGACACTTTATCCACCCAGAGGCTTAATTTACGACCGAAATAACGAGCTATTAGTTTATAATGAAGCTGCTTACAATCTAATGGTCATTCCACGTGAGGTAAAAAATATTGATACCAACGAATTCTGCGAACTCATTAATTTAACTCGGGAAGAATTTGACAAGCGTATGGTGAAAATTCGGAAGCATTCGACACGCAAAGCTTCAATCCTATCCGAGAGTATAACTGGTGAAGAATGGGCAAAAATAGTTGAAAGTTTATACCAATTCAATGGCTTTTTTGGAGAAGAACGCACTGTGCGAAAATATTCTTCATCGATGGCCGGTCATGCATTGGGCTATTTAAATGAGGTAAGTCCATCAATTTTAGAGCGCCTTCCATATTATCAACGTGGAGATAAAATTGGTGCCTCTGGAATAGAAAAACAATACGAAGAAGAGCTTCGTGGCACAAGAGGAATAGCTATAAAAATGCGCGATAATCATATGCGAATTAAAGGTAGTTACAAAGGGGGAAAGTATGATACGATTCCAAAAGCTGGATTCGAAATAAAACTGACACTCGATGGTGATTTGCAAGCTTACGGAGAACTGCTTATGCAAAACAAAACTGGCAGTATCGTTGCTGTTGAGCCTTCAACAGGCGAAATTCTTGCATTGGTAACTAGCCCGGGTTATGACCCAAATAAATTAGTTGGCCGCGGGAGGACAGAATATTACAACTCCATTTCGAACAATGACTCCCTCTCTCCGTGGTTTAATCGAGCATTGGAAGCTCAATACCCTCCGGGTTCAATCTTTAAATTGGTGCAAGCTTTAATAGGTTTAGAGGAGGGTGTAATAAAAAAAAGTACTGGTTTTATTTGCGACAAAAAACCAATGAATTGCCATAATCACCCAGCACCAACGAACTTGCTAAAAGCCATTCAATTCTCTTGCAATCCCTACTTTCATGATGCCGTAAAACTAATTATACAGCAAGGAGAAAGCCGCAGCATTTTTACTGATAGTCAGCTAGGTTTAGCAAAATGGGAGAACCACATTGCTAGTTTTGGGCTAGGACAAAAGTTAGATATCGATTTTCCATTGATGAAGTCTGGGAACATCCCTGGGGTAGATTTTTACAACAAACTTTACGGCGAACGAAGATGGGCATACAGCACAATTTATTCATTAAGTATTGGTCAAGGGGAGGTGCTTGTTGTTCCTCTACAAATGGCAAATTTAGCTGCGATATTTGCCAATCGAGGATATTATTATACTCCTCACCTCATCAAATCGATTGGGGAGAATGATTCTATTCCCGAGAAATATTTAGTTAAAAACGAAACAACCGTTGCCCCCGAGCATTACGATGTTGTTATAGATGCCATGCAACAAGTTGTTGAAGCCGAACATGGTACCGCAAGAAGTGGCAGAATTGATAGCGTAAAAGTTTGCGGAAAAACAGGTACTGTTCAGAATCCACATGGTGAGGATCATTCTGTTTTTATAGCCTTCGCTCCAAAAAATAATCCAGAAATTTCAATTATCGTTTACGTTGAAAATTCAGGGTTTGGAGGAACATGGGCTGCGCCAATTGCTAGCCTTATGATGGAAAAGTATCTTAAAGGGGGAATCACCGATACTTTAAAAGAGGAACGCATTTTAGCTGCAGATTTTATTCATGGGATCAATATCAAGTGAGAAATAGAATTAACATATTTCAAAACGTAGATTGGGCACTTATTACAATCTTTCTAACTCTAATGTTAATGGGCTGGTTGAACATTTATGCGGCAACTTATAGTGAAGATCATCAAAGCATATTCGACTTCTCGCAAAGCTATGGAAAACAACTACTTTGGATTGGCACCGCTCTTGGTTTAGGTATAGTGATACTCATGCTCGAAGAACGTTTTTTTAGCACATTTTCAAATGTTATATACTTAGGCGGTATACTTTTACTTATTGCTGTCCTTATTTTTGGAAAAGAGATAAAGGGAGCGAAATCGTGGTTCGTAATTGCCAATATAATAAGCCTGCAACCTTCAGAAATAGCTAAATATGGCACCGCATTAGCACTTTCTAAATTTGTGGGAGAGTACAACGTTAAAATGCAATCATTCAAAAGTCAATTTCAAGCTGCAACTATTTTAATCATTCCCATAATTTTGATATTACTTCAACCTGACCCTGGATCAGTACTCGTTTTTTGCTCCTTTATATTTGCCATTTACCGAGAAGGCCTTTCAGGTAACATTTTACTAATCGGATTGGGGGCTATTGTGCTTTTTATGTTGGCAATAATCCTCCGGACCTCTTCAATAGATTTACCTTTCGAATTGATTCTTGATGGTAAATACATTTTAATAATTGCCCTAACCACCATTGCTGGAATTGTGTTTTGGCTTATCAAGAATTATAAGCAAGCCAAGTTCGTTGTTTCTGGAGTCCTTCTCATTTGCATTGGATATATCATGAGTGTAGATTATATTTTCGAAAATGTACTAAAGTCGCATCATCAAGATAGAATTAATGACCTTCTTGGAGTAACGTTCGACCCTAGCGGAGCAGGTTATAATGTTAATCAATCTAAAATAGCAATCGGTTCTGGGGGGTTCTCTGGTAAAGGTTTTTTGCAAGGAACACAGACCAAACTAGATTTTGTGCCTGAGCAAAGTACAGATTTTATATTCTGTACAGTTGGCGAAGAATGGGGTTTTATTGGAAGCTTTGTAGTCATCAGTTTATTTATGTTCTTGATTATTAAAATAATCGCCATTGCAGAGCGCCAAAAAGCCAAATTTAGTCGAGTATTCTGTTATTGTGCTGCTTCAATTTTCTTCTTACACTTTATGATTAATCTGGGTATGACAATCGGTTTAGCCCCTGTAATTGGTATCCCTTTACCTTTTTTTAGTTATGGCGGTTCGTCTTTATGGTCGTTTACCATCCTTATTTTTACTGTAATAAGGTTAGATAGCGAGAGAAAGTATTTATTAGGTTAAGTTTATTTTCGATAAATTTGAAGTAACCATATAGTAGAAATATACACAATAGGTCTAACCCTAAGTTAGCAGCAATAGCCTACAAAAACTATCAATGAGAATATATAGCGTAATTATTACAGTAATTTTTTTTGCAAATGGTTTAAGAGCGAATCAAATAGATACTCTTAGCATCAAAAACCATTTAGACAAAATAATAAATACGGAAAATCACGAAATCATAGAAATATTGAATCACTCAATTATGTAGCCAATTACATTTTTAATGACTTTAATAAATATGCCGACAGTGTCTATTACCAGCTATATATTGTTGACAACAAGGAGTATAAGAATGTTGTGTGCGTATTTGGAAATCAGAATGCTAAAACAATCGTGATTGGTGCCCATTATGATGTTTGTGGTAATCAAGACGGTGCTGATGATAATGCGAGTGGAGTTTAGGTCTATTAGAATTAGCGAAATCATTAAAAGGTAAAAAGTTAAACTATAGAATAGAAATGGTTGCCAAAACATTAGAAGAACCTCCCTATTTCAGAACGAAAAATATGGGAAGTTTTATCCACGCAAAATCCTTATATGAAAATAAGACTAATGTTTACGGAATGTTTTGTCTAGAAATGATTGGCTATTTTGATGACTCAAAAAAATCTCAAGATTACCGTATTCCCAAATCCTACCACTGGAGATGTATTTATACGGGGATATGACCTCTCAAAGGGAAATATTGTACTTCGAAATTGTTTAGGGGGCGTGATTAGAAATTGGAAAGGGGCCAATGAAACAATAAACATTGCTGATTTACCCCAAGGAATTTATTTCTTGACTCTGAATTACATGCAGACCTCAACCGTTGTAAGGTTGGTCAAGGTAGAGTAATTTCCTAATCAATGAATAATCCAAATGCTTAATCAATAAACTTAAACATCCCGAAAAATTGAGATTTGTAAATCATATGACAATCCCAAGAAGTACAGCTTACCTCTAAGATTGTTCTTCCACATCGAGCATACTAATGCACGCACTAATTCTTAATTAAGTTAGTTCTAAATACTCCTTGATCTGTCTCAACAAGCACTTGGTACATTCCTTTATTAAAGTTGCTTATATCAATAATTTTAGCGTTTTTAGTACTCATCACTTGCCGTCCATATAAATCGAAAATTAAAACCAAAATTACTTTGGACGATGACTTGACATTAAAATTCTCATTCGTTGGGTTAGGATAAATAAAAGTAGATTGACCATTATTTATAGTATTGATCCCCATTGAATTACAATTTTCACTGATCAAACTATTACCATCTAAATCCCAATTACTATTTATAGGAATACATAAATGTGTAAGCGCAGTAACTGGAACATCTGCAATTCTTGGTGTATTACTATAATCGTAAATCCATGTAGAGTCAGGTGAATACCATGTAGAATTATTAATTGTTCCATTTGGCATCCCAAATCCTCCCCAATAATCAATTGCCATAGTTGTTCCGGTACCTTCATTTAATTTCCAATATCCAATTAGATTATTATAATTCTGATGATTGCTGTCTATATGATTACAATGCCAATTTTGTATAGTTTGTTCATTTATCAATGTATTCCACACTCTTACTTCTGCTATTGAACCTGTAAAATCAAAATTCTGATTAATGTCAGTTCCAAAAAACAAATCAGCATTTGTGGTAATATCTCCTATAGAAGAAATGTTAGCTGAATCCAAAAGAAGGCCGTCTTCATACATTTTCATATACCCATCCCTATCAAAACTAACACTAAGGGTGTGCCATTGGTTATCAGCAATTAATCCACCAGTATTGATGTCGGCACGATTTGTTCCATCACCAATATTTACTTTCCACTCGGGCCCTGCAGGATATTTAAATGAAAAAACAAAACCAGCATTATTCCCTGAGTCCCAGTCTTTATTTCCTATAATAGCAACATCTCCAGTTGTACTTGTACGTACTCTGCATTCAATTGTGAAATCCTGATTACTACCAAAATTGTATATAGAATCTGAGGGGATTTGCACATAATCATCCACCCCATTAAATTGTAATTCCGATGTATCGGCCAAGCAATTATAAACACTATCAAAAATCAAACTACTATCTTTTCGGATAATATTTTGTGTAATAGTATTGCCACTTGCAATTACTGCCACATTCTGATGTTCAATACTTGTACCTCCGTGAGAAGTACCAACACCACCATGATCACTTGTAATAAGTACAAGCCAATCTTCATTGGCATAATTTGGGCGTTGGGAAATAGATTGCATAATAGGAGTAAGCAAAGCATCTACTCCTTCAATTGCTGTAATATATTGACTAACAGTTGGTGAAAACCCATCAGAATGCCCCGCATGATCCACATCATCAAAATGAAGAAACATACAATCTGGATCGTTGGATGAGATATAACTAATTGCCTCATTACTAACTTCCAAATCTGAGGATACATTTAATTTGTAATCGGCATGATTTTGAACTATATAATCGTTTATCGGATCCCAATGACAAATAGAAACAGTATTCAGATCAGAATCAAAATCCTCAATGCGTTTGAAAAGGGGAGGGTAATTGGTGTAATCTGTACCAACAAAACTATTATCCACCGACAAATGTTTGTTGGACCATACCCCACATAATATTGCTGACCAACCTGGCCCACTGATAGTGATATCATCATTAAGCGCATCTGGGCTGTAAACACCATTCGATATAAGATTGTCAATAGTTGGAGTGTTTGCCAATTCCAGAGCATCCGCTCTGCAACCGTCAATACCAATAATTACGACTTTTTTGTTTGTTTGAGAATAAGCATTCCCTACTAAAAAGAGCACAAATAGAATAGCATAAATTCTCATGTCATGAAATTTTTATTAATACAATAATACGTAAAAAGGATAAAATTAGAAATGCACAATAATCTGATTCTTTGTTGGGTTCGGAAAAGTTAATTAATTATCAGACGTTATAGCTTCTCTTCTAACTGGCTGAAAGTAAAAGTTCGGAACCGAACAAAATAATAAACTGGAAATATATAGAGGGCTAATGCCGTAGTGTAGGTACTAAAAGTAAGCCCTAATTGAGGAATAAAAAGGAATCCAAATAAAAAAGTCGTAACAATTCCACCAAGAGTAGATATAGAATAAATGGTGCCCACAGAATTACCTACTTCCTTTACTTCCCGAGAAATTAGTCGTATTATAAGCGGTGAAACCATTCCAAAACATACCAACGGAGGGAACACAAAGCAGAGACTGGATATAACAATACCCACTTTGAGGTTCATACCCAGCGTTGCAGACATTATCATTGAGGATGTAAAAGGCATGATCGTAACGAAAATTGCTGATGCCAAAATTATATAATGCAAAATAAGTTTATGGGGATACTTTTCTGAAATTACCCCTCCTAGAAGATAGCCGGTAGTGAGGCCTCCCATGGTAACAGCCAAGGTTGTGGCCCAAACATACAAAGAAGCCCCATATGAAGGTGCTATAAGTTTAGCCCCTAACAATTCAACGGCCATTACAGCGCCTCCTTCGATTATTGATATGGATATTAGGTACCAGAAAGATGTGGGATATTTACTTTTTCTCTTTAGATTCATTGTTTCAATTATTTAAACAGTCTTACCCCCTCTTCCAAGCTCTTTTTTGTAGTGTTATCAATCATGTGAGTTCGCCACTCTACTATCGATTTAAGATTTATATGTTCCAAAATAGGGAGATTATCAGTAAAGACAATAGCATCGCCTTTGCCCACGTTATTTTCCAACACTCTATTGCCAATCAATAAATCCTGAACAAAGCCTTCTTCTCTACAGCACTTATTGATTCTGTTTCCATCAAATGAAATATCAGGAACATCAACAGAGCCAATAATAATAAAATCACAAGGACTATTAGGTTCACAATTTTCTACATGAAATACTGTATTAGAAAAACCTGCAGCCTTCAATGTTGCTACAATTGAACGAAATGGCAAGCCTTCTACTTCATCAAAGTGCCCTTGAAAGTTAACTAGCAAAAGCCCTCCGGGTTTTAATATCTTTAAACCTTCTTCAAAGCTTTCTTTGGTTAGAACATATGGCGGTTGTACCTCCCCTTTGAGCATATCGAAAACAATGACATCATATTTCTTAGTTGTAGTTTTTAAATAATGTCTGGCATCATCAACTATGAAATTCGTATTCTTAGGATCGAATAAAAAATAATCTTTAGATAATTGATACATGCGTTTATCTATTTCGATCGCGTCTATATTCAGGTCCAGTCGGGTTAATTCACTTGCTACGCTTCCTCCGCCAAAACCTAACAATAAAATATCACTTCCAATTGGTTTAGAGGAGCATATGGTTGAAATCATGTGAACATAATACCAATATGAATAACCGGTGGCGGCATTCACAAATGTTTGCGGAATGGCATTTACCAACATAGAACGATCAGTAACCTCGACATCCGGATAATACTCATCGAGCACTCTTAACTGACCCAACAATCCTTCACTTTCATAGCGGATATTAAATGTACTCGAATTAACCGTATTCTGAATATTTGACTTGTATACAGAATTAGATTCCAAAAGAAAGATCAAAGAGATAACAGAGATAAAAATCAATCTCGAATTCCGATACAACAATAATGTAGTCGTAATTAACAATACTCCTGAAACAAACATATTAGGGACTGTAATACCATATTCCTCAATGATGAAAAATCCAAGAAGAAACGTCATGAAAATACCCCCAACAGTTGATGTCGAGTATACAAGACCAGCATTTTTTCCAGATTTTTTCACGTCCTTTGTCGCCAATAAAATAATTACAGGAGAAGTGCTACCCAAGAATACAAGAGGTAATCCAAATAACAAAATAGCGGATAATACCGCACCAACATAGAAGTTGAAATCACCAGTAAATTTTAGAATAGCATGAGCAATTATGGGCATAAGCCCTATCAATACCGCGCTAATCATTAGTTGTACAAAAACCAAATTTTGCGGTTTATACTTCATGGATAATCGCCCACCCAAATAGTATCCAACGGTGAGACATAATAGAGTAATGCCTATTACTGTTGTCCAAACAATCAGTGATGATCCATAATAAGGCGTCATCATCTTTGCTCCAACTAATTCCACCGCCATTACAGTGGCTCCTTCAACAAAGGCCAATAAAAAATATGGCCAGATGGGTATACGTTCATGTTCAGAGTCGGGAAAAGGCTTAGTGTTACTGACTCTCCTGCTACTCGATTTCTTCTTCCCCATTTTTTAATTTATTGAGCCGCAATTTAAATAGATTTTTATTGCCCACCAAATTGGCTGGCAATATAACCATGCTCCAGGATTATACCTTTTAAAAACAGTTTCACATGAATAAGTACGAATTTATAAATTGGATTTAAAGTAATGATTATTGTTGGCCAACATTGCCTATACTCCAGGTTCATGGACAAACATTTCTGATAAGAATCTAAGTTTAACTTATGAAAATTGGAAGATTGTTCATTAAACTGCCTAAAAATTAAAATTGAGTAGTTAAGCTAATTGTTATATTCGAAAAATATCAACACGTTTGTCTAATAAAATCTAAACTGCCTTAAAACGCAGTATAGCGAGACGTTTAA
>Ga0315332_10001593_pt1 | contig 12201 bp, 9 predicted proteins | sample M110034915metaG_FD_203455 | JGI IMG/M metagenome (GOLD analysis project Ga0315332, IMG submission 203455) | Ammonia-oxidizing marine archaeal communities from Monterey Bay, California, United States - M1 100m 34915 | ecosystem: Environmental > Aquatic > Marine > Intertidal zone | place: USA...
CAGCTACAACAGATCAACTTTCTGGATTGGTGGCGGGTATTTATTCTATTACGATAGTCGATAACAAAAGCTGTACAGTTGCACAAGCAACTACGATTACTGAACCCACTGCAGCGGTAACAGTATCGCTCCTTGAAAATCATGTGTCCTGTTATGGAAGCTCTGATGGGGCTGTTCAAGCAACAATTTCTGGAGGAGATACACCGTATACCTATAACTGGAGCAATTCCGGCACAACGTCGAGTATTACAGGATTGCTGCAAGGGGTGTATACATTAACCTCTACAGATGCTAATAATTGTTTGAATATAGATGTTACAACAATAACAGAATTTACACCATTGTTGGTCAATTATGAGGCAGCTGATACAAAAGTTGGTTCCGGATATGCATTATCTTTTTCGGGATCAGAATATATTTCCACATCCGTTACAAGTTCTTTTACAGACATTAGCGCAACTGCATGGGTAAAGACAACCAGCGGCAGTTTTGTAACGGTTATTGGAGCATCTGAGGGTATTGATGAAAAGATAATTCTCTATATTGAATCAGGTAAAGTAAAGGCGAGATTGACTGATGCGACACCATTGACAAAAATATATGCATCTACAGAGATAGTTAATGATGGAAACTGGCACCATATTGCATTTACCTATGATGCAGCTGGAGATAACTTAAATATTTATGTAGATGGTATGCTAGATACAAATGTTGAAACACCTAATGCAATTTCATTTTCAATGACAACAAACAATATTACTATTGCTTCATTTCCAATTGGGGTAAATAATTTTGTTGGAGAAATAGATGAGTTGCGTTGTTGGACAAAGGAGTTGACACAAACTGATGTTCGTACAGATATGTGTAAGAAAGTTACTTCATCTCATGCTTCGATGTGTGATTTATTGGCTTACTATCGTTTCGATGAAAACTCAGGGTCAACGCTTAAAGACTGGATTGGATCCAATAATGGAACATTTGTAGGGTTACCTAGTTATGTGCTTTCAGGAGCGGCTATTGGTGATGATAGTGATTTTGATTATAACGGAGCAAGTAGTACGGTTAATTTAGCCCACGAAGATGGAGATGATTTTAATGTGAATATTACTTCGGGATCGCCAAATGGAGTGCAGGTATATAGAGTAGACAATATGCCAAATAGCACTAATGGGATAGAAGGCACTGATAATGATAGATATTTTGGGGTATACATTTCGGGTTCTGGAGCTAATTATACAGGTACATATAATTATGATGGGCATACATATGGTGTAGCCTCTACGGAAGCTAGTTTACTATTATTTGGTCGACAAAATAATTTTGTATCTACTTGGTTAGACGAAACGGCATCAATAAATACGACAGCAAATACTTTAGAGGTAACCGGAGTTTCTTCTATTTCAAATGAATATATTTTGCATTTGGATAGAGTAATTTGGACAGGGACTACTGATAGTGATTGGGGCACAATAACTAATTGGACGTCTGGTACTGTGCCAGTATCTACTGATCACATTACGATTCCTGATGTAACGAATAAACCATTATTAGATGCAGATAGGTCGGTTGGCAACGTCTATATTGAAACAAATAGCTCGATTTCTTTAGGGACGAGTACTTTATCAGTAGTAAATAGTTGGAATAATAATGGAACGCTAATAAGTGGTACAGGAACAATTAGCTTTAACGGTACAGATATTCAAACAATTGAAGGAACAAATGATTATATGAACTTAACAATCAATAATACATCCGGAGGAGTTACAGTGAGCTCTGGTCAGCAAACAATATCAGGAACACTTACATTAACAAATGGTTTATTTACAACAAATGATTCTTTATTATTATCCTCAACATCTACCGGCACAGCGCGTGTTGCTGAAATAACAGGAGGTTCCATTTCAGGAGATGTAACTTGTGAAAGGTACTTGCCATCGAGCAATCAAGCAGGTTGGAGAATACTCGGTTCTCCTATTTCTGGAGTTACTTTAGCAGCTTGGAACGATGACTTCCTAACATCAGGATTCACAGGAAGTAATGATCCTTCATTTAGTTGGATATCGTTATATTCCTATAATGAAACAATAGCTGGTGATGCTGATGCTGAAGGTTGGGAAGCTCCAACAGCTATTACCGACCCAATAAATGTCGGGGAAGGATATGAGGCTTATATACATAATGTTGATACTACTATTGACGTAACAGGTACATTGAATACAGGTGATATTAGCTTAAACGTGAGTTATACAAATAGTGGTTCGGCTACAGATGATGGCTGGACTTTAGTAGCGAACCCCTACATGTCTACCATTGATTGGGACGATGCAGATTGGGTAAAAACGAAAATGAATAATGCAGTTTTTATTTGGGACCATATTAATGGGGTAAACGCAAGTTATGTAGGTGGGGTTTCTAATAATGGTGGTGGTCCTTTAATTGCCTCTTCTCAGGGCTTTGCTGTTCAAGCCAATGACGTTTCACCTGTATTAACTGCCAAGGAGGGAGTTAAATCATCAACTGACCATACTTTTTGGAGAAAAGAAGCGATTAATGTATTAAGGCTAGAATTAGAGGGAGCAGGTTACCGAGATCAGACAACAATTGCTTTTAATACTAATGCAAGTATTGCATTCGAAGAAGATAAAGATGCTAGAAAATTTAATAACATGTTCCCCGCACCTAATTTTGTTTCAACCAATGGAACAGATGATTTTTCGATAAACTCATTATCTTTTGATGAAGATATGGTAATACCATTAAAAACGCTTATTAATACATCAGGCGTATATAGTATTAATGTAGTTGATATTTCCGATTCAATTAATTGTGTTATGCTCTACGACAGATATTTGGATGTGTCCATCAATCTTTCAATCGATTCAAATTATGTTTTTACGATTGATGATACAACTCAGTCGCCTCGGTTTGAAATTTCTTTTTGCGAGCAAACCTTCGGTAGTTTACACGAAAATCAAGCAACTTCAGAAATATTGAATGTATATCCTAACCCAACAGCAGGAGAATTTGTTGTGGTTTTGAATAATTATTCGGTGCAAGAATTAGAAATCCGCGTGGTCAATAGTTTTGGACAAATAGTTATTTCAGATAGATTGGATGTAAAGAAAGGAACACAGACAATAGAGCTCAACCTAGGTAATTTTGGCAAGGGAATGTATTTTATACAAACGTTTAATGATGAAGGGATATATAGTAGCACGAAAATTGTAAAGTCTGATTGATAGAATATTAGTAGTGATAAATTCAAAACGCTAACTTGTGATGTTGGGTTTTTTGTACGTTAGCTTTATGAAAAAACTACTCCCTTTTCTTTTTGCTCTTATTTTCATTGGTTCGTGTGGGGAGAATGCCCACAAAAAGACATTGGATTCATCTTATCAAATGATTGAAGGGCTTGCTCAAGGAACAAGCTATCATATCACATATAGCGATGAGATGAAACGTGATTTTCAGTTGTCAGTAGATTCTATAATCAAAGTAATAGACCTATCTATGTCTACCTATGTAGATAATTCCAGAGTAAGCTTATGTAATAATTCAGAATCAAAATGTATAGTAGATATTCACATGCTAAAGGTTTTTTGGAAATCGTATGAGGTGTTTTATCTTACAGATGGTGAATTTGATCCAACGGTAAAACCGTTAATTGATTTCTGGGGTTTTGGTGCTGGCAAAATCACATCTCATGGGGCTATAGATTCTAGTTTGGTTGATTCGTTATTGAAATATGTTGGATTAGAACATTTAAAATTGCACAACACGAAAAGTGGAGAAATAATAGAGTATATGTCTGCGAGAGATTTTGATCAATCTATTTCTTATGGATTATTAAAAGATGGACCGACACAGCTAGATTTTAATGCTATCGCTCAAGGCTATACTGTTGATGTTATTTGCGAATTACTTGAGAGTAAAGGAGTGTTAAACTATCTGGTTGAAGTAGGGGGAGAGGTAAGAGTGAAAGGTAAAAATGGAAAAGGTAATTATTGGAAAGTAGGCGTTGATAAACCTATTGAAGATAATAGGGGAAGGAGATCTTTGCAAGCCGTATTAACGCTAGAAAACAAATCGATTGCCACTTCTGGAAATTATAGAAAATTTAATATTAAGGATGGGATTAAGTATTCGCATACGATTTCAGCTAAAACGGGATACCCAGTGACGCAGCAAATTCTTAGTGCAACAGTTATTGCCGATGATTGTATGACAGCTGATGCATTTGCTACTGCATTTATGGTAATGGGGCATAAAAAGGCCATCAACTATTTACAAGAACACAAAACTGAAATTCAAGGATATCTAATTTACTCAGACGATAAAGGCAATTTTCTATCTTATACTTCTACAGAGTTAGAAGATAAGATTAATGAAAAAATAGATTAAGCATCTTCGTTTTTGCATTGTTCACTGGGCATAGCACCGCAAAATCCGCACGCTTCACCTTCTTTATTTAAAAAGGGACTATTACTAGCACAGGTGCCTTGAAATTTCCCATCTTTCTTAACCAAAATCTTAATTGCGATTCCTGCAACACCAAGACCTAATAAACCGATTGAGAGCAATACTAATTCCATGCTACAAAGATACTTATTTTTCGATTAACTCACCAGAATTGAACTCATCTACATCAATGGTTTTTGGTGAGCCATTGTAATACACGTTTCCAGTATGATTAATCCACCCACGGAGGTAAATTGAGCTATAGACATTAAGTTCCCCAGTTCCGTAATGATTAATGATTGTTTCGTCTGAGAATAAATTACTAGCTTCTACATTGCCGATACTTTTACAATAGAAACTTGCTATATCAACCTTTCCGCTAAGGTAAACAGTACTTGTTCCATCAAGGTAATTAAAGTCTATTCGATTTGCAGAAAGAGTAAGATTTGTTTCTCCGTTCATAGCTTTTCCTTTTAGAGTAAAAGTGTTTTTGTTTCTTATAGTGTCAGTAGATAGAAGATTACCTGTTGAACGATTTACTATACCTTCCAACGAATCACAATAGAGCGTAATATTAATTTCTCGATCATAAGATCTTGCCCAATTGCAGGTGTTATTGTTATTTATATACAGGGTGTCATTAATTACTTCACACAGAATAAGAGGTAGTACATTTTTGCCACCAGTTAGTTTTGCAATTGATTTTTGGTTTGGTTTAATCTCGATATTTACGTGACCTCTAATATCAATTACCGAGTAAGAACCAATTTCAATTGTTTCGGTTATTTCTTGCCCATGCGATTTTATACAGTCCGATCTATTTTCCTTTTTGCAAGAAAATAAAATCATTAAAGACAAGGTGATTATAGCTACCTGTTTGTCCATAGTTTGAAACCTAAGCCAAATTCGAAATAATCTGCTCTAGCAAAATGAGTTTTAAGGACCAATTTTGCGAAAACTTTATCGGTAATGTAGTATCTGTTTGTTAATTTATGGTAAAAACGTTTATCGACAACCGTTTCAGTATGAACGTAAGTCCCCCAGGCCACTCCAATTTGAAGACGATTCATTTTCAAACAATAGGCAACAACAACACCGGTTTGAAAAATAGCTGAATTTGACAATGTTGTACTTAATTGTTGTTCCATTCTAGGTTTAACCGAAGTATTGTAAAATTCATCGATTCCAATAGAGAATAGAGACATTTTACTAATTCGTCTAGCGAGCTCAATATTTCCTGCACCTAGATAAAAGCGGTCGCCACCGGGTTCAATTTTTCGAGAACCAACTCCACCCGAGGCATTAATTTCTAAATATGGCTTGAATGTTGAAAAAGTATCTGGAATGAATTCTGTACAAAAATGATTTATACGATAACTTAGACCTAAGTTAATAGAAGCATTATTAAGACCAAGGTTTGGTAGATTATAAGCTCCGTTTGAAAAATGAGTAAAAGCAATTCCTGGGTGAATGTTTAACTTGTCGTTTACCTGAAATTTGGCTTCTCCCGTAAAACTTATCAGCGCATTAATATTCGATCCATAGATAATATTTTTATTCTCACCCTGCCTAAAGGGAGTAGTAGCGTATATGGCGCCAAAACCAACACGGATATTAAATTGTGTTTTCTCTTTTGTGAAAATCGGATAATTAATATAGGGTAATATACCGTACCCATACCCTAGGTGCTGAGGATTACCCATATCTAAGAAAAGAACTGAAATTCCGTATGACGGATTCGCGTAATCCTTTTCCCATTGTTTAGCACCAAAAGTTTTTTTATCCAAACAAATTTCGATGATTTTTGTGTGGTTCGTAACCAAGTTACTTAGCCCGTCTCTATGTGGTACAATAAATCCATAGTGAGTTCTTTCTATGATAGAAAAGGGCCGAGTTTCGAGGGAATCTCCAGATGAGTATCCTTCGTTCATTATCGTAAGTAGGAAAAAAATAATGCCCCATTTTTTTAACATAATGCGAAAATACAATACACGATTCGAAATAACCATTCAACTTTTTACCTTTAAGCCAAATTAAATTCAATGAAAGAGAAGTTAGCTGCCTTTGAACGATTGCTCATTATAATGGATGAGTTACGAGAGAAATGCCCTTGGGATAAAAAGCAAACTATGGAAACACTTCGTCATTTAACCATTGAAGAGACTTATGAGCTAGGTGATGCTATACTTGACAATAACTTAAAAGAGATAAAAGGAGAGCTTGGCGACTTAATGCTGCATTTGGTGTTTTATTCAAAAATAGGAGAGGAGAAAGGTGCTTTTAATGTTGCAGATGTGCTGAATGGAGTGTGTGAAAAGCTGATTCATCGACATCCACACATTTATGGCGATGTTGAAGTTGCTAACGAAGAAGAAGTAAAAAAAAATTGGGAAAAGCTTAAACTAAAAGAGGGTAAAAATAGTGTGCTAGAAGGTGTTCCAAAATCATTGCCGGCAGTTGTTAAAGCTAATCGAATACAAGACAAAGTTAAAGGTGTTGGATTCGATTGGGAAGAACCTAATCAGGTTTGGGAAAAGGTAGAGGAAGAAATTGTTGAGCTAAAAGTAGAGGTAGCGAAGGGTAACGTAGACCGAATTGAAGCTGAGCTTGGTGATGTACTATTTTCAATGATAAACTACGCTCGCTTTATTGGCGTAAATCCCGAAGATGCATTAGAGAGAACCAATAAAAAATTCATTAAACGATTTCAGTACCTTGAATCTAAAGCAAAAGAAATTAGTAAAGAGCTTTCCGAAATGACTTTAGCAGAAATGGATGTGTATTGGGAAGAGGCTAAATCGATATGAATGTTAGAAGTCATATTTCAACTAAATTTTGAACGGCAATATAATGACTCTAAATTTGACGTAATGACACTCTTTGTAATTCTATCAATTCCTTTTTTTTAAATTTAAAATCATATAATTTGATTATTTTCATTTAAAAATTTGAAAATAAGTTAAGTTTTTTGTTAAATTGTAGTATATTACTTAAATTTTTAAGAAATCAACTAACAAATTCGCATGTCCTTAAAAACTTCCAATGTTATTCGAAAAAAAGGATTTGCAACAACTTTACGTACTGATAAATGGTGGCTATATCCTGGACTAGTTGTGTTTGGCCTTACTGCCTTCTTAATTTATGGATTCTGGTCAGCTTGGCAGGCAGACTTTTACTGGTACAGTGCAGGACAAGAAGGATTTGGAGGATATTTAGCACCTTTTTATTCACCACTACTGTTTATAAAAGAAGGAGTTGAAGGTGCTGCTCCCATGCAACACGCTCTATTCGGAGCATGGCCTACCTGGTGGCCAAGTTGGCTTCCACCATCACCTTCGTTATTGATCTTGGCAATTCCGGGGATTTTTAGATTTACCTGTTATTATTATAGAAAAGCATATTACAGAGCTTTCACTGGAACTCCTCCAGCCTGTGCTGTCGGTGCCTTACCTCGAAAACCAAAATCTGGGTATAAAGGAGAAACTGGTCTTATGATAGTACAAAATTTACATCGTTACGCCATGTATTTTGCAATGTTATATATCGTTGTTTTCTTTTATGATGCTTACTTGTCCTTTTTTAGAGGTGGAGAATTTGGTATTGGAATTGGAAGTGTTTTACTTTTAGGTAACCCTATTTTATTAGCTTGTTATACATTTGGGTGTCATTCTATTCGCCATCTTTTAAGTGGGAGAAGGGATTGCTATTCATGCAGTATGAGCGGGAATATTGCACATAAAAACGGAAAGTTTGTTGGCTGGCTTAATAAACGTCATGAACTATTTGCATGGCTTAGTTTAATTTGGATCATGATTGCTGATTTATATATTCGAATGGTTTCTATGGGAAACATAACTGATCTCAATACATGGCTTTAAGTAAAACAATGAAAAAATGTTAGATGTTTCAGAAATAAAAACTGTTGAACATGACGTACTTATTGTCGGTGCGGGAGGGGCAGGTTTAAGTGCTGCCATTGAGGCTTCCTCTCAAGGAATGAGTACTGGTATTGTCATGAAATCTTTGCTAGGCAAAGCACATACAGTAATGGCAGAAGGCGGTATGGCTGCAGCCTTGGGAAATGTTGATGACCGTGATCATTGGAAGATTCATTTTCGAGATACTATGAGAGGTGGAAAATTCCTGAACGTATGGAGAATGGCAGAGCATCATGCAAAGATTGCTCCAGATAGAGTTAGGTTGTTAGAAGAATGGGGGGCCGTATTTGATCGCACGAAAAATGGCCTAATTAATCAACGTAATTTTGGTGGGCATCGATATCCAAGGTTAGCTCATGTTGGTGATCGAACAGGATTAGAAATGATAAGAACCTTACAAGATCATGGTATCCATCAAGGCATTGAAGTCTATATGGAATGTACGGCATTAGATTTGCTCAAGAACGAGCAGGGTGAAGTATGTGGTATCGTTTGTATGTGGCGTGAAACAGGAACCTTTACTATATTTAAAGCAAAATCCATCATATTTGCTACTGGAGGCGGTGGAAAAGCTTGGGACGTAACTTCAAATTCTTGGGAGTATACTGGTGATGGTTATGCTATGGCATATGAATCTGGTGCTGAACTTATGGACTTAGAATTTAATCAGTTTCACCCAACTGGAATGGTTTGGCCGCTCTCTGTAAAAGGCATTTTGGTTACTGAAAGTGTAAGAGGTGAAGGTGGAGTCCTACTTAATAATGAAGGAACGCGATTCATGTTCAATTATATTCCCGAGCTTTTTCGTTCTGAAACTGCTGATACCGAAGAAGAAGCAGCTCGATGGTTGGCTGGTGATCCTAAAGCAAGAAGACCACCAGAATTGTTAACACGCGATGTAGTAGCTAGGGCAATTAATGAAGAGGTAAAAGCAGGAAGAGGATCAAAACATGGAGGAGCCTACTTGAATATTGCAACACAACGAACAGCAGATGACATTAAAAAGAAATTACCCTCAATGTACCATCAATTTAAAGTGTTGGCAGAGCTGGATATAACTAAAGAACCTATGGAAGTTGGCCCTACTTGCCATTATTTTATGGGGGGAATACGTGTTGACGCAGATACGGCAATGAGTTCTGTCCCGGGATTATTTGCTTGTGGTGAATGCGCTGCAGGAATGCACGGTGCTAATCGATTGGGTGGAAATTCTCTATCTGATCTTCTCGTTTTTGGTTTTTTAGCCGGTAAAAGTGCTTCTCAACACGCTAAAAAAATCACGAAATACTCCGAAATAAATAAAGAACAAGCAAGTGAAATTATACGAAATGCCACTACAATTTTAAATCGTGAATCTGGCACAAATCCATATTTATTGCATGAAGAGCTAGAGCAGAATATGCAGACAAGAGTTGGAATTATAAGAACAAATAACGAGCTAATAAAAGGTATTGATCATATTGAGAAAATAAAAGAATCGTATAAATCAGTTAAGGCAAAAGGAACAAGTCAATTTAATCCTGGTTGGCATGAGGCATTGGGGTTACGGAACCTCTTAATAACTGCGGAAGCTGTTGCACGCGCAGCACTTTTAAGAGAAGAAAGTAGGGGAGCTCATACACGGGAAGATTTTCCTGGTGAACGAGAAGACGGGCTAAAATATAATATTGTAACCTCAAAAGGAGAAGATGGAAGAATGAAGCTAATTAAAGTAGAGCGACCAGATCCTGACCCTGAATTGGAGCGCATCGCAAAATCTTCAATTGAAGACCTTGAAAATGAAATTGCAGAAGAAAGGAAGCAATGAAAATTGATTAGACAATAATAGAAATCTTCGAATTACAATATCAACAATATGGCAACACATAAATTTCAAATATATAGAGGAGATCATGAAAACGGAGATCTCGTAGACTATAACGCTGAAATTAAGGAAGGCATGGTAGTCCTAGATGTTATTCATGAAATACAATCTGAGAAAGCTAACGATTTAGCCATTCGCTGGAATTGTAAAGCAGGAAAATGTGGGTCTTGCAGTGTTGAAATAAATGGGAAGCCAAAATTAGCATGCATGACTAGGATGAATGAATATGCAGAAGGAGAAACAATAACAATAACACCATTAAAAACATTTCCTGTAATTAAAGATTTAGTTACAGATGTTTCGTGGAATTACACTCAAAACAAGAGGATAAAACCAGTTAAATTGGCTGTAGAGGCGAAAACCGAAAAGGGATATGTTATGTACCAAGAAGATGTTGATCGCGCCCAGGAATTTAGGAAATGTATCGAATGTTATTTATGTCAAAATGTATGTCACGTTCTTCGTGACCATGATAAAAAAGATGCTTTTGTCGGACCAAGATTTATGATTAGGGCGGCTAGTCTTGAAATGCATCCTTTGGATGTTGAAGATAGAATTCCTGAACTTAAAGAAGATTTTGGCTCAGGCATGTGTAATATTACACGTTGTTGTACAGATGTTTGCCCTGAACATATTAACCTTACTGATAATGGTATCATTCCACTCAAAGAACGCGTAATTGATAGGTACTATGACCCTCTTACAATTATTGGGCGTAAGCTATTTGGAAAAAACAAAAAGAAACTTCCTCCAATAAAACCTTGACTTTTCAACTATTGCAACTTATTCTAAAAAAGGTTGAAATCCTTTCTCTTCTGGAGAAGGCTTTAAATTAAATTCTTGAATACCTCGAATACAGGCATTCCATCTTAAAATAGCATCTTGGTTGTCTTCTGAACTAATTTTATCCGCTTTCTCAAAAAAATGCATCGCATTTCTATAGTATTCGTAGGCGATGTACGTAACTCTTGGGCTAGATCGTTTTAAGACGGCCTTACCAGAACGTTCTTCAATAATACCTCGATAATAGTAACGTTCATATTCATTCTGTAATTGATTACATAATTTGTTCGCTTCAGTATAAAAAGAGCTGTTATTTGCACCAAATTGATCTGTAATAGACAGTACCAAATATAATAGCGCACGCTGGTTTTCAGGCTCAACGACTAAAATGTCTCTACAAATACTTGACGCTTGCCAAGGTTCATTTAACAAGCGATAATGTTTTGCTCTAATTAAAGCCTTAGGAATAGACTCCTTAGAAAGTGGTTTTAGTTGTTCCATAAAATTTAATAATAATGAGAATCATCAAGAATAAATATACGAATTTATATAAATACGTTGATCCTAATATCTAAAATTCATATGTCTAATAACAGATTTACAAAGATTGGAACAAACCAACTAAAAATTCTACAAAAATCTCCTAATAGTATTACACATGTTATTTCAAATTAAACTTGCTTAAGATGACGTTCAATAACATGTATATGACGTCTTACTTTACGAAGCGCTTTACCTTCCCTCAAACGAATAAGCTGATAAAATCAGAAATAAAAAAAGCATCTCGAATTTTCGAGATGCTTTTTTTAAGTTATAATTATTAGATTAGTTATTTGTTAAATACTCAGCAATACCATCGTGAGTAGCTGTTAAGCCAGCATCTCCTTTACTCCAGTTAGCTGGACAAACTTCTCCATTGTCTTCAAAGAATTGGAGTGCATCAATCATTCTTAAAGCTTCATCAACGTTTCTTCCTAATGGTAAATCGTTAACTAACTGGTGACGAACAACTCCTTTTTTATCAATTAAGAAAAGACCTCTATAAGCAATTAGCTCACCATGAGCAATCATTTCACCTTCATCATTAAAATCCCAATCGCCAACTAATACATCGTAATTAGCTGAAATAGTTTTGTTGGTATCAGCAACTAAAGGGTA